>Ga0209251_1002113_pt1 | contig 14281 bp, 9 predicted proteins | sample SaaInlV_100m_DNA_6_FD_184665 | JGI IMG/M metagenome (GOLD analysis project Ga0209251, IMG submission 184665) | Marine microbial communities from expanding oxygen minimum zones in the Saanich Inlet - Saanich Inlet SI073_LV_10m_DNA (SPAdes) (version 2) | ecosystem: Environmental > Aquatic > Marine... | reverse complement strand
AGATCTTGGAGAAGCAATTAAACTGCACACACTGAAAGCGCCTGCTGACTCTCCAGCTATCGTCACATTTTCCGGGTCTCCACCAAAACTCCGAATATTGTCTTTCACCCATTCAAGCGCGAACACCTGGTCAAGGATACCGTTTGCGCCCGATGTCTCGTATTCGGAGCCAAATCTAGACAGATCAGCAAAGCCAAGCGCCCCCATACGGTAGTTAATGCTAACAACGACGATATTACCGTTTCGCACGAACTGCGTGCCATCGTACCAAGGTATCGCGCCTTGACCCGTCCGGAACCCGCCACCATGGATCCAAACCAATACGGGTCTGTTGCCGTCATCCAATGCCGGCGTCTGCACGTTCAAGCAAAGACAATCTTCGTCCCAATCAACCGGTACAGCACTGGTCATGCCGCCTGTGGCAAGCTGAGGCGCAGGTTTACCGAACTTTATCGTGCTTCGAACATCTGCCCAAGGCGCATGTGCAACGGGGGCTTTGAACCTCAGTTCGCCAACCGGCGGAGCGGCATAAGGAATACCGGCAAACAACAACACATCGTTTTTTAATTTACCCTGCACCTTGCCTTGTCTGGTTTCTGCGATTTCGTTCATTAATATCCCCCGAGTCATTCCTTATATTAGATGCGCTCAATAATGGTTGCTGTACCCATTCCACCGCCGGTACACATTGCGATCAAGGCAGTTGATTTATCTCTTCGCTCAAGCTCACCCAGTACTGTTTCGATCAACATCGCACCCGTTGCACCAATTGGATGACCCAGGGCGATCGCCCCGCCAGCAACGTTAATAATGTCATCTTCGACGCCCAGATCTTTTTGAAACTTAAGCACAACGGCGGCAAACGCTTCGTTAATCTCAAACAGATCAATATCATCTTTTGTCATGCCCGCTTTTTTAAGACATATTTCCGCGGCCGGCCCTGGCGCTGTCAGCATAATGACAGGCTCTGTACCGGCAGTGGCCGTCATCACTATTTTTGCTCTCGGTTTCAAACCATTTGCTTTTGCGTATCCCGGAGATGACAACAATATTGCCCCTGCGCCATCGACCACACCGGATGAATTTCCCGCATGGTGGACGTGGGTCACGCCGTCAATTTCAGGATAGACATCTTTACAAATTTGATCAAAAGTCCGGTCATGACCTTCATAAAGCGTCGTGCCCATTTTTTCGAATGAAGGGTTTAAACCTTGCATATTTTCAAGCGTCGTACCCGGTCTGGGATGCTCGTCCTTATCCAGCGCCAACTGTCCATCATTGTGATAGATAGGAACAATAGAGTCAGTAAAGTGCCCAGCTTTTATTGATGCAGCAGCACGCTCCTGACTTCGGACGGCATAGGCATCACACTGCTCACGTGAAAACCCCTCGCGCGTGGCGATCAGATCGGCCGACACACCCTGAGGAATCAGCGGATACTGTTCAAACAGATGCTTATTGTTAGCGGTAAAACCATCGGTGTGATTAGGTGAATACCTTGACATTGATTCAACACCACCGCCAATCACCAAATCTTGTTGACCAGCCATAATGCCCATAGCCGCCATTGTTACAGCTTGTTGGCCAGAACCACAAAACCTGTGGAGTGTCACACCGGGTACATTGATTGGCCAGCCAGCATCAAGTACGGAAGATCGGGCAATGTCATGAGCATGATCCCCGGTACCTGAACCATTACCAGCAACAACGTCTTCGACATCACCGACTTCAAAACCCACCTTGTCTTTAAGTCCATTCAGCACCTGTGCCATGACACGTTGCGGGTGCACGTCTGCCAAACCACCGGCACCCTTTTTACCACGACCCCGGGGAGACCTAACCCCATCAATAATCCAAGCTTCACCCATTTTTACGTCCTCATCAGTTTATTCAAAAAAGTATTTGGTTCTATTATTAAGATTGCTTTATCTAAAAGGCCACAGATTTGCGTATTTGCGGAGCGCTCACTTTTCCCGCGACATTTCTACGCCTGCATCAATAAAGCCCTCACAATACGCCATTGCTCTATCCGCTGTCATCACTTCGATAATCCTGATTAATGAATCTTCAATCTGATTGATCAGGCGAGTCATGGAAGATGTCCGATCAATTTCCTCAGCGCTGGCAAGTCCTATACCGAGTCAAGAGCGCGCCTCAAGGCGATAGTTCTAATGCCTTTCCGTCTAGATTTGAAGGCAGGGGTATACCAAGAACCTCCATCAGCGTGGGTGCGATATCGATACTGTTTACCGGTGTTGTATCAACCCCCGGGGACACCCATTGACCATAAAAAATCAGTGGGATCGATCTGTCATAATCGTACAGCGATCCATGGGTTGTACCGGTATTCGAAATAATACAATCCTGTTCGATCTGCAGGAATAAATCTCCACTGGCACCCTCGACGATCGAATTACGCAGCAATCGTGCTTCATTGGACTGGGTGTTCTCAATTTCGTATCTGGTCCACAATTTTTTTACGCCAGGCTCACTTTCCAAAATACGCTTTAAGCCTGAAACAACCTGATCAAATTCAAGCTGATTTTGTGCCAGATAGGGTCGATTGATGTAGAGCTGACTGCCGCTGAACATCACAAGATCTGTCGGCAAGTCCCAGGGCGCAGTATATTCGGCGTATATATCGAACAACAAACCACCAATGAAACCGTACAAGCCGATACGCCCGCCCTCAATGGGACAGCGATTTTTACCCAATTCAGACTGCCACTCCGGGAGATTCGCCACACCATGATCACTCGTCAAGGCAACGATATAACGATCCTCACCAACGGTTTGATCAAGCAACTCGAGGAGCATCGCCAACTCAGCATCGATGATATTCAAGCTGTGTTCAGACTCCGCGCTGTACGGACCGAATTGATGTCCGACCGTATCGTAGGCAGACAAGGATATCGTCAGAACGTCGGTCACTCCTTTTTGTCCCAACGCCTCCTCAGTGACGAGCCTGCGAGCCAGTTCAAAGGTAAGTTTATCGAGATAAGGCGAATCATAAATTCGCTCACCTAATTCATCTATATCTCCTTCTCGAATCGCGTGACCACTCACTCGACTATTATCATCTGACTCGCCGACATAATCATCGGCTCTAAATCGTCCTGCGTCGTGCTCCCACAGAAGCGGTAATGAATCAACAAACCGTTTGTTAAACGTGTTCACATAATCTGGAAGTGACTGCTCGTAATACTTACTTGTGGTGAAGCGCACTTGATCCTTGTCAAACCAATACACGCCATCAGCATCATGCCCGGCCATCATAATCGCGGCGCGATCTTTGCCACTAAGCGAAAAAGAGCGACCATTAAAAAGCGCTTTCACCCGTTGACCGAGCGTCGGTTCCGTTAGCATCCAGGGCGACCGCCCTTCCTCGCCTCCGAGGACAAGGTGCTCAGCCGCGTCGTCTTCAACGCAGTATCTAAGGGCCCATGCTGCAGTGTCGATATAGTAATTTCCGGGGATCCCTGCCTTACTCGGATTCACTCCGGTCATCATCACAGCATGTCCCGGGCAGGTGCTCGTCAAACCATGATCTAAGCTGGCATCGGTATACCTTTTGCCTTCCCGGGCTAACTTGCCAAGGCCTCCCGGCAAAGATACATCGATTCGATTATTTCGAAGCTGATCGATGGCTATGAGCAAAACGAGCGCAGGTTTGCTGTCCATGCTTGACTCCTGTTGACGCTCCTGTTGACGCTCCTGTTGATGCTTTTGGGACTGCTCACCCGGGTCAGTATGATCACTCCCGGACACCACTGGATTATCAATCTCGTCAAACGGAATTTTCTCCATACCCTTGATCATTATCGGCAACACTGGCACATCGTAAAAGTCACCCTCGTCTTTGGTCTCCACCAATTCGATCTGGCGCACGACGTCCATACCGCGAACTACTCGCCCGAAAACGGTATAACCAAAGCTTTTACAAGTTACGGGGCGAACCAACCCACGCTCTGCCGCAGCCTCCGTCGCTTTTTCATCCTCCCTAGAACAACTTTCCGCGGAATGGTCCAAACGCATATTGTCATTTGTATTGATAAAAAACTGTCGCGAGGCGCTATCAATAATATCGGTACGCGCCATAGCAATCGTGCCCGTTAAATTGGACAAACCGTTGTCAGCTTCGTTAGTTATCTCTTCTTTCCCCTCAAGCTCAGTCATATCCGCCAGATGCCCGCCGGCCTGAATCATGAAATCAGGAATTACCCGATGAAAGACCGTATCGGTGTAACTATCATCACTCACGTAGCTTAAAAAGTTTTTGACGGTGATAGGCGCTTTATCGGGATATAGCTCCAACACGATGTCTCCCGATGTGGTCGAAATTCTGACCAGCGGATTGTTTGAAGCTATCTCTTCAGCTTGGGCGCCATGAAACCAGACTAAACCCAACAAAAAAAGTAACCGTAGACCTAGAAAGTACTTCACAACTAATCCCTGTAGTTCACGGGTGCAACCAAACCAGCTATTTCCCGAGAAACTTGGTCTGCAAATTCAATCGTAAAAAGATCTCCCATTTCCCTGCCCACTATCTGAATACCGATGGGCAATCCCTGACCATCGAGTCCCGTCGGTATCACTGTTGAGGGCAGGTAACTAACACCTGTCAAGCCGGCCCAGAACACCTGCTCAAAATAGTTGCGGGGTTCATTATTCACGGAAATCATGCGCTCGGAATTCTTCGGGTTGTGGTCGTGGGAAAACGCAGAGGTAAAGCACATCGGTGTTAGCAGAACGTCAAATTTTTTGAAATACTCATGCCAGGCCCAACGCATATGCGTTCGCTTTTCATTCAGGTCATACCAATCTCTGAAATGCATCGTGGAAGCCCTTGTGATATCCGCTACCGAACTACGATCATCGTCTGCGAGCGTTTCCTTTCTTTTTAGGTTCGCTTCAAATGCTTCTTCTGGCTGACGAGCAGACATGGCTGCGTGGAGCAGAAATTGATATTGATGCAAGCAGTCGGCAATATCGAAATCAGGGCGTGCGTTATAATCGACTGTTCCTCCGGCATCTTCCACCAGTTTTGCCACGTTCATGACCCGCTCGTAAACGCTATGATCAACCGGAGCAATCTCATCATCGGCCCAAACCGCAACCTTAAAATCTTTCAGACTTTTCTGCGGAGCTTCTGGCAAAGCCAGTTGCCAACCGGGCAAATGAATCTCATCTGCTCCACCAACGATTTTCATTACAAGCTTCAAATCCCGGGCGCTACGCGCTAGAGGCCCAATCACTGAAATATCGGATGGTGTGAGCGTACCGGGCAGTGCATGACCTCGCATCGGCAACACACCCCAAGTCGGTTTATGACCATAAACGCCGCAGTAGTGCGCAGGATTACGTATCGATCCGCCAATATCCGAGCCCATTTCAAGCCCTGTGAGCCCTGCTGCAAGCGCAGCGGCTGAACCACCGGAGGAACCTCCCGGCGTACGACTCAAATCATGAGGATTACCGGTGGTACCATAGACCTCGTTATAACTCTGAAAGTCGGCGAGGAAAATTGGCACATTGGTCTTGCCAAATATCACCGCTCCCGCATTTTGCAAACGCTCACAAGCAACAGCATCTGCGCTTGCAATATTGTCTTTAAGCAACGGGTTTCCCCAGGTCGTTGGTAGACCTTCAATATTGTAGGACTCCTTTACCGTCATAGGCAAACCATGAAGCGGGCCCCAGTCCTCACCTCGAGCTAACGCTTCATCTGCTTGCCTTGCTCTGGCGCGTGCCTTTTCCAACTGGGTCACAATAATCGCATTAATCTCTGGATTATATTTCTCCATTCTGGCAATAAAATGTTCAAGAAGATCCGCGCTACTGATTTGCTTAGACTTTATTTTTTGCACTAGCGCCGTTGCATCTGAATAAGCTAATTCATCCATTTTCATCCTCACCTTTGATCAGTTGATCTTGTGTCTGTTATCGCAAAGCGACTCAGGGTAAGGCAGTTGACGGTTCGCTGCAACTCGATTGGCTCAGTCCTATAACGCGTGAATAAAACGGCCTGTTGCTAAAGCTGCCCGAGTTCTCAGTACCCGAGCACGCTTAACTGGACCATCGTGACGCCAGCCGGGGGCTAGCAGCAGGTAAGTGAGCTTATCTCGCCAGTTGTCAGCCCTTTTGAAGTCTTGCCAAAGCGCAGCATACTCATGAGACAGCAAAATGCATGGGTGACAGGTCGCCAGATTCGAGGTCAGACCGTAAACCGGCGGCTCTTGCTTAATCTGTGACGAAAGTGCCAAACAACCTGTCCCAGATGCGGATAACACTAGCGTGATGGCAATCAAGTTAGAGGGCGTTCGAGGCTTGATGAACCCGATGGTGCGAGGGTGTGTTAAACAGAAACTCCATCAATCGAGGGCATGGTTCGATTAGGTCAGTGTGCACCCAATCGCCCAGCCCACCATTGACGATCAACAATATTTTTTAAAGGGCTAAGTTCGTGTGACTGGAAAAAACAAAAAACGCGGATTTCTCGGAAAGAATTCTACTATCGCTGATAAAACAAACATACATAAGCACGTGCCAATATCGCGAGGATTTTAGAAATTCAGTTGCTTCCTGTGCGATATGCCTGCCTCAACTAGCATGGCTGCGATGGTTTAAGCAGTGACTGGCGTGTCAGTGTCTGACCCGGAGAACAATTTAAGAAACTTGCGCCATAAATCGCGCACGGCGTAAGGCGCCATCAACATCGCCGGTGTCACTATTAGCGTCAATAAGGTGGCGAAAGACAAGCCTGAAACAATCGCAGATGCCAGTTGTAACCAGAACGATGCCACTGGCCCACCCATCTCGATTTGCCGACCGATCAAATCAATCGAAACACCGCTGGCCATGGGAAGCAAGCCAAACCCAGTCGTAAATGTTGTCAGAAACACAGGTCTGAGCCTCTGACACCCGGTTTGTATAATAACCCTTGCCATGTCCCAATCTCGATGCTTGTTCCGCAAATAATTGAAAGTATCGATTAACACGATATTGTTATTCACAATAATGCCTGCGAGCGCAACAATACCCACCCCTGTCATGATCGAACTAAACGGCTGTTCTAGTAATATCAGACCTAACAGCACACCTACGGTGGACATTATTACGGCTGAAAGTATTAAAAATGCTTGGTAAAAACTATTAAATTGCGTCACCAGTAATATCGCCATCAAAGCCAAAGCAAGAGAGAATGCAGTCGCGAGAAACGCTTGGGACTTGTCCTGCTCTTCATTCGCTCCTCTAAAAACAATATCGAGGGATGGATCTAGGTCTGCGGTGCTCATCCATTGCTCGATCTCTGCCACCTTGTCTGTTGCAAGAACGCCAGCAGCCGTGTCCGCTCGAACAAACATATTACGTTTACCATTTTGACGAAAAATCGTACTCACCTTGGGTTTGGCATCCCGGGTAACAAAACTACTAATGGGTACCTGACCTTCATTAGTGGAGACGCGTAGCTGATCTAACTGCATAATCGAGCGACTGCTCTCTGGGTAGCGCACGCGGATATCGACTTCGTCATCAACATCATCAGGTCTATACTTGCTCACCAGCACACCATTCGTGACCAATTGGATAGCAGCGCCAACACTTGCCACGTCTGCGCCCAACATAGCCGCTTTCGCTCGATCGACATTAACTTCCCACTCAATGCCCGGGACCGGAGACGTATCATCGATACTCACCAGGCCTTCCATAGTTTCCAGAAAAGCCCTAATTCTTTTGGTTTCCTTGCCGATGATATCTAGGTCTACACCGGTAACCTGAATTTGAATTGCCTTACCAACAGGCGGACCATTTTCCATTTTTTGAATTTCAGCCGTCACGCCAGGTATACCTTCTATTGCCGAGCGATAGAGGTCCTCTACTTCCCAACCGGTGATATCCCGTTCATGTCTGTCTGCAATTTCAATAAACATACCACCGACGCGATCACCAGTGGTTCCACCTCCGCCAAAACTGAGCCCCCCTTCACCGGAGCGAGTGTAGATCGTGTGGTAGTTACCCTGCTCCATCACTCGCTGTTCAACATCGGAAACAATCTCGCGGAGCTCCAAAGCAGAGAAATTCCCCTTCGTAGAAACATTTACACCTGTGAATGTCGGATCAACATCGGTGAAAAACTGTGAACCATGGCCAGCTTCGCCGTACCACCTAACGATACCGAACAAAGAAACCAAACAGATAGCGATGACAATAAGCGGATGGCTCGTAGTAAAACGGAGCACCGCGGCGTAGTAGCGAAGCACCCCTGTTACCTCACCAAATCGTCCTGCGTCGATGAGCTGACTATTCGTTAACTTTTCAGAAGGTGCCTTTGCTTTGCTAATCAACGCGCCTAGTACTGGTGCGAATAGCAATGCGTACGTCACCGACCCGACAAGCACGGCAAATACTGTGACAGGCAGATAGCGCATGAACCCCCCAGCGACACCGGGCCAGAACATTAACGGCAGAAAAGCGGCAAGTGTCGTTCCTGTGGACGCAATGACTGGCCAAAACATTCGCTTGATCGCATAGACATAGGCATCTTTCGGGCTCATACCATTGCCCATCTCCCGGTCCGCCATTTCAACGATGACTATCGCACCATCAATCAGCATACCCAAACCAAGCAACATACCGAACATCACCATGAAGTTGTAGGTAAAGCCAATCATGTTGACAATAATAAACGCAAATAGAAATGAGAAAGGTATGCCAAGTGCGACGAGAATGCCTGATCGGAGCCCAACCGCAGCGACAACAACCGTTAGGACCAGAAACATCGCTGTAGATATATTGCCCTGAAGTGTATTAATTTGCTCAATGGTTGACGGCGCTTGATCCGCCATGTATCCAACTTCGACGGTTGAGGGATAGTCTTTTCTCAGCGTCTCGACGACAACTTTCGACTTGTTGATCGCGTCAACAAGACTGACCCCCTTACGCTTTGATAATTCGACCGCAACAGCGTGGGCCCCGTTTGCCTTGGTATAGCTCTGTGCGTCCTTAAAGGTGCGCCGCAGCTCTGTCACATCACCCAAAGTAACCACACCGCTACTGGTAGCGATCAACGGTATCGACATGAGATCCTGTGTGCTCTCAATGACACTGGGAATTTTGACGGAAAAACTGCCTTTGCCCGTGTCTACCGCACCGGCTGCGATCAGCCGATTATTTCTTGCGACGGCTTGTATCAACTGCTCATTGCTTACGCCGTACGCTTCGAGCTGGGCCGGATTTACCACCGCCTCAAGCAGCTCTTCCCGATCTCCATTAATATTAGCTTCGAGGATCTCTGGCAGCCCTTCAAGCTCCTCTTTGAGTTCTCTCGCCAATCTGTACAGTGTTCGGTCAGGCACATTATCACCACCCAGCGTGATGGTGATCATAGGGAAATCAGAAACTGACACTTCGCGAACAATGGGTTCTTCGGCGGTCGTCGGAATCTTAACCTTGGCAGTGTCTACTGCTTCACGAACATCAATGACCGCCTGATCAGGGTCAAAGCTATAGTCAAACTCGATGACAATCGTCGCCGACCCCTCTCCCGAGTAAGAACTCAATTCTTCTATCCCTTCAATCGTCTTTAATTCGAGCTCCATCGGTCTTGCGAGCAACCGCTCTGCATCCTCAGGGGAGATGCCCTCGTGTGGTATCGTGACGACGATCACCGGCACAGTAACATCCGGTTCGGATTCGATCGGGATCGCGATATAGGACGCGACACCCGTCAACATGATGACGACTAACAATGAAATGATTGTCCGCGAACGGCCAATGCAAGTGGCGATATAGCTCGACATGGTGTTATTCCTGAGTCAGATAGGAATTCCTAAGCGCTTCATATCTGTGAGAAGCGTCATTGACGAGGGCAACAGAAAACTAACGTCTATCTGTTCAGCCCAACGAGAGAGGTAATTGGCGACAAACTGATTCTCACCATTTGGCCCTCAAAAACATCTTCTTGTCCCACAGTAATGATCTGCGCGTACTCTGGTGCACCACCAACCCAAACACCGCCAGGGTCTTCACCAACGATATTGACTGGCACGAAGCGCACAAAATTGTTTTCAACAATTCTAATGCCGACGACACCCTCATCATTTAAAACTAGTGAAGCAGGGCTGATGAGATGCGCAAACTCCGAACCTATGGGCACCCGCATTTGAGCGGTCATTCCGGCGCGTATCTTTTGATCAGGGTCGGCAACCGTTACTTCTACTGGGTATGCTCTCGTAGTCGAGTCTGGCGCTCGGGCAATGAAGCTTACCTCTCCCTCATACGTGTCTCCCGTGATCAACTCCACCTCGACGCGATCACCTAGCGCTAGACTATTAATATTTTTTTCCGCCACCTGCCCTACTGCCAACATAGGATCGATTTCTATCAGCGTCACGCAGACTTGTCCCGTTGCCAGAAAATCGCCTATTTCTACCTGTTGCATTTCCACAACCCCTGCGAAGGGCGCGCGAATCTCTGTTTTAGTCAGTGCCAGCTCTGCCCGCTTGGTTCGAGACTTATTCGCCTCAAGCTTTGCATTGGCCTGTGATACATTGATCTTGGACTGTAAACCGCGCTTTTTGAGGTCAACAATGCCATTGTATTCGAGTTGCATGCTTTTCAGGGAAGCCCTAGCTTCGTCTAGGTCGCTTTGCCGTGTATCTACTGCGATTTTACAGAGCAGATCACCTTGCTTGACGTGCGTCCCTTTAAGACCGGGCAGCGCTTCGACGACACCCGCAACCTCCGACCTGACCTGAACTATTCGGTTCGCTTCCGTTTGGGCGCGAACCTCAAGGTAGAGGTTTCTAGTGGTAGCCACACTCTCAATGCCGCGCACGAAGGGTGTTTGTTCACCCGCTGATTGGATTTGATCATCCTCTGCAGCATTCGCGAGATTTGACCCCATTTCGCCGGACAAAAGCCATACGCCCATGGCGATCGCGATGAAAATGGCAACAATATTTTTGGTGCTCAAGATGTACTCCTATAAACCCACGGCAATATCATGCCGAGAAGATATTGATAAACTGTTAATAAGTGTTTTGTTGTTATCTTCTCACTCGATCCGGAAGTCTGGTTTAGGCAATTGAGGAGGCTTCCTCGATTCCGCTCGCGTGATGATTTATTGGTCGTATTTTTTAGGTCGCGAACAATACTGATTTTACGAAACTTTTTCAAGATTAGATCAGCTGTACAACTGATTATTCGCTCATCTCGCCCTAAATCGTCGAAACGGCTCAATGAACTCATCAGTATTTCCTTCTAGAGGAAAACATAGCCGCCATTTGACTCTCTTGTCAGCCCAACAGGAAGTCATTAGCGATGGATCGGTATATGGCGAGATAAAACTGTGTTGGCGCTAATAATTGTACAGATTACGGAAAAAGTGCTCTTATAACGCAAGCGACACCCGGTGTATCTCCACCGCTGCGAATTGAGGGTAACGGTCAGATTGAAACGTTCCTTGGAAAAATTGCCGACAAAGCAAGTCGATGAGCATCTTCCTTTAAAGCTTATATGGATCTATACCCTGCCAAGGGTTGCGATGGGCATCATGGCGACGCTCTTCGGCGTTTACTTGATGAAATTTTCAACCGATGTACTTTTGATCGCCCCCGCTGCCATGGGAACATTAATTGCTGCGTCAAGAATATGGGATGGGTTTTCTGATCCCATGGTGGGCTATCTGTCTGACAGAACTCGCTCTCCCATAGGGCGCAGGCGGTCGTGGTTATTTTATTCTGCGATTCCAATGGGCATCGGCCTATTAATGATCTGGTCACCACCGTCGATGCTCACCGGCACGATGGTCATTCTGTGGATGGCACTGGCCCTGCTGGTTTACGAAACAGCTAGCACTGCGTTCTACATACCCCATGGCGCTCTAGGAGTGGAGCTAACACCCAATTATCACGAACGAACCAGGCTCTTCGGCTACTCACACATGTTCACTGCAATAGGGGCTGTTCTCGGTCTAGCAGCGTTGTATTTCATGGGTGAAGCACAGGATAAACGCACTTTTGCTTTTTATCTTTCCGCTTTTGCAGGCACCCTCGTTGCGGCAATGATTCTGTGGTCGACATACAACCTGCCCGAGCGTCAGGATTACCAGGGCAGAGGACCGGATAACGTCTTCAAATCGATCATCGATGTATTCAAAAACCCCCATGCCTTACTGCTATTAATTGTCTATGGCATTGAAACATTCGGTGGTGCGGTCATTGGCGTATTGGTTCCCTATCTCGTGGAATATGTCATACCCGAAGATCAGTTGCCTATGTCTGGATCGGCATTCATGGTGTCAATCTTGCTGGTTTACACCGTGCCGCAATTCGTATTCACACCACTTTGGATTCGCCTAGCAAAGCGCTTTGGCAAAAAGAAGATATGGGCTGCCTCGATGTTTCTCGCTTCAGCCACTTTTTTTGGCTATTTCTTCGCCCTTGAAAACTTTAATTTGTTGTGGTTCCTTGCATTTTGCCATGGTCTGTCCTCAGGCTGCGGACTGGTCGTGGCGCCAGCCATCAAAGCCGACATTATTGACTATGATGAATTTTTGACCGGCGAGCGTAAAGAAGGCGCCTACCTTGCTGTCTGGAATTTGGTGCGTAAGTCTTCTGCCGCGATTACTGCACTGATCGTGGGTTGGGTGTTACAGTTCTCAGGCTTTGAGCCTAATGAGGCACAAACAGAAGAGGTCAAGTTTGCGCTTCGCGCACTGTTCTCGCTTCTACCATTTTCCTGTTATCTGATCGGCGCAATATTATTTCTCAGATTTCGATTCAACGAAGCTGAGCACAGCGAAGTGAGACGCGAACTGGACAACAGAAAATCTGACGCACAGGAGCAACCCGCAGCATGAACCTGCCTGACATGTGGCTTGAGATAATCTCGACCACGCTAGTTTTCTTTTTAATCATGGATCCGCTGGGTAATGTGCCCTTATTTATGAGCGTACTGAAGAGCGTGCCCCCGGAACGTCATCTTAAGGTCATTGGTCGTGAGTTGCTTATCGCTTACTTTATCCTGCTTATCTATTTATTTGCCGGGCGCTATATATTGGACTTTTTAGGTCTGTCGCAGGAGGCGATATCCATTTCCGGGGGGATCATTTTATTCCTTATAGCACTACGCATGATATTCCCAACCCCTCAAGGCGTGTTCGGTGACCCAATGGAAGGTGAACCATTGATTGTACCGCTCGCCATCCCCGCAATCGCTGGCCCATCAAGTCTGGCCGTACTGATGCTAATGACAACCACTCAGGCAATGCTGCCGCTGTTCATCGCAATATCCGCGGCATGGTTAGGTACCGCAATCATCTTGCTCACTTCAGCACCGCTTCACAGAGTCTTGGGACGCCGCGGACTCACCGCAGTTGAACGACTGATGGGCATGTTGCTTGTCATGATGGCGGTTCAAATGATGATCAACGCCATTCGAGGCATTGATTGGGTATGAGTCCATTCACTGGCTGGGGTTCGCACCCAAGGATGGAGATAAGTCGGCCAACCAACGCGATAGCCTATCAGCGCAGACCATCAACTGGCAGACACAACCTCCACTAATAACGCATTCACCAATAAATGGGCCGTGTTAGCACTATTGAAGAAAGAGATGTAGTCATTGCCATCGCCAATCGGGTCTGTCTTGACCTCGAAATCTGAAGTCACGCCACTTGGCAAGCTACCGACTATATTCGACAAATCCTGACCATTGAGTGTGATTTTATCAGAGCTGTCGCCGGTGATCACCAATTTGGGTTTACCGTCGGCCACGCTACCAGTATCAAGAGCGTCTCCTGTGACCCAGTTCAAAATGTCATCAATATCAAGTGCTAAGTCGTTGGCAACACCATTAGCCAAACTCAGCACTTCGATACCATCAAGATTATCGAGCCCCGTTAAATCAACTGTCGTATCTACTAACAGTGTATCAAGCCCTAGCCCACCATCGATGATTGTGTCCGCACTGTCGTAGGTTAAGGTATCATCACCATCGTTACCGCGCAGTTCATCAATACCGGCGCCACCTTTCAGAATGTCGTTTCCAGTTCCGCCTGACAGCACGTCATTACCCGCATCACCGTAAACTGTGTCGTTGCCGGCACCACCATTCACCGTATCGTTACCAAGACGACCATCTAAATGGTCATCCTTCTCGCCACCGGTTAAGGTTTCAGTGCCGCTGCCTCCATATTGAATCAGGGAGCCATCCGAATTGGTCACCTCCAGCCTGACAGCCTCGTCTACGAATAAAGCGACTTTTGCATCCGTCGATT
>Ga0209251_1002112_pt1 | contig 14285 bp, 13 predicted proteins | sample SaaInlV_100m_DNA_6_FD_184665 | JGI IMG/M metagenome (GOLD analysis project Ga0209251, IMG submission 184665) | Marine microbial communities from expanding oxygen minimum zones in the Saanich Inlet - Saanich Inlet SI073_LV_10m_DNA (SPAdes) (version 2) | ecosystem: Environmental > Aquatic > Marine... | reverse complement strand
AGGGAGTATCCGAGACTCTGTGTATGGGTTTTGGCCCATGCGATTAAAACGGGTCATCTGTTGAACCGTTCGGGGTATAGGATAGCGAACTGGTTTCGTGCCGCAACCCATTCTCTGACGCAGCGTCCCGTTTTCTCGAAATTGCGTATGGCCAGATAGATTAGTTTGGTCGCGGCGTCATCGGTTGGGAAACTGCCACGGGTTTTGGTGGTTTTGCGGATTACTCGGTTCAGGCTTTCAATGGCGTTGGTGGTGTAGATGATCTTGCGCACGGCTGGCGGGAAGGCAAAGAACGGGATGACCTCCTGCCATGCTCTTCGCCAACTTGGGGCGATTGAGGGGTATTTGTGGCCCCATTCGACTTCGAAATCATCTAAGGCTTTGGCTGCTTCCCCGTCATCCACGGCCTGATATATCCGCTTCAGGCTCTTGGCCACTTCCTTGCGATCCTTCCAGCCGCAGAAGTTTAGCGAATGGCGCACCAGATGGACGATGCAGGTCTGCACCGTGGTGTCGGGATAGGCCGCGTTGATGGCATCAGGGAAGCCTTTGAGGCCGTCCACAACGGCAATCAGGATGTCTTCCAGACCTCGGTTTTTCAGGTTATTCATGATGGACAGCCAGAACTTGGCTCCCTCGTTGGCCGCGACCCACAGGCCCAGAACCTCGCGTTCACCTTCAGGAGTCACCCCCAATGCCACGTAAACCGCCTTGTTTTTAACCTGTCGGCTGTCAGCATCACGGATTTTGACCCGCAGGGCATCGAGGAATACAATGGGGTATACTGGCTCCAGAGCACGGTTCTGCCAATCCGAAACTTCTTCCAGAACAGCGTCTGTCACACGGCTAATCAGGTCAGCGGAAACCCGCAATCCGTAGACCTCTTCAAGGTGGCCGCGAATATCCCGGGTCGATAATCCGGCGGCGTAAAGCCCGATGATCTTGTCGTCAATCCCGTCGATCCGCGTTTGGCCCTTGCGGATCAACTCCGGTTCAAAACTGCCCTCGCGGTCACGCGGAATGTCAATCGGCACCGCCCCGTCATTGCCCTTTAGCACCTTGCGCGTGGCCCCGTTGCGTCGATTGGCCTGCTGGTCCGCAGGTTCCCCATGTGGCTCATAACCCAGATGCGCGGTCAATTCAGCCCCTAGCATCCGTTCCATCAGCCGGACCTTCAGCTCTTTCATCAAGCCCTTGTCGCCCAGCAAATCCTCAGGCTGTTCAACGCCCTTAAGCAGCTCGTCTAGTAGTGCTTTGGATATCGTCATTGTCATCATGCTCCTTCATTGGTGAAGCATGGACCAAATTACTCATACACAGAGTCTCGGACACTCTCGTGATGTATGGTATACACTAAGAAAACCGATTATGCGCATTAGCGACGCGCCCTATCGTTTCAGACCCCATAAACAGGTGGAAACTCTTTTTAACCTGCCCGAAGCATCCTTAGCATTTATGACGAAATAATGCCCGCGGATTTATCATTCCCAGTTCTCAGAAACATATTCTTAAATATCAGATTTTAATTTCCACTTTCTTCAGTCGCTTTCTGCCTTTTCGGTTACTCATGCTTTTCATTTCTTGGAAACTCCCAGTCACGATAAGATGCCGTATCATCGTCATCAGGCGCGGCAATTTTATCTCCATACTTCTTGGCCCGTCTCTGTGCGACTGCATCAGACGCTGCGCCGAACAAATTGGCGCTCTCTAATTGGTATTCTCCCAATATCCCAAGATTATCGAAGAGTTCTGTGAAATTATTTTCATAAAGACAGAGTTTAATAGATTCAGGATCCAATCCTTCAATCGGTTGTCCACTTTTGATTTTATAGTGTTTTTTGTGTGCGGCCTCTTTGCTTCTATAAAATTTCTTAGATTGTTTGTTGAATTCCTTTATGACTTCTCCATTAAATTTATCGATTTCCTTCTCATATCTGGGGGCTGTCTCGACTTTCATATATGTGATTTCGGAAGCAAGTTCGTCGAGTTTGTCAATCACCTTTTGGACATCTTCAGACGAAACTGCCTGAGCTTTAATGGCGTTCCAATCAAATTGGACATTGAGTAAATTTTGATAGGAAGATTTGGACGATTTGGTTTTCTTGTCCTGTACATTCCTAATGTCGCTGACTTTTAATACGCCCTCTTCACTCGCATTATTAACCAGTTCACTAAACTCGTCATCCTTGAGAAGAGTCGCTTGATAAAGAGTTGTCCAAGCACTTACCGTTTTAAATACCTTGGGATTCTGTCTGATCCGGTCATCCTGAGCGATACTAATCAGTTTGCTGGCTTTGCTGGGAGATATGTCAGTCTGGTCGAGAATTTGTTTCATTTCGTCAGTGCCAAATCCAAACTCAACGTCTGCTTGGTTCAGTAGCTCTGAAACCTTACGCCAACTAGCAGTCTGGTGTTTTAGTTCCGATTGAATCTCTTCGATTAAAGTAGCTACTGAAATTGTATTGCTGAGATTCATCTGATTTCTTTCGGTTGGACACTTTAAATTCTATTCGAAAATTGCAAAAAAAGAAGTCTGTTTCCAATGGAAATGAAATAAAAAAGTGCAAGCAGTAGGGAAACGATGGCCATCATATCAGCAGTACACAAAGATATATTGATGTGAATAGTGATCAGCTCAGTCAGGCAGCGGGTGCTAGCGTTTGTCGCGCAATCGTTTGAGTAATCTTCCAATGATAAACGAGGTGCGTGGCGCATAGATATAGGGCGTGCGTTCGGTGCGGGTGGGGCGTACGCGCATCCGACTCAGCCCGAAAATAATCAGTAAAAAATGACCAGATGCAATCATTACAAACAGCGCCGAAGGGCCAAAGCGGTTGATCAAAAACGACGCGAGTAACGGCGAGGCAATTGCGCCGAGAGCAAAATAGAACATTAAGGCGGCAGACAATTCGACCCGTTCATCGCTCTGGACAAAATCATGGGCATGGGCAGAGGCCACCGAAAAGATTGGAAACGTTGTCATACCAAAAAATAAGGCTGTCAAGAAGATGGCTGTGGTGCTGTTGCTTCCGATGAAAATGCAGGCTAGGCAGCTCATCACCGCCGCAACCGATAGCCATATCAGCACTTTGCGCCGATCGTATTTATCAGCCAGCCAACCGATGGGGATCTGGGCCAGCGCGCCGCCAAGAACAAAGGCGGCCAGGAAATAAGCGATCTGGTCGATTTCCAGGCCAATCGCAGTGCCATAGATGGGACCAACCATCCGGAACGACGCACCTGACAGGGCCGCAACCACAACCCCGGCGGCGGCTAGAGGAGAATTGCGCACTGCCAGCATCGGTCGCAGGCGTGGCGCTTTGGGGGTTTCTGGGGGACGGGATTTGGTCAGCGCCAGCGGTATGAGTGTGGCACAGCACAGCAGCGCCAGAATGTTGTATGACACATAGCTGGCCGGTGTCAGCACGCTGATCATCAATTGCGAGGCAAGTGATGCCCCCATATCAACGGCCCGATAGGCGCCCATGGTCCGCCCACGGGTCTGGTTCGTCACTTTCGCCTGCAACCAAGCCTCGATCACGGTATAGCAACCCGCCACGCAGAGACCTGTCGCAACCCGCATCAGCGCCCAAGCGGTGGGGTCGATGATCAGCATATGCGCCAGCAGGCCGATGGCACCGGTGGCGGCAAACGCGGCGAAAGCCCGCGAATGTCCCACCGTTCCAAGCAGGCGCGGAGCCCACCAGCATCCGATGAAAAACCCAACGAAGTGCGCCGACCCCAAAAGACCGATTTGTGCCGTGGTGAAATTCAGCTCAAACCCCGAAAGCGCATCCAGTGGCCCAAGCCCGCCAGAGGAGAGCTGTAGTAAGATTACCGATAACAAAAGGGCGGTAAGAGATAATAAAATACGCATATTATTTACCTTAGCAGCGTATTTTAACACCTTATTGCTATTTTCGACTCTGTTGTGTCGTTTTGATCCCAGTCAGTGCTTTTTTTACCATCTGGGTCGTTGGGCATAGGGTGTTGGGCGGAGGGTATTGGAGGGGTCTTGCTTAAATGCGGATTTGCCCGTTGTTCGATATCCTTTTTGTTGTAAATTCATGTACCCAGATGAGTGTTCATTGCAAGGAATAGAACTGTGCTCCAAGCGAATTAAATCAGAGCCTAGACACTGCCTCCCCCCAATGTAGTAATTACTACCCCAAAAACTCTGAAAACGACGTTATTGCCGCAAATAGTCGTGCCGCGTTGAACAATCTGTCACAATTTCATGCCAGTCAAATACGAGAATACGATGACATATCTTGAATGGATGGCAACCTTGATCTCGCGCACCATTGGTGCGAACCGGGGGCATGCAGCACGCGGTTCTCCTCAAATTTGATCCCGTCGAAACTCTCAACTCTTACCTAATCGAGGCAAACACCAAAATGTCTTCAGCCCCTTCTCGCCGTTCCGGCGGCAGTTCCGCCCGTAAAGCTCTTCGGGCAGCCCCTCTCATGGACGATGTCCGTCCGATCCGCGCAGGCCTAGAAGGCGGCACGTACAGGCCTCTAACTGATCTCGACGTCCAAAAAATCCACACTGCAGCACTTGATGCGCTTGAAACCATTGGCCTTGCAGATGCTCCCCCATCAGGAGTTGAGATACTAACAAACGCTGGTGCAGTCCAAGGAGATGATGGACGCATCCGGTTTCCCCGGGCACTTGTCGAAGACATGCTTACCAAAGCCCGCCGCGAGATCACACTTTTCAGCCGTGACGGCAAAAACGATCTCACGCTGTCAGGTAACCGTGTCCACTATGGTACTGCAGGTGCCGCTGTGCATATAGTTGATGTCCACGGCAATCAATACCGCGAATGCACAGTCCAAGACTTGCACGATGCTGCACGGATCGTAGATAAACTCGACAACGTCCACTTCATGCAACGACCGATGGTTTGCCGCGACATCCCTAATAATTACGAAATGGATCTCAACACGATCTACGCCTGTACGTCAGGCACAACCAAACACATCGGAACATCTTTCACCGAACCGTCCTTCGTGCCCGGCGCGTTTGAAATGCTATACGAAATTTCTGGTGGAGAGGCAAAATACCGCGAACGTCCGTTTGTCTCCAATTCCAACTGCTTTGTTGTGCCGCCCATGAAATTTGCAACGGAAAGCTGCGAAGTAATGGAAGCCTGCATTCGTGGTGGTATGCCAGTGCTGTTGCTGTCGGCCGGCATGGCAGGAGCTACAGCCCCTTCCACTATCGCGGGTGCAATTACTCAAGCTACTGCCGAGTGTCTTGCGGGTCTTGTATATGTAAACGCCATTGTCGCTGGCCACCCCGCAATCTTTGGCACTTGGCCCTTTGGGCTCGACTTGCGTACAGGCGCAATGTCTATTGGGTCTGGTGAACAGGCGCTCCTCACCGCAGGCTGCGCCCAAATGCATAAATTTTATGGCCTTCCAGGGGGCGCCGCAGCGGGCGCATCAGATTCCAAAATGCCTGACATGCAAGCTGGATGGGAACAAATGTGTTCAAATGTTATGGCGGGGCTCTCAGGTCTCAATATGGTCTATGAAGCCGCAGGTATGCACGCCTCACTGCTCGGGTTTTGCCTCGAAAGCCTAATCCTCAGCGACGATATAATCGGTCAAGCTCTGCGCTGCGTGCGTGGGATAGAAGTCACCGATGAAACTCTAGCTCTAGATCAAATGGAGCAGGTTTGCATGGGCGGCCCTGGCCACTATCTTGGCACAGATCAAACTTTAAGCCGTATGCAGTCAGACTATGTTTACCCTACATTTGGCGACCGCACCTCGCCCAAAGAATGGGCTGAATTAGAAAAACCAAATCTGCTTGAAAAAGCAACCAAACGCAAAGAAGAAATCCTCTCAGAATGCTCTGCTGCTCGTTTTGATTCCCAACTCGACGCAAACTTGCGCAAAGCACACACAATTCATCTTCCCGCCTAAACCAACCGGAGCTTAGCTACCGTAGAAACTGCTGGGGAAAATCCGGGACGGCTGCCTAGAAGTAGCTACCAAAACACCGAAGAGGGTCACGTGGAAAGATAAGCGCTATGAGCTTAGCCGAGAAGAGTTCAGGAGCTTACTGAGACCCAATGATATAAGTGAGACGGAGCAGACCTTCGCTTACGCTGATCTAAATGTCAGCTGTGCGGGAAAATCAGAAATACAATCCCAAACGCCGCCAAGAAGGAGAGGAAGAAACTTAGTAACTCCCAAGCACCCCAGCCGCCAACGGTTTTTTTGTCAGTTTTGATGTTAGTCTCCTTGGCCATTGGGCGCATGAATTTTCTGTTGTGGTCAGAATTTCGTGGCGCTGTGACGATTTCTCTGAATCAGTGGTGGAATGGACCAAGTTGCTGCTCTTGAACAACTCCTCGCCACGGCTTTGCGCAGGATCGCCGCGTTGGAAGCCGCGTTGGCGAGCATGGCGCAAGAGAATGCGGATCTGCGTCGTCAGTTGGCCAAGAACAGCAGTAATAGCAGCAAGCCGCCTTCGAGTGATGGTTGAAGAAGCCGGCACCGCGTAGCCTGCGTGGTAAGTCCGGTAAGAAAAGTGGTGGCCAAGCTGGCCACCGAGGCGACACCCTACGTCAGAAAGCAAAGCCTGACTTTGTACACCGACATGAGGCTGTGTCCTGTGTCGCCTGTCAGTATGGCTTGACGGCGGGGATGATCAAGGGGGTGGAGAGGCGTCAGGTTTTTGACATACCGGTGCCGCGCCTGGAGGTTACAGAGCATCAGGCAGCGATTTATTGTTGTGGCCATTGCCGCGCCACGACGACGGCCACCTTTCCCGATGGCGTGAATGCACACGTGCAATATGGTAAGCGCATTCGGGCGGCGGCGGTCTACTGCAATGTTCAGCAGCTGATCCCCGAGGATCAGGTCTGCCAACTCCTGCGTGATTTGTTTGGTGCCACCAGCCTATGCGCGGCCAGCGTGACCAACTGGGTGAACGGCGCAGCGCATACCTTGGGTGGCGTCGTCGAACACATTCTGGCCCGGCTCACTGAAGGCGGCGTTCGGCATCTGGATGAGACCGGACTTCGTGTTGCTGGCAAGCTGCACTGGCTGCACTCAATCAGCGATCCCGCCTTCACGCATTACCGCATCAGCGCCAAGCGCGGTGCTGTTCCATCCTTCCTGACCGGCGGGACAATTGTTCATGACCACTGGAAATCCTATTACGCCCATATGAGTGGGGTGGATGCTCATGCCCTGTGTGGGGCGCATCATTTACGCGAGCTCAAGGCTATCGAAGAGATCGAAAAGGAGCCGTGGGCGTGCGCGATGAGCGCGCTGCTTAACAGCCCCAATCAGCTCAAGAGTGCGGCTCAGGAGCGAGGCGAGGCCGAACTCCCAGCGTCAGTTCACCACGCCATCCTCACCAAATACATGGCGATCCTCACCGAGGGCCTCGCCTTCCATGAGCGACAAGACCCACTGGCTAGACGCCCTCGCGCGCGAGGCCGAAAAGCCAAGCGGCCAGGCCACAACCTTCTGGTCAGCTTGCGCGACTACCGTGATGACGTCCTGAGGTTCCTTACGGACTTCACAGTTCCCTTCACCAACAATCAGGCCGAACGGGACCTGCGCATGATGAAGTTGCGCATGAAAATCTCGGGAACTTTCCGCACCCTCGAGGGTGCGCAGGTCTTCGCTGATATTAGGTCCGTCATTTCGACGGTCAGAAAACACGGGGACAATATCAGCGAAACACTCGCCCTATCACCAAAACAGATCATCGCTCGGATCTAAAGTCGCGAGTGCTACCCAAAACTCGATATCCGCTGGGGTGCTTAGGAGTTAAAGCAAAAATATGATTTACATCACCCCTCGCGCTCTAACTTTTTACGCGCCAATTTACGGGCACGGCTAATTGCTTCAGCTTTATTACGCGCTTTTTTCTCTGACGGTTTCTCAAAATGTTGCTTGAGCTTCATTTCACGAAAGACGCCTTCGCTTTGTAGTTTTTTCTTCAAGACCCGAAGAGCTTGATCGACATTGTTGTCACGAACACTAACCTGCATGTAGTTTTCAATACCTTTTTGGGATAAAATTGCAACAATTTGCATTTCATAAAAATTGTATCGGGGAGGCATTTCTTTGTCCAGCCCTATCAGATACGAAATGGAAGCGCCCACCCGAAGTGGCAAATCCCAAATTCAACAGCGCAACCGATACTCCCGGCGTTTCGAGCGGAATGCTCCTTGAAATGCGCTTGTGTGGCCCGTTCTTGTGCCAAAGGCAGGTAGCCCTGACGCTGGCGATCCAACGTAAGACACCCGCAATATATCCAATATACTATGAGGATTGTGACGCTACGGGTGCCTGGGTGGATGTATTGTGCTACTTGAGCGTCTCTAGTGATTTTTTAGGTAGAGCTTGATTTCTCAGAACTCCTAACCATATCGCTAAGATCATCGTGTCCTATGGAAAATTGTATCATGGAAATGGACCTTCAGAGCGCAGTTAATCAGATTCAAACCAGTAAGGACCCTGTCGGGAAGCTCGGAGAGTTGATCTTGGCAAGCGGTTGTTTTTGGAGCTCGACCGAAGCGACGGATCCCAGTAAGATTTTTAACATCCAGCTCTATGGTGTCCACGGTATGGGTATAGGCGCTGCAGCAGCACTGAATGACTGGACGAACAAGGCAAAAATCCTCGTTTTTCCGAGACAGTGAGACGCTGAGACAGCAATAAACTCTTTAGCGATGTGGGCACTTTTATCCCAACTCCGAGAACTACCTGACCCTTACGGGTCCCCTATATGAGGAAGGTTTAGAGGGACAGTGTAGAACACATAAAATATACGGTGGCACTTTGCTTGTCTCAGCTTGAGCTTTATACTGCTTCGGTTCACCTTATTCACCTGAAATTCTTTGGTCGTCCTGTAATAAGGATATCGTTATCCCAGTGGGCGAACCTGTCTGCGGCGCCGGCTAAGCCATTTCTGAAAGTCGTCAACACTACACGATCTGAGCCACAAGAAACTATTACACGACTGAAAGGGCGGACAGAAATGCCTGCCTTTTTGTGTCCAAGACATATTTTCCATAATGCAATGCGAAGCCACTGTTTTAAAACCGATTCTTCAACCACAGCCTTCGAAACACTGTGTTATTTTGTGTGTTCTAGGCAACCTATGACCAGAAACCTGAACATATTCAGATCAAACAACAGGGTCATAATACCAGAGAAAAAAGGCCCGCCAACAGGCGAGCCTTTTCAAAAGTTAATTGGAACGGTGACGCTTACATCATGCCGCCCATGCCGCCCATGTCTGGCATTCCGCCACCACCACCAGCACCTTTGGGTTCTGGTTTATCCGCAATCATTGCTTCGGTAGTAATCATCAGACCCGCGATTGATGCGGCATCTTCCAATGCAGTCCGAACCACTTTCGCTGGATCAAGCACACCATCGGAAAACAGGTCACCATATGTTTCAGTCTGTGCGTTAAAGCCAAATGACGTGTCATTACTTTCACGTACTTTGCCTGCAACAACAGCCCCGTCAACACCGGCATTTTCGGCAATTTGACGAAGAGGTGCTTCAAGCGCCTTACGTACGATCTTAATGCCAGCATCTTGATCAGCATTCGCTCCGTTGAGGTCTTCGAGAACTTTACCAGCCTGCACCAGTGCAACACCACCACCAACAACAACACCTTCTTGAACTGCAGCTCGGGTCGAGTTCAGTGCGTCATCAACACGATCTTTGCGTTCCTTGACTTCAACTTCAGTCATGCCGCCCACACGGATCACTGCAACACCGCCTGCCAGCTTGGCAACGCGCTCTTGCAACTTTTCACGGTCATAATCGGAAGTTGTTTCTTCGATTTGCTGACGGATTTGCGAAACGCGGGCTTCGATTTCTGCTTTTGCGCCTTGTCCGTCAATAACCGTAGTTTCGTCTTTTGTGACCTGGATTTTCTTGGCATTACCAAGCATATCTATAGTTACATTTTCCAGTTTCATGCCCAGATCTTCACTGATCACTTGACCACCAGTCAAGATGGCGATGTCTTGAAGCATTGCTTTACGACGATCGCCGAACCCAGGCGCTTTCACTGCAGCAATTTTAAGACCGCCACGCAGCTTATTGACAACCAAAGTCGCCAGTGCTTCGCCTTCAACGTCTTCGGCGATGATCAAAAGCGGCTTTTGCGATTGAATGACGGATTCAAGCAGCGGCACCATAGATTGCAGCGACGACAGTTTCTTTTCGTGCAGCAAGATCATGCAATCTTCCAGCTCGGCTGTCATTTTGTCAGGGTTAGTGACAAAATACGGGCTAAGATAACCACGGTCGAACTGCATGCCTTCGACAACATCAGTTTCTGTTTCCAGACCTTTGTTCTCTTCGACAGTGATAACGCCTTCGTTACCAACTTTTTGCATCGCATCAGCAATTTGACGGCCAATATCAGCTTCGCCATTGGCAGAAATTGTGCCAACCTGTGCAATTTCGTCGCTGTCTTTAACTTCGCGCGACGCAGCTTTAATCGCTTCAACAACTTTGGTAGTTGCCAGATCTATGCCGCGCTTCAGATCCATCGGGTTCATGCCCGCTGCAACTGATTTTAAACCTTCTTGAACGATCGCTTGGGCCAAAACTGTGGCCGTCGTGGTGCCGTCACCGGCCTCGTCATTGGTACGGCTGGCAACTTCTTTCACCATCTGCGCGCCCATGTTTTCGAACTTGTCTTCAAGTTCGATCTCTTTTGCCACCGTGACACCATCTTTGGTAATTCTTGGTGCGCCAAAGGATTTGTCCAGAACTACGTTCCGACCTTTGGGTCCCAGCGTTACCTTTACGGCATTGGCCAGAACATTGACACCGCGTAGCATGCGGTCGCGGGCATCAGTACTAGATTTGACTTGCTTTGCAGCCATTGTGCTTACTCCTGAATCTTTGAGTTAATTAGAATGCGATTAGGACAGAATGCCCAAAATATCGCTTTCTTTCATGATCAACAGCTCTTCGCCATCGACGGTCACTTCCGTGCCGCCCCATTTGCCGAACAGAACTTTATCACCGGTTGAAACAGCCATATCAATCAGTTCGCCGCTGTCTTTGCGCGCGCCATCACCGCAGCAGACAACTTCGCCTTCTGCTGGTTTTTCTTTTGCGCTATCAGGGATAATCAATCCCCCTGAAGTTTTCTCGTCGCCTTCCGTGCGGCGGACCAGAACACGATCATGAAGAGGTTTAAATGCCATACCTTAAGGCTCCTTGGCTAATTGTTTGTATTTAACCCCAGATAAACTCTAGGCGTTAGCACTCACTTAGGCCGAGTGATAACTATCAGCTAAATAAGAACGGCACGGCTGGTATTCAACGGTCGATCAAGGACTTTATTTCAAAAACTTAAAATATATTGTTCTCACTCAAGAATCCTAAAATTTTGTAACTTATGACGCGGGAATTTCCGCGACTCACTAGTGCAATTTTTACCGAGCTTATAGCAGATTTTTTAAAAAAAGCTGGATATGATATCTACGAACTGCTCTTGGACCAAATGTAATTGGTTATGTATTAAGAGGGCATACAGAGCAGACTTGATTTGGGGGCCACGGTTCTTGGTCCATGAGCCTAAGCAAGTTGGTGCAGTAACACCGGGCCAGGTTTTATGTAGCGAAATGGAGAGTGTTTGGTCCTATTGTCAGGCTACATAGCCGCCCTGCACGTCTCAAGTGGTTTTATCTAGTAGGACAGATAGCACGCCTCCAAGAGGTCAAAAACGACCGTTTAGTCGAATTTTGACGATAGAGAATAATAATAAAGTCGGACAATAACTAGTAAACTCTAATTGTTGGATTCTCTTGTTGAACCAAAATGCTACAGAAAATCTTGGGGGCCACTCTAAATCCCCCATACACAGCAACACTATCTGTATGTTATCCATCGCATTATTTGCGATAGGCTTTTCCGTAGCAGATGTGCTGCTAGAAACTTGGGGTGCCATCTCTCTGGTTACAGCAAGAGTTGTGCTCGCCTGTTTGCTGATGATGCCGTTATGGGCCCTTATTGACGGTAGCGCGCAGGTTATGAATGCACCATGGCTACACGCATTGGGCATTGGCGCACTTGGGTTTGGTATTGGAATCATTCTGTTGTTGGTGGTGCCGGATATGGCCGATCCTGTCTCAGCACCATTGATTGCTGCTACAACGCCCGTAAGCGCAATCATTCTAAAAATTCTGTTTGATGGGAGGCGCCTGACTGCAAATTTTGTCGCTAAAACTGTGTTGGTCCTTATCGGTGGTTTTTTTGCAATGGGCGCGGTGTTGAACGAAGGGTCCTTTGGAAGTGCCGCCCTGTTAGGTGGCCTGGCATCGGTGATGTTTGCCTGGGGATCACGGCAAGCAGTCAAGGGACATCCTGAACCGATGCCATTTGGTCAGGCAACAGCAATTTTAATTGGGGCTATGGCCTTTTGTCTCCCGACTTTTGCGACGTTCAAGTTTATTGCCAGGGAAGGCACAAAAACCGCGGTCCTGGGGTCACAGATGCTATTGATTTACAACTTGCTAGGCGAGGGCTGAATGAGCAAACTTTATGATTATAATTGGTGGAAAACTGCTACAACGGCCGATTTACAGGTTGAACTAGACACAGGGGCAGACGTCATGGCGCAGAACAAGTGGGGTAGCACGCCGCTGCACGATGCTGCTAAAGTTAACACCTCTGCAAACATCCAAATCTTGCTGGCCGCTGGGGCTGACGTCATGGCGCAGAATAAGTGGGGTAGCACGCCGCTGCACGATGCTGCTAAAGTTGACACCCCTGCAAACATCCAAATCTTGCTGGCCGCTGGGGCTGACGTCATGGCGCGGAATAAGTGGGGCTACACACCTCTACACTTGGCTTCTGCGTTAGGCATCCCTGCAAACATCCAAACCTTACTGGCTGCAGGGGCAGACGTCATGGCGCGAGATAAGCATGGCGATACACCGCTGCACGCTGCTGCTTATTCCGGCACCCCTGCAAACATCCGAGCCTTGTTGGCCGCTGGAGCAGACGTCATGGCGCGGTCTGAGGAGGGCAGCACACCTCTGCACGGGGCTGCTGGTCACGGCACCCATGAAAGCATTCAAGCTCTGCTGAAGGCCGGTGCAGAAGTTATGGAGCGGACTGAGGAGGGCAATACGCCGCTGCACGATGCTGCTATGAACGGAACCTCAGAAAATATCCAAGCTCTGCTGAAGGCCGGTGCAGAAGTTATGGAGCGGACTGAGGAGGGCAATACGCCGCTGCATAGCGCCGTTCTTCAGGGCTCATGTGGTCCCGGCGTCATCCAAGACTTGCTAACCGCAGGGGCCAACGTAAACGCAAAAAACAACGAAGGTGAAACTCCGTGGTACTTAGCCCAAAAAAATGATGAAGTAATAGGCACCAAAGGCTACTGGGCGCTAGACGAGGCGCGGTTTAAATGAACAGCTGCCTTATCTTCCTCCCAACCAGTTTTCCGCAATGTTGTTACCCCGAATAAGCCAGACTTCGGCATTGTCAGACAAACTTGACGTCCCATTGGTTGGTACCTAATTTTTATGAATGACAACACAAAACCCATTTAAGTACTTCAAAACTTCGCCCAAAATCATCCGCTTAGCGGTTATGTATTACATTCGCTATTCGCTAAGTTTCCGCCAAGTTGAAGATATCTTGCATGAACGTGGAATTGATATTTGCCACGAAACTGTACGATTTTGGGTAAATCGGTTTGGTGCAAAATTTGCTAAGGAAATCCAAAAGAAGAGGCAGGGGCGCCAGTCGAACTGGCAGTGGCACCTGGATGAAGTCATCGTCAAAATAAATGGAGAACGCTTTTACCTTTGGCGCGCCGTTGATCATGCAGGGGAAGTTCTGGAATGCTTTGTTACAAAGCGACGCAACAAGGCTGCAGCGAAGAAGTTCCTGATAAAAATAATCCGAAAGCACGGATCACCAAAGATTATCACAACAGACAAGTTGCCATCCTACGGCGCGGCTTTTCGTGAGATTGGAATTGCTGACAGACAGCTTTGCGGCGACAGATCCAACAACAGATGCGAAAACTCACATCTGCCATTTCGACGACGAGAACGAGCGATGCAGCGTTTCAAGACAGTTGCGGCACTTCAGAAATTTGTCAGTTATCACAGTCAAATCTATAACCACTTCAACCATGAAAGACATCTAGAAAGCAGGCAACCCTTCAAGCAAAAACGTACAACTGCTCTCACGGAGTGGTTCAATTTCTGTGCCGCATGATGATTGACTTGATGTGCCTTTTACGGGTGTTCA
>Ga0209251_1002109_pt1 | contig 14301 bp, 11 predicted proteins | sample SaaInlV_100m_DNA_6_FD_184665 | JGI IMG/M metagenome (GOLD analysis project Ga0209251, IMG submission 184665) | Marine microbial communities from expanding oxygen minimum zones in the Saanich Inlet - Saanich Inlet SI073_LV_10m_DNA (SPAdes) (version 2) | ecosystem: Environmental > Aquatic > Marine... | reverse complement strand
CATACCCATTGGGGCTGAAAGAACGAGAGCCAGCAGGGCGGCGGACAGCTTCACGGCAGGACGGATCACTCACTCGCCAGTTTGCCGGAGTTCATCGGGATGAGCTGCAGCTTGGAGTCAGTGAGATGCAATGTCAGTGTCACCACACGGTGTTGAGGGGAGGGTGCACCCGATGGTGTGGTGTCGTCACCGGGATTGACACCTACTGCAGGCCAGGCCGCTGCGGCGATGGAGAGGCGCAGTTGATCGCCGACTTCCAAGGTGGCTAACAGGGGTTGGAGTTGCACCACATGCTTCAAGGCCATTTGTGCTTTATTCCCTAGAACCCTCAGCACGCCGGTGCTGAGTTGCTCAGCTCTATCTCCTCCTTCAATACAGCGAGAGAGACTGACGCAGAGGTCAAATCCGGGATGGTCGGCTTGAGCCATGACGCTTAGTTGAGGGCGGCCGAAGAGTTGGAGCTCTGTTGTTAAAGGCGAGGTATTGAACGTCGCTACATCGGTGCGGCGGTCCAGCGTGGCCCGGTCTGCAGGGCCAGCACTCGGACTGAGATGCCCTCCGATCGCAGGCATGGGGCGCCAAGGATCGTGCACGATCCACTCCATGCCCATCCCAAAACCATCTGATTGGAGAACACCGTGAGTCGGATCGGTGCAGGCGAGCCCGGAACTCTGCAGTGACCAAGTGCTGGCAGGAGGCGTGCAGGCCTCCTGCCAGCGAGATTGTGTGATGTTCCAAAATTGCGCCCGCTTGGCAGAGGGCGAGTTGTCGATCCCCTTCAGGTGTTGGCTGAAGAAGTGCAGGAGTTGGGTTTGAACATCTGGCCACCATTCCAAGTGTGTTGCTGGACCCACCATGAGTTTTGGAGATCCGCCAGCAGCTTTGCTTTGTTGCCAGAGATCCAGGAGGCCCAAAAGATGGGGATCCCACCATCCACCGAGCAACAACATGGGTTGCTTCAACCAGCTGGTCTGGACGGGATGGATCGGCCATTGGTCACGATCCCTAGGGTCGCGCTGGAGCCATGTCCATGCCATGCCCTTGGGATCATGCTCTTTCAGCAGGGCGGGGCCGTCTCTGAGATAAGTCCCGTTTTCAAGGCTTCGCCGAATGTTGATCCAAGCTTCACCGTCGCCGCGGCGTTTGGCTTGAAGGGCGGCCAGTTGTAACCCCCAGCCCAGACCGAGATGCCACCAATGGGCACCTCCTTCACAGCTCCAGTTGTCGCGTTCATCGAGTCCTGCCATCGCTGGTGCGAAGCAATCCGGTGGCTGGGTATTGGCTGGAGCGAGAAGTTGTGTGAGGCCTTGATAGGAGAAGCCGTAGCAACCCAGCTTTCCGTTGCATTCGGGTAAAGCCCTCACCCATGCATGGGTTGCTGCCGTGTCGTGCGCTTCTTGAGAAAAGCCCGAAAAGACTCCAGTGGAATCGCCTTGGCCGCGCACGTCCTGGACGACGACAAGAAATCCATGCTGGGCCCACCAGGATGGATGGGCATACGTCACGGTTGAAGCGATATGCCTCCCGTACGGCTGACGCATCAACAAAGCCGGCCAAGGACCTCCAGCCTCCGGAAACCAAAGCTTGGAAATCAGCCGTATGCCATCGGAAAGGAGCAGCTCATCATCACGAGACTGAATGGCTGGGGAATCAGCGAACATTCGGACAATGCATGCCCACGACGTAAGTCACCAAAACTTCAGCATCTTCGTTGCTCAATTTGCGACTTTTAGCAATCGTTCGGATGGATTTTTTTGAATGCGCCGATTTCCCGTTTGCATTTAATTCTTTGAAATCTCTACACATGCCCTTGGCTTGCTGGGGATTTCTCTTCACTTCATTCAGCAAATCTGAGCCAGCGGAAACCATTGTTGTATGAAGCCCCACTAGGGCCAATCCGATCAAAATATTGCGCATCAGAGTCCTAAACGCACCTCTTTAATAAACAATTCTTCCCATCGCAGGGGATGGTCTGGGGTCAGTTCCTGAGTTGTTTTGCTCTGTTAATCCAGTCTCGAGCGACGCTCAGATCAACAACAGCCTGGCGACGGGTTCCAAGACTTCGCTCAAGTCGTCCTGTTTGTCGCACCAAACGTTCCGGAGTGCAGCTGGCCAAGGCCGGAATCGAAGCGATCCCGGCGTGCATCAACAGGGCTGCATCTTGGGGGGGAAGGTCGAGAGCACAAACCAACGTTGCGATGCCCCGCAATCGCTTGAGGTTGCGCGCCGATGCCAGGCCGCTACTGGCAAGACGACTGAGTTGCAGCTCATCAATGGCTTGAACCGCAGGCCATGTGGTGATGCCTGCCCGCAGGAGTTCCTGATGTTCCCGTCGAAACGACTGGGGTAAATCGTTGAAGGGCTGTGATGAGGGCGATGTCATTCCGCTGAAGCGGATTGGAAATCACGCACTGTTTCACCAAGAACGACCGGTCGGCCCAAACCAACTCCCACAGACTCAATACCCCGCAAGCGCACAACAACGGTGCGGCTTCCTCGTCCAGAACCACGCAAATTGCCTGCGATCTGTTCAAGGGTTGGGGCGATCACCGAAGGATCGATGTCGATGGGGAGTTGTGCAACAACAAGGTCGCTGCCGTTGTCAAAAACAATGGGAGCCCGAACAGCACCCTCAATTACGACTGGCGGTGTGTAGCTGATTCCGAAGGCCCAACTGCTGATGGCCAACAAAAATGTAAAGCTGCTGACCCCCACGAGTCGAAAACGAATGCCCCAACGAGCGATAAATCCCACAACCGTGAGACCAGCGAGCCCGAGGCCCGTCCAGCCCAACCATGGCGCTGCGGTGAGGAGCAGCTGATCAAGGGCCATCAAGTCTGGTGTCTTTTCGACAGTCTCCTTATATTGCGCCTGCTTTGGTGAACCTCGTCGCGCTTGATGCGGATAACGCGGCGAAACGTCCTACCAATCACTGGTGGGTTTCTCCTGATTGGTTCAGGGGTCTTAGCGCTGCATGCCTTAGATGGATGGGCCGCCGCTGAAGTTGAGAGATGGCGACCAGCCCTGGAGCGGTCCTTAGCTCTGCCCGTCGGTCATCCGATCCGCATTGGGGAGTATCAAGGTCTTCGTCCATGGGGACTCGCTTTCGGGCCAAGTCGGATCTCTCCCTCCAAGCTCGATCCGTCCCAGGTCAGCTTGGCTGGGTTCACGGTGACATTGGATCCGCTGTCCAGCTTGCGGCGTTGGAAACCGGTGGTGGCCTTGCGATTTCGAGGATTAAAGGCACAACTTCAACGCAATGAAGATGGCCGCTACTGGACCTTTGGTGGCTCAGAAAGCAAAGATCCACCCCCCAATCTTGAACTTCGTTACTCCTTTGATGAACCAGCACGCATCACCTTCAATCCTGGTGGTGAGCAGTTAGCGATTCAAAGTCGTGGAGCGATTCAGTTTGATAATTCCCGGTTTCAAACGTCGTCCAGCTTGAGTTGGCTGGACCAAGCGGGGACATTGCGTTTGGACGGTGGCGGTCGGTGGGATCGGCCCCAGTTCGACGTTCGCAGTCGTGCCAAGTCAATCCAATTGGAAAGGCTTGCCGGCTTTCTTCCGTTGGAAAACAATGCATCTGTTGCGGGGCAGCTGGATGGAGATCTGCGGGTGCGTTGGTCTGGGACAAAGTTGGGATGCCAAGGGGATCTGCATCTCAAGGGTCTCCGGGTGCAGACGACGGCCTTTCCAAATGAGCTTCGCTCGGGTCGGATTCGAATGGAGTGTCGACAGGATCGAGTTCACTTCGCACCTGTGCAGATGCGAAGTGGTGACTTATCAGCCACTGCCTCAGGTGCTGTGGAATTTGAAAAGCGGCTCGATTTCAAACTTGATGTGCGTCGCCGAACCAATAACGATGCGCTGAATGTTCAGGTTGCGGGGCCATGGGCTTCACCGACCTGGCGTTTGGCAGGGCGATTCGTTCCCCAGCCCACATCAATGTTGCAGGGTCCATTTTCGCTTCAGGGTGAGGGCTCGGTAGGTGTTGACGCATCCGATCAGCGTCACTTGGTGATTCGAAACCTGGGCTTGCAGGCTCCCGGGTTGCGTCTAGCTGTATCCGGCGAATTGGGACAACGCACGGAGCTTCGAAGTACTGAGTTTTTGATGCTCCCCGAGTTGTGGACACAGGTGCCGTCCCTCCAGACAACGTTGGGTTCGGCATCCCCCGTTCAAGGAGAGTTTGCGATGCAAGGGGCGATCAGTTCCCCCGCGGTGCAACTCAACCTCACTCAGGCCAAGAATCCGTTGCTGGATCATTGGTCTTTGAAAGCTCAGTGGTCTAAGGCGCGTTCAGTGCTGGAACTTGATCAGTTCAGCAGTCCGTTGATGCGCGCCTCAGCGGCCTTACCTCTCGCCTGGTCTGACGGAGCTTTGCAAGCCGGTGATCTGCAGGCCGGGCTTGAGCTCCAATCCTTTGACCTTCAACGTTTATCCGCTTTGGTTGGGACGCCGCTGGGGGGCTCGCTTTCAGTGCGCGGTCGTTTGGCCGGACCGCTCGAGGCTTTGCGTCCGAATTTTTCCATCAGCCTCGATCAACCGCGTGTGAGCTCAATAGTCATTCCGGAACTCTGGAGTGGGCGTCTCGAGGGAACTGTTGGGGAAGGGGTCCAGTTGGCGATGGAAACTCCTGGTCCTCTTCCGGTTGGAGCACTCACTGCTGATTTCGCTCCCAATGGCTGGCCCTCTTCACTCCGGCTCAAGCGCGGCGGGGGTGTTTTCAACTTGAAGGAAGATCAGCGGGGATACCGATGGGACGCTGCTGGACTGAGGCTCGATGGAGTCCAGCTGGTCTTTCCATCGCAACAACGTTCTGAGTCCGTTGGGGGGCAGCTCAGTGGTTCCGGTCAACTGGCTTTCGCGCCCCTGAGCCTGAACGGCAGGGTCACGGTCGATGCACCACGCATGGGCGCTGTTTCGTTGCAAAAAGTGGCTTTGGAGGGGGGTCTGCAGAACACCCGGTTTGAAGCGGATGCCGTTCTGAACCCTCCGCTTGGATCGGTCACCATCAACACCAAGGGCTTGGTGAATGGTCCGTCAAGCGCCCGCGTTGAAGCCAATGGACTTGACGTGAATTGGCTCTTGAATGTGTCTCGACAATTGCGCGGTGAAGACCGTCCCGATGGATTGCCTTTGGGTCGTGTGGATGATCTGGGCACATTGGTCATCAATACGTTTGGAGGATCGTTAGACGGTCAGCTGAAGGCCCTCAACGAAGCGCGTCAGGCGTTGAGGTTGTATGCCTTAGCCCATCAGGATCAAGGGCCTCAGGTCGAGCGTCTTGAAGGACGGCTTGATGCAGTCGCCACATTGCATGGACCGCGCTTGACGCAGCTTGTTGCTGATGTTCAAGCCAAAGCGCATCTCTGGACGGATGGTGATGATCAAGCCAAAGCGCTCCAGCTGGAACCGGTTGTGGCCACGCTGAAGGGTCCTCTTTTTGGTGGGGCGGGGACCTTCAGCTTTTTGCATCTGCCCTTTTCCTTGCTGGCGCTGATTGCCCCTGTCCCTCCGATGTTGAAGGGAGCTTTAGGGGGCAGGGGGCGTTACGACCTCAGCGGTGAATCGCCGCTGATCAGTTCCTCCCTGACCTTGGAGTCCACGACCCTTGGAGATCAGCCGCTGCGTTTCGAGCGTGATTCGTTGGTCGTCGAAGATCAAGCCCTTCGGCTTGATTTGGCCCTGAGGTGTGGTCAAAGCGATGAAGTTGTGGCGATCAATGGCGCCATCCCGTTTGATCCTTCCTCTGAGCTCAATCTTCAGGTGGAAAGCCATGGAGATGCTTTGAACTCCCTGGCGGCCTTATCGGGTGGCAGCGTCAAGATTCAGTCGGGTCGTTCAGATCTCCGTCTGATGTTGCGGGGATCGCTGAACCAGCCTGTGGCGAATGGCTTTGTGGTGGTGTCGGACGGCAACATCACTCTGGGTGAACAGAGCGTGAGCCGAATTAACGCCTCGATGCTCTTTGATTTCGATCGTGTTGAGCTTCAGCGTCTTGAGGCTCAAATGGGGTCGGACGGCATCCTGCGCGGGGCTGGCTCCATTGCTCTGTTGCAAGAGCAAAAGGTTGAGAGTCCGCTCACCTTTGCGCTCACGAAGGTCAAAATTCATCAGGAGATTGCGCGTTATCAGGCCGATGGAACACTGATCGTCAAGGGTGCCCTGGCACGGCCGACGATCGGCGGCGAACTCAGCTTGTCGAATGGATTGATCACGCCGCGATCGGGGGTGTTGGCACGAGCCGGACAAGGTGGCTTGAGAGCTGGGCTGTTACGGGCTAATCAGCTCGGTGCGTCGGACGACATGTTGTCGGAAGTGTCGATGACCAAACTTGTTGAGGAGAAGTGGGATTTCAAGGACCCCCTGGTGTTGATGGGGCCTGGAACACCCTTGCCTTCTTCGCAGGAGCGGCTCAAAAAAATGATGCCGAACCTGCCCGCCTTGCGGTTTCAAAATCTCAGGCTGATTTTGGGTCCAGACTTGGAGGTAAGGATGCCTCCCTTCCTCAGCTTCCGCGGTGGTGGCCAGCTTCTACTCAATGGACCGTTAGATCCATCACTGCAAGCGCGCGGTTTGATTCGACTGGAAGCAGGACGCGTCAGCCTGTTCACCACGTCATTCATCTTGGATCCAAAGGCATCGAATGTGGCGGTGTTTACCCCCTCCTTGGGGCTCGTCCCCTACGTCGATGTCGCCATGAAGGCGCGTGTGTCGGATGGCGTCAGCATCGGAGAGTCCGACCGGGCAACCACCTCCAACGTGTTTGAGACCAATGGACTTGGAGCGTTGTCCATCGGTGGTGGGCAATTGAATCTGGTGCGTATCACTGTGGAAGCAACCGGTCGGGCTGATCGCTTGCTGGGGGAACTCAAGCTGCGTAGTTCTCCCCCGATGGGTGAATCTGAGATTTTGGGATTAATCGGTGGCAACTCACTAACCGGTTTGGCTGGAGGCGGGAGCGCGGCCCTAGCCACGGTTGTTGGACAGTCGTTGCTGTCGCCAGTAATTGGAACACTCACGGATGCCTTGGGGCAAAGAATGCAGATCGCTCTCTTCCCCACCTACGTCACGCCTGAAGTCAAATCAGAAGAGGAACGCACCTCTGGCCGGGTCCCACCCACCTTCACCGTGGTGACTGAAATTGGTTTGGATGTAAGCGATCGTTTTGATCTGTCCGTGATCGCGGCGCCGAACAACACGGATGTTCCTCCTCAAGCGACGGTGAGCTATCAACTCACCCCCAATACGAATGTGACCGGTTCCATTGATACGAATGGCACTTGGCAAAGCCAATTTCAGCTGTTCTTCCGGTTTTGACGATGTCCTCTGATCAGGTCATCGGTATCGATCTGGGTGGTACGGCGATCAAGTTGGCGCGTTTTAACCGTGCTGGAGATGTGCTGGCAGAACGACAGATTCCGACGCCTCAACCCCCAGTTCCTGGGTCGGTGACGATGGCCTTGTGCGAGGCGATCGAACAACTAGACCCGGATCACCTCGCCGCTTTCGTCGGTGTTGGTCTACCGGGGCCGATGGACGCGAATGCTCGTACAGCACGCATTTGCATCAACTTATCGGGTTGGGAGGAGGTCCCCTTGGCGGATTGGTTGGAACCTCGATTGCAACGTCAAGTCACCCTCGCGAATGACGGGAACTGTGCCGTGGTGGGGGAAGCCTGGCTTGGGGCCGCTAGAGGGTTCGATGATGTTGTGTTGCTCACCCTTGGCACCGGCGTTGGGGGTGGAGTTCTGCTTGGTGGTGCGTTATTCACCGGCCATAACGGTGCTGCGGCTGAGCCGGGTTTGATTGGACTTCAGCCCGATGGCCCGTCTTGCAACAGTGGCAATAGGGGATCTTTAGAGCAGTTCGCCAGCATTGCGGCGTTGCGCCGACTTTGTGATGTTGATCCCAAGGAGTTGAGTGATCGGGCTGACGCGGGAGATCTTGAGGCGCAGGCCATCTGGCAGCAATACGGGACAAATCTTGGCGTTGGGATCGCGTCGTTGGTTTATGTGTTCACCCCTCAGCGCGTGCTCTTAGGCGGTGGCTTGGCAGCTGCATCGGCGCATTTTCTCCCTGCCGTCCGGCATGAGGTGTTGACGCGTGTTCAGGCAGTCTCAAGGGAAGGGCTCTCGATTGAGCCTTGTGCGCTTGGGAATGGTGCGGGTCGTCTCGGAGCTGCTCGTTTGGCGTTGCAGCGTCTCAGTGGCTAAATCCTGGACATGAGCGTTCTCAATCGTGCGCAATCTCCGCAGACGATGATGGGGAACGTGACGCATGAACGCCGTGATGAACACCGTTCCAGAGCCCTCAGCTGATCTACTAGCTCGGGCGGGAGCGGTGCGCTTGGCCGCTGTTGAACTTGGCCAAACCGACAACGGGCAGAGATCTCGCGCCCTTCATTGCATGGCGGATGCTTTGCAGGAGCGCTCGTCATTGATCGTGGCGGCCAATGGCCAGGATTTGGAGCGCTCTGCGGCAGAAGGGCTCGCTTCAGCACTGATGGCTCGTTTGAAGCTTGATGCCACCAAACTTCAGGCAGCGATTGATGGCGTTCGAAAAGTCGCTTCGCTGCCTGATCCCCTTGGCCATCGCCAACTACACCGGGAGCTCGACACTGATTTGGTGTTGGAGCGCATCACGGTTCCCCTTGGTGTTTTAGGCGTCATTTTTGAGGCGCGTCCCGACGCCGTGGTTCAAATTGCGTCTTTGGCCATTCGTTCTGGTAACGGTGCCCTGCTCAAAGGGGGGAGTGAGGCCCGTTGCACCAACGAGGCGGTGATGGATGCTCTCAAAGCAGGCTTGGCTCGAGAAGAGAGCGATGTTTCGCCCGATGCTCTCGCGCTGCTAACAACCCGACAGGAAAGTTTGGGACTGCTGCGTCTCGATGGGCTTGTCGACCTGATTATTCCTCGGGGAAGCAATGAGTTGGTGCGCTTTATCCAAGACAACACCCGCATCCCTGTGTTGGGTCATGCCGATGGGGTTTGTCATTTGTATGTCGATGCGACTGCTGATGTGAATAAGGCCACCCGCGTAGCTGTGGATAGCAAGACCCAATATCCAGCGGCGTGCAATGCCATCGAAACGCTATTGGTGCACCACAGCATCGCCGCTGCTTTCTTGGCGGAGGCCGTCCCCGCATTTCAAGCGGCAGGGGTCACGCTCCGGGGAGATGCGGCGAGCCAATCCTTGGGGGTGATTCACCCAGCAGCGGAGGAGGACTGGGCGACGGAGTATCTCGATCTCACCCTGTCGGTGCGGGTCGTCGACGACTTGGCCGCGGCCACTGAACACATCCGCCGGTATGGCTCTCGCCACACCGAGGTCATCCTGACCGAGGACCCTGCCATGGCTGATCGGTTCCTGGCTGCTGTGGATAGTGCTGGGGTGTATCACAATTGTTCCAGCCGATTTGCCGATGGTTTTCGTTACGGGTTTGGAGCAGAAGTTGGCATCAGCACGCAAACATTGCCGCCGCGGGGCCCTGTCGGTCTGGAGGGTTTAGTGACCTATCGCTATCGACTTCGAGGGGATGGCCACATTGCAGCGGACTATGCCGCTGGACGTCGGTCGTTTACCCATCAGGATCTTCCGCTCTGATGGATGCCATCCATATCCGTGATTTAGAGCTTTGGGCGCATGTGGGTGTGCTGGAGCAAGAACGTCGGGATGGCCAGTGGTTTCGTTTGGACATCAAATTTGAGCTTGATCTCAGCTCAGCGGCCGTTGCGGATGATTTGAGCGCGAGCCTGGATTACAGCCTGGCGATTCAGGCCTTGCAGATGTTGGGCCGAGAGATCTGCTGTCTCACCATTGAGCATTTCAGTGAACAGGTGCTCGATCGGCTGCAGGAGCTCTACGGCCCTGTACCGATTGGGTTGCGTTTAACGAAGTGTGCGGCGCCAGTGCCTGGATTTCGTGGCCTTGTTGCCGTCGAGCGATCGCGTGGTGGTGGGACACCACCAACGCCATGATTCCCCTCGTTTTGGTCCATGGTCTTTGGGACCGACCGAGGATGTTTCATCGATTGATTCAGGCCATGGATCAACCGCAACGCGATTTGTTGGCGCCCCATCTCCCCCATGGTCTTGGGGATGTACCCCTGCGTGAGCTGGCGCATCGCTTGGACGAGCAGATCCTCAATCGCTTTGGTGCTGACAGCACCGTCGATTTATTGGGTTTTTCGATGGGTGGAATTATTGGGCGGATTTGGCTTCAGGAGTTGGGGGGAGCCGCTCGGACTCGCCGCTTTTTCAGTGTGGGAAGTCCACATCAAGGCACGATCACCGCCCAAGCCATTCCGCGTTTGCTCCTTGCAGGCGCCGCTGATATGAAAATTGGGAGCCATCTGCTGCATCAGCTAAATCGCCGTTCCGATCAGTTGTCGTTGGTGCAGTGCCACAGTTTTTTTTGCCGTTGGGATTTGATGGTGTGTCCTGGATGGAAGGCTGTGCTCCCGCAGGGATCGATTCAATCCATTCCTGTTTGGACGCATCAACAACTGATGACGCATCCGAATGCCTTGAGGATTCTTGGCCAAGCGCTACGCCAATCCTGATGGACTGTTTTAGGCGCTCACCAGGCCAGAGTGGCGGATTAACGCTTCAGTGCTGGCAGGACGCCCACGGAAGGCTTCGAAGACCTCAGACGGTGAACGACTTCCGCCAAGGCTGAGCACCGTGTCTCGGAAGAGAGCGCCAGTGGACTGAACCTTTTTTTCATCGTCGAGACCGGCATCTTCAAAGGCCGCGAATGCATCGGCGCTTAAGACCTCAGCCCACTTGTAGGAGTAATACCCAGCTGCGTAACCTCCGGCAAAAATGTGGCCAAAGGCGCAGAGAAATTGATCTTCCGGAATGGGCGGCATCACCGTTGTGGTGGTTGCAACGTCCCTGCGCAACTCATCAGGAGTGATGCCAAGTTCGGGTGTCCAGCGGCTGTGGAGGCGAAGATCGCTCAAAGCGAAGTGCACTTGGCGAAGGGTTGCCAGTCCGGCATTGAATGTGCGGCTCTTGCGTAGTTTTTGGAACTCTTCTTCGGGTAAGGGTTCGTTGGTTTGCCAATGGCGTGCCATGCCCATCAAGGTGGTGCGATCAAGGCACCAGTTCTCCATGAACTGGCTTGGGAGCTCAACGGCATCCCACTCCACATTGCTGATGCCGGCGGCTTCAGGTTCATCAACCGTGGTGAGCATGTGCTGCAAACCATGGCCAAATTCATGGAAGAGCGTTTCCACTTCCTCGAAGCTCATCAAGCTCGGCGTGTCTCCCACCGGTGGTGTTTGATTGCAAATCAAATAGGCCACAGGCAGAACGCAACTGCCATCGGGGTTCGTTTTTCTGCCAAGGCATTCATCCATCCAGGCCCCACCACGTTTGCTGGCTGGTCGGCTGTAGGGATCGAGATAAAACGATGCGAGTGGGGTGCCGTCTTGCCGTTGAACGCGGAAGTAACGAACGTCTTGATGCCAGATCGGAGCTTCCCCATCGGCGGCTTCGATCACCACGTCAAACAGGCGATTGCAGAGTCCAAATAGGCCGTCCAGAACTTGCGGCAATGGAAACCAAGGGCGGAGCGTCTCTTGATCCAAATCGAAACGTTCTTGGCGTAATTTTTCGCTCCAGAAGGGGAGATCCCAAGGGGCGAGATTCTCAGCTTCGGCTGCACCGTGCCTTCGGGCTAAGGCCTTGAGATCGTCGAGCTCACGTTCTGCCGCAGGAAAAGCGGCAACGCGCAATTCCTCGAGCAACTCTTCCACCTCATCCACATCCTTCGCCATCTTGCTGGCGAGGCTCACATCCGCCCAATGGGCATAGCCCAAGCGAGCGGCTTGTTGCCCTTTTAGGGAAAGAATTTCTTCGATCTGTGAGCGGTTGTCGTGCTCGCCGCTGCTGGCACGACCCACGTGCGCTCGATAGGCCTTTTCGCGTACCGATCGATTCGTGGCATGGGTCAGAAAGGGGAGGTAGCGGGGCATATCGAGGCCAAGCAACCAGGGACCTTCATCGGCAGTGGCACCGCTGTCGCCGGCATCTCGTGCTGCTGATGCAAGGGCTTCTAGGGCCCGTTGAGGCAGTCCGACCACTTCTTCAGGGTGGGTCAGCTTCAGGGTCCATTGCTGGGTGGCATCCAACACATGATTCCCAAATTCTGTGGAGAGGGCTGCCAATCGTTCGCTGGCTTCGTTGAATTTGGCTTTGTCGTCGCCGCAGAGTCCAACTCCACGGTGTTGCATCGACAGCAATTCAGATCGAAGAATTCGCGATTGGGTGTGAGTGAGTGGATGAACTGACGATTCTTGAAGGCGCTTTAGGGCTGAATGAAGAACTTGGCTTTGTCCAAGGCGATTACCAAGCCGAACGACCTCGGGTTGTTGTTCCGCGTGGGCTGCGCGGAGTTCGGATGAATTGCACACGCCATTGAGATGGGAGACAACACCCCAACTCCACCGAAGACGCTCCCCAAACTCCTGCAATGGACCCATAACGGTGGACCAATCCAAGTTGGTTTGACTGCCGAGGATGTCTTCTAAGCGGCGTTCATAAGCGGTAAAGGCTTCATCCACTTGCTTCAGGATCACCGGAATGTCTTGCTTCACCCGGTCGCAGGTGATGGCGCCAAATTCAGGGAGACCTTGTCCTTGGAGAAGAGGTGAGGAGGTTTGAGGCATATCAATCAGCCGATGAGGAGAGGCAGGGCGATGGCATCCGTTGATGCTTCGTAGAGGTCCATGGCGATTCGGGGCCAAATACCAATCACGAGGGTGGGCACAAGCAGGCTCAATCCGATGACCAATTCACGGGGACGCATGTCTTCAACACTCGCGAGAGCTGGAATCCGTGGGCCAAAGAAGATGCGTCGGCACATGGACAGCAAATACATCGGAGTGAGGACCAAGCCGATTGCAGCAAGAAGCACTGTGATCGAGCGGAACGTGGAGGTAAATGCTTCCTGGCTTGTGATGCCTAAAAACACTGTGATTTCGCTGATGAACCCGCTCATGCCGGGTAGGGCTAGAGATGCTAGGGAGCTAGCCAGGAAAAAAGCAAAGGTGATGGGTAGGGCTTTCGCCAGGCCTCCCATGTTTGGAATGGAAAGGGTTTTGGTGCGTTCGTAAAACACACCAGTGACGAAGAACATTGCAGCTGCAATGAGCCCGTGACTCACCATTTGGAGCATTGCTCCACTGATCCCGAGCGCATCAACGGCACCAATTCCAACCAAAACAAAGCCCATATGGCTGACGGAACTGCAAGCAATGCGCCGTTTCACGTTGTCTTGGGCAAACGCATTGAGTGCGCCATAAACGATGTTGACGATGCCCAAGATCACCAGGGCCGGCGCCAGGGTCTGGTGCGCTTCGGGCAACATCTGAACGTTGAAACGGAGAAGCGCATAGCCACCCATTTTCAGCAATACACCAGCCAGCAGCATCGACACCGGGGCATTTGCTTCCCCATGGGCGTCTGGTAGCCATGTATGTAAGGGAAACATCGGTAACTTCACACCGAATCCCACCAAGAATCCGAGATAACAAAGCAAGCCAAAGCTGCCTCCCGCAGAACGGGAAATGAGCTCACTCAGATTCAGCGTGAACACATCCCCCGATAGCGCTAGCGCGAGGCCACTGATCAAAATCAGTAGCGATGCAACGGCGGTATAGAGAATGAATTTTGTCGCGGCATATTGACGGTTTTGACCTCCCCAAATCGCAATAAGCAAATAGACGGGGACAAGTTCCAGCTCCCAAGCCAAGAAGAAAAGAAGAAAATCTTGTGAGAGAAAAACAAGACCTTGTGCTGATGCTTGGACGAGCAGTAACGCGAAATACAACCGTGACTTGCGCTCAATGGTCCAGCTCGCCCAAACCGACAACAGGGTGACTAAGCCACTTAGGACAACCAAGGGCGCTGAAAGACCATCCACACCAAGGGACCATTCGAGTCCGATCGATGGCACCCAGCTGACGCGTTCCACCAGCTGAAGGCCGGACTGCGTTGGGTCAAATCGGGTGGCCAGAACCCCCATCATCAGGAGTAGGTCCACCAAAAGAACGCCGAAGGCGACATTCCGAGGCCATGGGGATGGCTGGTTGTCTTCAGCGGGCAACAACGGCAGGAGAAGAGCTGATGCAGCTGGCAAAAGCACAATCAAAGACAGCCATGGAAAGGCTGTTCCCGTTTCGGCTACTGCAGCTATCCCATCACCCATGCCGTGTCCGCAATCTTTAACAAATCTAACAGGGGCGGGATTGTTTTCTGGGTAGTTCTACTCATCATCTGCTGGTTG
>Ga0209251_1002106_pt1 | contig 14312 bp, 8 predicted proteins | sample SaaInlV_100m_DNA_6_FD_184665 | JGI IMG/M metagenome (GOLD analysis project Ga0209251, IMG submission 184665) | Marine microbial communities from expanding oxygen minimum zones in the Saanich Inlet - Saanich Inlet SI073_LV_10m_DNA (SPAdes) (version 2) | ecosystem: Environmental > Aquatic > Marine... | reverse complement strand
TCAAGGTATTGAACCAAAAGGCGAGAGGTATATTCGGTGATTATCGATAAATCAACTGGCCTAGGAACATTATTTTGATTTTGAAAGCCCTGCGCCAATATTTTTGCAGATTTATGCTCTAAATTTTCAGATATCCAATGTACTCCGTGATCTAGTTTTTCCTTGATGTTTGGTGAAACTCTTTTCGGTAGAATAGATGCAAGTTCAATCAACCCAAGACCCACTTCGTCAAACCAAGGAGTATGTTCTTGCTGGGTTAAGATATTTACGACTTCAATCCATCGATTATGTGAGTGAGTTATTTCTCCACTCCCCTCAATATAACTAGAGATCAGTAATGATATCACATCTTCGTCTGCATCCTGAGAATACGCACCAACATATTCAAGAATATCGCTAAGTGTTACGCTGAACAAATTACCCGCTCCATGAAGTCTCTTATCTAATCACATAAATAAAACTTCAATTCCATCGCACGAGGTCTTATGGAGATACCCTTTTATTCAAGGTATAAATACCTGTAATGATAATTAGTTAGTATGTCAGCACAACCAGGCGACTACAATTATTGCAATGATTGTGGAGAATGTTCAGAGGAAGAGATGAAGGAATACCCGATTGAGTTATGCGAAGAATGCGAAAAACTCGTGTGTAGTAGATGCACACATTCGAATTGCGGACCCCTTGAGATGTTTGATTAGACATTGATCTGGAATCGCGTTTCAAAGGGTCCCCCTTTTACCCGCCCGCATCTACGTCGGTACCGGCGTGTATGTGATGAATGAATCTTAATCCAGTTCAATCAATGAAGAACCACAATTGAACTCAAATAGGAAAACGTTGTAAAATATCTGTGGAAGAAGAGAATACTGATTTAGAAAGGCAAGAGATTCAACAACGAATTGAGGTCTTGGAGAAGAAGCAGGAAAGTTTTTTCTTTGCTTTTGTCGTCTTTTTGTTGTGTTCTTGCGGTTTCATGTATGTCGTTTTTTTTAGTACACCGATGCTAAACCTTTTTGTTGACAGTATATTTTTGATGACCTCAATTCTAATGACTGTCATTATGTTTTATCGTTTAAATCAACTCAAGCACGAGATTTTTGAGATAAGTCATACGCTTCGATAGAGACCTATCCTATTCCAACGAAGAAGGACGCTCAATCAAATGAATTGAACATCCCGTTCAACGATCCAATCATACATTGATTGAATTGTTGGGGCAAGACATTGTGCATCATCGGTAAGTTCGTAACTCACAGTAACAGGCATGGTTGAGTGCGTTGTTCGAATCACAAGGCCATTGTCCTCAAGCTCCTTCAATCGACGAGTCACGGTGGTGGACGAAGACTCGACATTTTTCTTGATATCAGAAAATCGCATTGCAGAACCTTTGATGTTAAGGAGATACAAAATATGTAACAATTTGGATTTTGTGAGTAATGCTAACAACTTATCAACACGAGCAAAGACTGGGTCACATATTTGTTCCATGATATGAACTCTGTTTGAACCCAATTCCATTTCCTATATTATTTGTTAGGCTAGCCGGCTGTTAAATTTTTTATTCCAACCACTCATAATTTACAGAAAAGTAGTTATTCATACCCCATTTATTTCATCGAAAACGTTTGTTACTTTTGAACAGGGATTTATATATCGATATTCATCAAAAACTTCGATGATGACTCATAGCCAAAATAGTACGCAGGGTACCATTCCTGTTACCTTAGTCCTCATCATGCTCCTCTCCTCGCTGTCAGGAGTTTTCACCGCCTCTGCGGAATCTACGGCCGAGATTGAAGGTGATGTGTCATGGCCCCTATCTGGCAGTGTTGATACAGGTTGGACGCAACTCTCCACTTCCACTGGCAATGATCCATCTATTCTCACTCAATCGACAGCAAATTGGGATTTGCAATTTGCACCTGGTGCTGAAGTTTCGAACGTGACTTTACAGGTTCACGTAAACGGTTCAGACGGATTGGTTATTGACTCACCGCTCTTACTTTCAGACGATACTGCAAATCGGTTCTTCGATTTCAGTGGTTATGGAGATATGGGCTCGTTGAATGGTTTTGATGGTGTAAATCCGTACTCTGATCGGTTTAATCCAAACAGTGCTACTGGTGCAGGATGGACGTTACCTTCAAACGCTCTTGTTACGGATTTATCCATCGAAGTCCTTGCTCCATCTGATCCAATCGCTCTGTTTGAACCTGTGAACTTCTCGTCAGTGCATTCTACTCAACATCCAGATGAAGGTCAACTCTACATTGGGATTGATAATTCAGTGTACGTACTCGATGCAAATAACAATCCAAAAATCATTGACAGTTTCACTCTCGACGAGGCAAGGGGTGACATCGTGGGTCTCGAAACTGGACCAAATGGAAACATCCACATCGCTACGACAAGCGGTCAATTCCAAATGATATCACGTGTTAATGGCACACTGCAACCTGGTCTTTCATCCCTTGAAACGGATGGGCTTGCCGTATTTCGAGTCCTCACCTCAGGAATATTTGCTGCATACGACAACGGCTCGCTGTACGCCTATGATCAAGCCACCTCAAGTTGGGGGCTGTTGGTTTCATCGGCAACAACAACTTCATGGTTTGACATCAGTGAAGTATATGACATACATGAGCAAAGCGATTTACTTTACCTCGGAACCAACAATGGTGTTCATCGCTTTGACCTCAATTCATACCTTCCAAGTCAACAACCTTTTCTGGCTCAAAATGTACTGCACAGCGACACCATTACCCAAATAGAAACGGCCGGGACCCAACTCTTGTTTGCCTCACCTGACAAGGGAATTGCTCGACTCGACCACAACTCAGGTAATTGGCTTTCAACATGGGACACTACGAATCGACTTCCTTCCAATGCCGTTTACGACATTGCATCGAACCTGGGAATGATTCACATTCTCTCTGGTGACGAACTTCTTCGATATGATTTGAGCAGTGGTGCTTTTTCCTCTTCAATTCCTTTAGCGAACATTAATCTGACAGAAACCACATCGTTGAAGATGCTCTCATGGGATTCTATTGGTTCTCGTTCTCCTGTAAATGATGTCCACGTTGTTACCAACGGGAATGGAGAATTGATGCTCATTGAGGCTGACCTGCAGAGTACATTCATCGATGAAATTATCATTGCCACAGGTCCCTCGGACAGTGACATCAACGATGTTGTTGAGCATAATGGGATTCTATACGGTGCAGGTTTTTACTCAAAAGTCGTCGAACGATTTGACATCGGTGCATCTGCTTGGCTTGAACCAATTGTCATCAACGACTACGTTTTCACCCTCGAACTTTCAGGAGATACAATCCTTGCAGGAACCTACACGAACGGAATCTATCTGATCGAAGACGGTGCAATCCGAGGGAACATTGCAGCTGGAAATGAATATGGAAATGTTCAAGGCACACTTGCAATTTATGACATTGATTCAACCGGAGACTGCAGCACAACGTTAGGGTGCGAACTTCTGTTCGTCCAACCCTATGGTGTGTATACGGCAACTGCAGATGCTACGAGTGTAAGCAACCCAACTCGAATCCAAGAATCATTTGTCCTCAACTACGATGTCGCCATCTACGGTGGTGTCGGTTTCATCGCAACCGATGAAGGATTGCTGCGTTACGATCTCGTAAACGATACCTTCCTTGACACATGGCGTTCGGCCTCTTCAAGCCGATTAAATTACGCCCAGGTTGCTGTTATTGGCACAACCATGAACATGGGGATTGAAGGATTTGGCGTGGCTCGAAAGGACATTGTCACAGGCCAATCATTGTCGACTTTAGACAGCACAAGCGCTGGAATAGGGAACGATAATATCTACTCTGTTGAAGCGAGCGGGAGTGATTTGTGGATTGGAACCGACGGTGGAGCATGGATTTGGGACGGGACAACCGCAACAAAAGTCCTTGAGGGAGGTTTTTATGAGCGTCCACAAGTATTCTATGATTTTGAACTCGATGGGAATACCATGTACGCGGGAACGAACCAGGGACTGTGCAAGTACAGCCTGTCAGGAAATTTCTTTTCTATCCCAACATGCAACGCATACGCACCGATTGGCCAAGTGACAGAGGTCACCGTCAACAGCACGACCATCTTTGCAGGCTCAAACAACGGTGTATACCTTATCGATAAAGCCACAATGACCGTCGTCGACACATGGACAACTGACGACGAAAGTGCTGACGCTGAAGTCGTCGTGATTGACGATGTTGCATACATCGGCCTCTCAGGCATCGGCGTTGCCCGCTGGGACATTACCAACGAAGAATGGCTCACTACGTGGGGCGATAACGTCCTTGGGGCAAATGGAAACATACAAATTACCGGCATGGTCGAGGACGTCGCAAATCGAGGTTTGTGGGTTGCAGGGCCCCAATTTTTCAGACTGTTCAACACTTCGACAGGTCAAGTATCACAAAGTTTGGGAATCAACAATGCCCATGATCTAACAATGTACGGCAACACCTTGTACTACCATCTCAAGGATACTTCTGACAACATTTTCTCGTACGATATTATCAATTCAACAAGTAATTCTCCACTTGATGCAGGGACTGCTTTGGGTAATCAGACTGGTTTTATTGCGAGCATGGAAATTTCGGGGGACACTCTTGTCGCAAGCGTGTTGGTTGTGCGGAGTTCCATCGGAAATTTTGGTCAGACAAGTACCATTGACGAGGGAGGCCTCGTCCAATATGACCTTGTCAATCAAGTATGGAACACGACCATCAACTCGTCTGGACCAATCGATGTCGTATCGTATTTCAATTCATCAACTGGTCATTCGTGGGTGAGTTGGGGCAACACTGGCGTTGAAGTATACGCGCCAAACGGCACCAGCATCGGTTTCTGGGAGAACATTTCAACCGTCACTGAAATTGTTGAATATGACGGAAGAATCTTGTTTGCTACCGAAAACGGAGTGCAGCGATTCAACGAAACCTCGTTCCAATGGGAAGCTACATGGACATCTGGCAACGGTTTGCCGAGTTCAACAGGGAACATCATCTACGAACTATGGACGGATGGCTCAATCCTTGCCGTCGGTATCTCTGATCAGAATCCATTCGTCCCAAAATATTTCATTGCTTTCTTAGAGTTGGATGGCACATGGACTTCCTATCAGACGGGAACAACCAACATAGCGCGAGGTATTCCCTTTTCAATGACTCAATGTGGGACGAACCTTTACGCTGGATTTTGGAATAACAATGGGGGTCTCTCTTCCTTTGATTTAACGACATTAACCGCTGTTAGCAGTTGGGGTGGAGGGTCCTTCCCAACTGGCATAGAGAACAACAAGGTATCCGCCCTTGCATGCGATGATGACGAAATTTTGTATGTAGGTTACAACGGTAAAGGCAACTTCAACGCCGATCTACCAATCTCAAGATATGACACTCAAAACGGGCGATGGCTCAGCACCATCTCGCAAAGTGCTAATGGCATCACATCTGAGGTGATAAGCAGCGATGGATTGTATCACTCAGATGGAATATTATTCATCAGTACGGGAATCTTTGGTTTCGCAGCCACTTCAACAACCAGTTTTTCATATCTCCAAACCAATTCTACATTTACCGGACAAGTTCTTGATGACCCGTTGAGAACTGCCGTAACCAGTTACCAGTACACAGGCGGAGAATTGCATCTTGCTCGAGCAGGTGGCTCAACCGGAGTAAACTCAATTCTCAAATACAATGCATCCGGATTCAACACACTCATTCAATATGCATCATTACCAAGTGGAAATATCGTCTCTATGGATGGAGTAGAAAACACCCTTTGGGTGGCAACACAAGGGGGTGTCTTGAAGGGTGAATACAACACATCTGGCGGAATTGAATGGACGAACGGTTGGTCAACACCTATCGGCGCCGTAACCACCGAAACCTTGCTTGATGGTACATACTTGTACATCACAACGACCGGAAGTGGTCTATTGAAACTCGACACTAACACCGGCAGTATAGTCACAATGGCCGGGGCACAGCACAACAACCAAGGAGGCATAGCAGTAACAACCGATTCATCTGGAGCAGAAGTGCTCATCATTGGATTGTTAGGTTCCACAACCACTGCATCAGGTGTGCAATCATTTGACATTACTTCACAACAATTCTCAGTGAGCTCTTTGCTTGCTGGACTGCCATCAAATGCAATCCGCGGTTTCACGTTTAGTTCAGACTCGTTGTTTATTGCCACATCAAATGGAATTGGACAATGGAATTTCACAGTGAATGCTTGGGAGAATCCAATTATTGTTGAAGATGGACTGCCGGATTCATTCATTAGCGACGTGTTTTGGGCATCCAATACCCTCTATGTGGCCAGTCTTTCTGGAATGACGCAATACATACCGACCACCGGGGGATCGATTACTTTGAAACAGTCAGATGGGCTTTTGGGTAATTCCGTCGCATCGTTCGGGAGTTACACCACAACAACTCAGGGCACTTGGTTGATTGCTGTTCATGATGGCGCATTAGGTGAACGCCCTGGACTTTCAGTAATCAACATCTCGTCGAACAGCGTGGTCTCCACGCATCGGTTTGATCAGTTACCATCAAACACAGTCACTTCAGTCACAGCAGATTATGGGGGCGTTCACATCGCTACAGATACTGGCTCACTCACGCATTACAACGGCCTGACCGACCAATTTATCGCTGGCATATCAAGGACAGATGTGCCTTCTTGGCCCATCCAAGACATGGAATCAGACGGTGTTCACCTGATTGTTCGAGGCGTATCAAGCGTTTCAATCATCGAAGCAAGAACTTCATCGCATGCTTTGTTGAAATCCTATGTGGTACCCAACCCTCAGAACGTTGCAGTCGGTCAAAATGGCTTTTGGGCTGCAACCCGAGATGATGGATTGTTTGGTTGGAACAAAGCCTTCGAAGCTATAGAAAGCGGAGTAGCTCGATCTGCAAATCCTCTTACAGTTGCTCTTTCAAATCTATTCTTCAATATAGGGGAATTAACCCACCCAGGAACAAACATAGAATTGGCAACACTCGAATCTCCACTTTCCCTCGATACAACTCTCGGGTCACTTGATGGCAATGGTGTTCGATTCCAATACGTTCCACTTGCGTTCGGTTCACCTGTTTCAAACGCCTCAATTTGGGCACAAACGACTGAGTTAAATTATGATGCTACGTTCCAGATTCGAAACGCTTCAGTCTTGGGAGAAATGCTGCAGGAGGCTATTGATAATGGACAACTAAAAAATGGTATTCGCTATGTTCCGCTAACGTTGTACTCTGCAACAAATGGAAGTTTGGAAGTTCGATTAACCTATGACTGGATTCGTAAGGATACACCGGTCATCATCACGGACGTCTTCGATCGTCCAGATGATGGTGGAAGCGCCCTTAATCTTGAATGGTCTCTTGTTCCTGACCTCGATTTCAAATCCTATCATGTGTATCTCAACCAGGGTCCATGGACAGGTCTCCTGACAGATATTGATTTCAGCAATAGAATCGCTGATGCATCAGAGGCTCTCTATTCTAGAACCATTGCAACCGTTACAACTGCGAATGGAGTTGCATTAATCGATGGATTAGACTACTATGCACTGGTTGTTGTCGAATATCAAGATGGTCGATTTGGAACACCAAGCCCAATTTTTGGCCCTGTTGTTTCGAGCAACGAAGTTCCAACTTCTCCTGCATGGGTTCAAGGACAACCTTCACTGAACCAAAACGAAGGTGACTTGGATCTTGAATGGGCTAAGTGCAATGCTCCAGATGCTGTAGAAACTCGAATTTATGTGTCAACTCGTCAAATTACCGACGCAATTGGCCTTCCAGTTAATTCGATTATTCCAATTGGTGATGAGAACAGCACAACGTTGAGTTTGTTGGCTGGAGTACCGTATTGGATCGGCGCTACTTGTGTGGATTCCATTGCACAAGAAGACGCTCTTAATGCGACAATCATTGGTCCAGTTATTCCTGTTTCTGGAGTAAATGATAACACAGCGCCAGAGCCGTTGGAAAACGTCTCCGCAATTGATACGCCCGAGGACAACGGAGGTCGAATCACCATCGGCTGGGATCGAACAGAAGCCATCGATTGCGCCTTTTATCAAATCTACATTGTCTCTGACGTTGAATTTGCAACATACCCGACTTCTGTTGGGGGATTTTCAACATCCTCAATAATCACTGATTGTGATCAAACATCTGCCATCGTCAGCGAGTACAATGATTTACCACTTCTTGATGGAGTCGAGTACTATCTCGGCGTCGTTGCGTTCGATGTATTCTTGAATGGGCAACTGAATGATGCCATGATTGTTACCGGAATTCCTGAAGACAACCTGAATGGAGAAGTTCGTTCACCAGATCGAATCGGAAATGTTCAAGCCTTTGATACTCCAAACGATGCAGGGACTTCCATTGATGTTCAATGGACAGTTTCACAGACTGAAGATTTCGGTTTCTACGTTGTTTGGGCTGCTGACCGCCCAATCGAAAATGTAACTTCGTTGTGGAATGCGTACGAAATCAACTCTGAATTGTGTGGATGTTTGGTATTCGATAAACAACAAACCGATGGTCAAAACAATCCTATCATGCTCTCGATGAGTACTGCCACATACACTACGCTTGATGAATTTGGAAATGCAAAGGATGTTGTTTCAGAGATTCAAGAGAACATTCGACTCTATGTTGCAGTTACAGTTCACAATACAGTAGGAGATGCTTTCACATCTGGACTGATGAATACTGATGTGCTCCCTGTGAATAATTTGCAAGATACAATCGCTCCTGAACGGATTGAAAACATCACGCTATCTGATCGTCCACTCGATGATGGAACGGGAATAAATCTTGAATTTGAACTGACCTCTGCAAGCGATATTTTCGAATATCACGTATTTGCAGCTCCATTCCGATTCACTTCGGTGGGATTGGATTCGAATGGACCAGAATTTCCAAGTATAGTTCTCGATAGAGAACCGGAGTTCCCAATTTTAATTACAACGGTTACAGGAGAAATCCCAGTCTCAACGGAGTTGACTGTTTGGGTCGCTGTAGTCCCAGTCGATTTTGCCGGAAACGCAGTTACTACTGGTTTGGTAACAGCGTCAACCAATTCAATTGATGATGGTTACGCAATCGATGGAAGCCAACTTCCTACCATTGATGGGATTAGCCTTGACTGGGTAAACGAAAAGGACATACTTGTAACTTGGAATCAATCAATTTCAGAACTTGTAATCGGTTACCAAATTCATATCAGTAATCTGAATTTCAGTAACATCTCTGAGGCTACGTTGATCAATGAAGGTGTTATTTCGACAACGTTTGTAATCACTTCTGAAGTTTTCCCAGCAATTTCCAATGATACAGATTGGTTTATTTCTGTGACACCTTTTGATGAGGTTTCGATCAAGCAACGAGTCATTCCTGTAAAGTTAGATTCGTTGGTCATCCAAGATGATTCAACAACATCCGATTCCTCATTCAGTTTGGACTCCTTGTTAACGACTCAGAACCTAATTCTGATGGGTGCTGGTTTTGCAGTTCTTGTCCTTCTTGCAACAATTTCACGCACCCGTGGTAAGCGAACAAAAGAATCTCGTGTATGGGAAAATCAAGCAACAACTTGGGGCTTTGATGAATCCATTGAGTTGAATAACCTGCCCGCACCTAGCCTAGACACGCAACAAGGGTATACAGCGCCTGCTCCTACTCTAAACGTTCCAATGCAACAAGTTCCACGCATGGTGCCACCAAATCCAGTTGGTGTTCCACCAATGCCTCTTCCACCTGTGCAACCGGTGAACGTTCCACCACTGCAAGTCGTTCAACCAAGCATGCCTCAACAAATCATGCCTTCAAACCAGGCATCACAAATTGACGTATCGTTCTTAGATGATCTACTTTGATTCTGAAAAATCTGTAAATTAAGCGGATTCTTCATACAATCTGAACCAATGGGATGGTTATGGCTGCCATCATATATTCTGATGATGGCTATTGGATGTTTGTCGAAGGTCAATGGGTTCCCTCTCCTAAACAATTAGCAGCTCTTGCAAATGGTGCAACTCCTCATAATCATGAATTGAAACAGAATGTTCAAGATTCGAATGTCCAACTTTCTTCTGTTGTAAACCCGCTTCCATATCCTGTTCAATATTTTGGAGAGGCCGCTAATCAATCGCCTCAAGGAACAGGAACCATCAATTCCATCGCTTACTACTATGTAGCCACTCCAGAATCTAATCTGAACACAATCCTATTTGTTTCTGGTGGATTTCTTTTGGCCTTACTTATGGCAATTCTAATCATTCTATCCTCAATATCAAGTGATTTGATTGATAATGCGGATTCTAATGCGATTTACAATCCAAATGCAGGGGACTCAACATTCTCTTGGACGTATCAGTCCAAACAGTATAGCATCGAACTCGAAATGGACGAGGATACATACGATTACTACAATTCGATTGAAAGAGATTGTTGCTATGAAAGCGAGGATTATCTTCAATATTTTACTCCAGGTGCAGATTATGTTGAAAATACTGCTATCACATTACAAAATTTAGCCACAAGCGAGGGATTCACGAGTTCGCTTGAAAAAGCTGAATTTATATTAGCATTCGTAGGTGCTATCGCCTATCAATTCGATCCAGATGATGGCTTTGACCATCCAAAATATCCTATCGAAATTCTATGGGAGCATTCTGGAGATTGTGAAGATTCATCTGCACTGTATGCTTCCTTGATGGAATCTCTAGGATACAAAACAATCCTTGTTCTCTTAGATACCAAAGAAACCTCGACAGATGAATGGGGTGGACATGCTTTGGTTGGAATTTACATCCCAAACCATACAGGAGATTACTTTGAATTGGATGGGGATTTTAGACCTTATTACATCGCTGAAACTACCGCATGGTTTGATGATTATGATGCCATTGGAGTCAATACATGGTATGATTTCAAGAACATTGAAACGTTTGAAATTAAATAGTCGCCTGTGATTGAAACTAAACCATTACTTTCAAACTTGAAGTTCATTTACGGGACAATTTGGATCAAGGTATCCCCCGGAAACGTTGGATTTAAAAAACACTCATTCAAAAGTAAATGAAACAATTTTTGCTTATGAACCGCACAATTGGAACAGCAACTGTTATCCTCATCATCACTTTACTTGTCTCGGCAGGAACTCTACTTTCGCTGGATGTCGTCTCATTGAGCAGCGAATCGGATTCCCTTACAATTCAAGTTGATCAGAGTGAAGGCACAAATGTTTACACCATGAACGAAATTGATGAAGGCGATAATGACGAAGAGGTTTCCGTCATTTATGTCTACCACGAATTTGTCTTCACGGCAACAGGCGGTGGAGACACAATCAGTTGGGACTTTGGTGACGGAACAACAGGGGTCGGTTCCGAAGTTGTGCATCAATTTGAGCACTCAGGAATCTACACGGTGACTTCGACATCCATTACCTCCAGCGACGTTTACACTTCGAGTATAGAAGTCATCGTTCACCTTGAAGCATCTGCAGAAGTTGACAATATGGAATGTGCATGTGCCCCTACAGGTAAGGACACAACAATCGATCTTCTCGCCCTTCCAGGAATGATGTCCATTGAGGGATATCTGACCGTAGAACACGACGGAAGCAGTGAGTCATGCTCTCAGAGAAATCCACTGCAAGAATGTCACCTGCGTGTCATCCTCGAACGTACTGAAGCAGGACAAGTCGTCTCACAAGAGATTCTCTATGATTCAACATTTAGAACCAATGAAGTCGTCATTGACTTCGATCTTCAGGACATGACGTTCGAGCAGGGTGATGGCATAAACCTCAGACTTGAGACCGATCAACTACGTGATTGGCACAAGCCTACTGCAGATTGGTCGTCGACTGCACCTGTAACTGCTTGATATCATCAAATCAATTAGTACGTGTAGAACCCTTGACCTGATTTACGGCCGAGTTTTCCTTCCTCAACCATCTGTATTAGCAGAGGGGCAGGTGCATACTTTTCTTGCTTTAGTCCATCATACAGGACATTCATAATGTGAAGGACAGTATCAAGGCCGATAAGATCTGATAGGGCCAATGGTCCAATTGGATGGTTCATTCCAAGTTTCATGATACCATCAATGGCTTCTGGTTCTGCAACGCCTTCTTGAAGGGTTAGAATTGCTTCATTGAGCATTGGACAAAGAATTCGATTGGAGACAAAGCCAGGTGAATCATTACACGATAGTGCGGTTTTACCCATTTTAGCTGATGCTTCAATAACTGCAGCATTTGTTTCTGTACTGGTTTTATCACCATTAATAACTTCAACAAGTTTCATGATTGGAACTGGGTTCATGAAATGCATTCCAATAACTCTGTCTGGACGATTGGTGGCATCAGCAATCGTGCTAATTGAGATGGATGATGTATTGGAAGCTAGAATCGTTTCAGGCTTACATATTCCATCTAATTCAGCAAAGATGGATGTTTTCAAATCTAGAATTTCTGGAACGGCTTCAACAACCAAATCACAATCTGCACAAACGCTTCGATCAGTCGCTAATGAAATCCGAGCAAGTGTTGCATCTGCATCTTCCTGGCTCATACGTTCTTTTGAGACAAGTTTAGTTAATGAGCGTTGAATGGTTGCCAACCCTTTGTCAACATATTCTTGTTGTATGTCGATCATGATGACATCATACCCTGCCGCTGCTGCAACTTGTGTAATTCCATTCCCCATTTGTCCTGCGCCGAGTACGGCTATGCGCTGTATTGCCATGGTGCAAACCAAACGGAGCGAATAGATGAACTTGCGGTTTCACAAAGTAGCCCGACTCGGATTTGAACCGAGGTCGGCGGGACCAAAACCCACCATGATGGACCACTACACTATCGGGCTGTAACCCATCGGCACACGTAGGTGTTTTTGTTATTGTCGGCTCGTTTATCTCATTCGAGGAGATATGCGAGGTCTGTTTCGTCTGTGGTCTTCCTTGCACTTGATATGAACTCAGATAAGTCAATATCCTGTTCAGTATATCGAATTGCTTGCAAACCCATGTCCAGTTTATCCATTGTTTTAACGAATTTAGCCTCTGGAGTCGATGCAGATTCATATTCATCGAACAAGTCTACCCACTCAGGGGCCATCGCCAACATTGCCTCGCGTTCGAGTTGATGTTTTTCTTCCCCACGTATGTCGTCATGTGGCGTTAAGTCACCCACAATAACTTCAGCTAGATCATGAACGAGACACATCGATAAAACTCTTGAAAGATCGAGTTCCTTTGGGCAGAGTTTGAGAGCTAAGGTTGCCATCCCCCAGGAATGGGCGGCAACTGATTCTGGCTTGTTTACGCCAGCACGTACCCAACCAGTACGTTCTACGTCTTTCAACTGCAACATCTGCAATAATTGCTCTCGCATGGTTATGGCACCGTACGAGTCCTCAAAACCTCTGTGGCTGTAGCAACGCCATGCACGTGGGTATTCCCGATTGGTGGGATGATGGTTTGACTTACCTCGGTCAAGATCCAATCATGGGGAAGTTAATCGGGAAATATGGTCCAGACGGATTGAAAGGAAAAGGAGATTTGTTCAATACGCTCATTCGCTCGATTGTTGGTCAACAAATCAGTGTCATCGCAGCAGAGAGTATCTGGAATCGTTTTCTAAACCTTGTTGGCGATGTAAAACCGGATAATGTTTTGAAATTCACCAAAGAAGAGATTGCATCATGTGGCATAACACGTCCTAAGAGTGGATACATTCTCGGATTAGCTCAATCTTCGAAGGAACTGCTGGAGTTTCCATTTGACTCATCCTCACTTGAAGAAATTCGTAAGCATCTCATACAATTCAAAGGCATTGGACCATGGACTGCTGAGATGGTCATGATCTTCTCACTATGCTTGCCAGATATCTATAGTCCGAAGGATATCGGACTAGTTAATGCTATTAAGAAACTTAATCCTTCAGTCACTACAATGGATGAAGCCGAAGAAATGGCCAAACAATGGAGTCCTTACAGAACAATGGCCTGTTGGTATCTATGGCGTATTCTCGACCCTATACCTGTTGAATACTGAAGGCGAATGTGCTAATTATCTCTAATGCTTAGGATTGACATGGTTGGAGAAGAAAAAGAACAATCTCCGATTTTGGATTTCTTAAAGAAGACCAAAACTCAAATTGCAGATCTTTCGATTAAAGCTGCAAATGCAACAAAGTCCTCGATCAACTCTACTTCCGAAGCAATTCAAGGA
>Ga0209251_1002099_pt1 | contig 14334 bp, 7 predicted proteins | sample SaaInlV_100m_DNA_6_FD_184665 | JGI IMG/M metagenome (GOLD analysis project Ga0209251, IMG submission 184665) | Marine microbial communities from expanding oxygen minimum zones in the Saanich Inlet - Saanich Inlet SI073_LV_10m_DNA (SPAdes) (version 2) | ecosystem: Environmental > Aquatic > Marine... | reverse complement strand
AACGACGACGATCACATCGAATGGGAGCGCCAAGAAAATTACGCGATAAAAACATTTGTGATGCAGGCGTTTAAGGACATGGGTTATGAGGTGCCGTATACCCAAACCAATCACCTGTTCGTGAATCTTGGCATGCCCGCGAGCAAGTTCCGCGAGGCATGTCTGGCGCATGACATTTTAGTTGGCCGTGATTTCCCGCCGCTTGAGAATACGCATTGCCGCATTTCGCTCGGCAGCCGCGAAGAGATGCAGCGAGCGGTAGCGGTATTTCGCGAGGTTCTTGCTCAAAGCTGAAGACTGAACAGGGAGTCAGCATTCTCTTCGCTTAATAGCCCCTAGTGTTTAGCGGGTTGTGAAGGTTTTCCGCTATACTCGCCGCCTATTTAGACGAAAGGGGTTAACACCCCTAGCGAAAAACGGGCGCAGCAGTGACAGCAGAGCGAAGTAAAACGAATAGGACAGCGCAGCGCGCGGTTTACGATGTTGTGGTACTCGGTGGCGGTGCGGCAGGGCTTTTTGCTGCGTTTACCGCTGCTCAGCGCGGCCGCAGGGTTCTTGTGCTCGAGCGTGCAAATAAGATCGGTAAAAAAATCTTGATGTCTGGCGGCGGTCGCTGCAATTTCACCAATCTCTATATCGAAGCGCAGAATTTTCTCTCTGCCAATCAACATTTTTGCAAGTCGGCGCTGAATCAATATACGCAGTGGGACTTTATCGACCTGATGCAGCGGCACGGGCTCGAATACGAAGAGCGCAAACACGGGCAATTGTTTTGCCTGCATTCGGCGAAGGATTTGCTTGCGATACTCGAAGAGGAATGTGCGCTCACCGGCGTCACGATTCGGACTCGGTGCGATGTGAGTGGTGTCGATAGCTCACTCGAGAGAAGCGAGAGCTTAGAAAGCGAGGGCAGTAGGGAAGCTGCCTCTTCTACAGCCTCACTAAGTCACGCTGACGCAAATCACCCGCGGTATACCGTGCGCTGTGTCGAAGGCGAGGAAGTGACGAGTTATCGCTGCGAGTCGGTGATCGTCGCGACCGGCGCGCTTTCGGTTCCTACGCTCGGCGGCAGCGATCGTGGCTATCATCTCGCGCAGGAGTATGGCTTGCCGTTGATAGACCGCAGCGCCGGCCTCGTTCCTTTCATGTTTAGTGATGTGACATTAGCGCTTTGCAACGCGCTGTCGGGTTGTTCGGTGAGTGTCGAGGCACGGTGCGGCTCAGCGAGTTTTAGCGAAGACATGCTATTTACCCACCGCGGGCTTAGTGGCCCTGCGATTCTGCAGATTTCAAACTATTGGCAGCCGGGCGCTACGCTTGTCATCGATCTGCTGCCTGCGCTCGATGCCGAGACGTATCTTATCGAGCAAAAGCACGACAACTCGAAGCAGAAAATTCGCAGTGTGCTCACACAGCATTTGCCTAAGGCGTTGGTAGCAGAACTCGAAAAGCTTTGGTGGCCCGAGATCGCGGAACGCCCGCTTGCAGAGTGCAACGACTCGGTGCTGCGCGGCCTCGGACAGCGCTTAAATGCGTGGCAATTGAAACCGTCGGCGACCGAAGGCTATCGAACCGCCGAGGTCACACTCGGCGGTGTCGCAACGTCGGCGATTAGCTCGAAGACTATGGAGGCGATCGATCACCCCGGACTGTATTTTATTGGCGAGGTGGTTGATGTCACTGGCCACTTGGGCGGATTTAATTTCCAGTGGGCGTGGAGCTCGGGCTTTGTTGCTGGGGTGAATGCCTAGGGAAAACTACCCTTCCCGCATTTTCTCCACGATCGCCGAAGTTGAGCAGTCGTCGAGAAAGTCTAATGACTTTACCTCGCCGCCATAGGACAGCACGTACTCGCCGCCCACAACCTGGTCGATCGAATAGTCGCCGCCTTTGACAAGGATGTCTGGGTTGAGGAGATGCAGCAGATTCTCGGGCGTGTCTTCGGGGAAGCTCACGACCCAGTCTACGGCTTCGAGTCCGGCGAGGACTGCGAGGCGTCGTTCGACCGGATTGATCGGTCGGCCGGCGCCTTTGAGGCGGTGCACCGACGCGTCGTCGTTTATTGCGACGATGAGACGATCGCCTAATTTTTTCGCCTCGGCTAAATAGCCTACGTGGCCGGCGTGAATGATGTCGAAGCAGCCGTTGGTAAACACGATGCGCTCGCCGTGTGCTTTTGCGTCTTCGACCGCAATGCGTAGCTGTTCGGCGCTCATCGCACCGCGGCCCGATGCCTGCAGCTGATGCAGCGCGCGGCGCAGTTCGGGGCCACTAATCGCCGCTGTGCCGAGCTTACCGACCGCAAGGCTTGCAGCGAGGTTGGCGAGCGCAGTCGCCTCGGCAAAGCCTTCGCCCGCGGCGAGGCTGGCCGCCAATACCGAGATCACCGTGTCGCCCGCGCCGGTTACGTCGAATACTTCTTGTGCGCGCGCCGGCAAGTGTAATTCGGGGGAGTCTGGGCGCAGCAGCGTCATGCCGTTCTCGCCACGTGTAATGAGAATCGCCTCGAGATCGAGGTCGAGCATGAGTGCAAGGCCCTTCTCCACTAGCGCCTGTTCGTTGGCACACGCGCCAACGACTGTCTCGAACTCGAGCAGATTTGGCGTAATCAGCGTCGCGCCTCGGTACTTTTCGAAGTCGCTGCCTTTGGGGTCGACAATCACCGGCTTGCCTTTTGCCCGCGCGGCTTTGATGAGGCTTGGAACATCCTGCAGAGCACCTTTCGCGTAGTCCGAAATAATAACCACCTGCGCGTTGTCGAGCATCGCCTCGAAGCGTGCGTCGAGGCCGACGACGTCGGCGGCATCGAACTGCTGCTCGAAATCCATGCGCAGCAACTGCTGATGCTGGCTAATCACGCGCAGTTTGGTAATCGTGGGCTTGTCGGCCGACTCTAAAAACTCGCAGCGCACGCCAGCCGCAGCGAGACGCGAGCTCAAGTCTTTTGCGGTGGCATCGGCGCCAACTACCCCGATCAGCGTTGCAGCGCCGCCTAGGGCCGCAATATTTAATGCCACGTTGCCTGCGCCACCCGGGCGGTCTTCTTGGTTATTGACGCGCACTACCGGCACCGGTGCTTCGGGCGAGATGCGCGTGGCCGAGCCATGGTAATAGCGGTCGAGCATCACGTCGCCAACGACTAGCACGCGGGCGGCTTGGAAAGGGGGCATCGATTGCGGCATGGCTGCCATCTCCAGAGTGTCTATTTGTCTCGTTTATTATTTCCTCAGGGCAGCAATAGCGAGCACTGGGAAATTTTTTCAGAGTCTAGCATAGCCGCAATGGGTGGTCGCGCCTCTGCGCTCTGCTACAATCGTCTCTTGCTCAGGACCTGGGGTACAGAACTTGATGCTCAGAACCTGGGGCACATTGGAGTTTGGCAGCTCTTTTGCTCAGTGATACTAAGTCGCCACATTACAATCCAAGGACACGCACAATCATGCTCGATCACCCCGCACTTAACTGGCTTCGCCAGCATCCGCGCTTATTCGCGCTGATCGGGTCTCTGTTGATCGCAGGGTATGTGTTGTCACTCGGCGAGCGGCCTAACGACGACGCCTACACCTATGTCCGCGTCGCCGACATTCTCTTGCACGATGGCCTTGCCGCCGCTTATGCCTATTACCCGTGGGCGACCTACTCTGTTTTATTCGCGCATTTTATTCTCATCGACCTCGACCTGTTTACCGGAGGCCGCGTGCTCAATGCGCTTCTCTATGCACTGCTGGCGGTGAGTTTTGTGTCGCTCGCAGGCGAACTCGTTCGCAATGCAGAATCTCAGCGCCGCAGCGCGATATTGTTTCTTGCCGCAGTTACCGTGCTGCTTTATCCACAGCTTAACGAATACCGCTCGATGCTTATTCGCGACGTTGGCTATTGGGCGTTTATGCTATTAGGGCTTCAGCAGCTCATTGTTGCCGTGCGACTGCCGGCGCGTTCACCACAGTTTTGGGGCAGACTGCTCGCATTTTTTGCGGCACTGCTCTTCGCGTTTGCGTTTCGGGCAGAGGCACTCGGTTATCTTATTCTGACACCGCTACTGTTTTGCTTTTTACGCGATCATATCGGCAATCGGCGCGTAGGCGATGCCCTGCGGGTAAGCCTCGCCCTTGCAGCTCTCGGCGTTCTGGCGCTGGTAGGCAGTCTCGCAGCCGGCATCGAGTTGTTCGCCTTGCTAAGCAAATTCTTCGCCACTTATCTGCCGTTTTTCGAGGCGACCTTTTCGCCCGACGAAGCACAGCGGACCGAGCTTAGCAGCGTACTTTTCGGCACGCATGCCGAGGCCTATTCGAGTGACTACCTTCCTGTTTTTTTAGTCACCGGCCTGCTCAGCATTCTTATCGTGAGTTTAACCTCGGCTGTCGGTTTACCGTATCTCGTTGTTATCGGAATCGCTTCGATTAAAGTGTGGCTTGAGAAAAAGCAGCGAGCCGCGACCAGCTTAGTGGACAGGCTCGGCGTTGAGAAAGACGCGTTGATTCTAGTCGCAGGATTCGCCCTGATTAATCTAGTTATTCTTATTGGATTCGTGCTTATCACGCGTTTCGTTTCGGCTCGCTACGGCATGCTTTTGAGCCTGCTAGTGGCCCTGCTTATTCCTCTTTTGCTTCACCGTGCGCTCGATGCATCACGCGGCCGCCGAGTTAACGTGGCAGTCGTGCTGCTCTTTACCTATTGTCTAATCGATTCGTTTTTTAGCTTTGGCGAGCGCAAAACTTTTCTGCAAGATTCTATTGATTGGGTGCAAAGTAACGAGATCAGCGCGCCCTTCTTAACCAATAATCACACGCTTGCGTACGCGAGCGAGCGCGTCGAGTTCTATGACAAAACGCCGCGGTATTTATCGCGGCAAACCCTGCTAGAGGCGAGCGCGGATACCCTCATAGTGATCGAGCTTAACGAGCAGATGCGCGAGACCATGCGGTCTTTTGTGGATAGCGGTGAGGGTGAGAACGTGATTGCGTTTCCAGCGGAGTCGCCTCGCATTGGCATCTATCGCCGTCTTTAGTGCGTGAAAAAGCGCCTACCAATCATCAACTTCTTCGCGCTTGCTCACCAATAAATCGCCAAGAATAAGGTAATTGAGGTCGGTGCCGTGGAAGGCATTAATCGCCTCTTCTGGCGTGCACACTAGCGCTTCACCGGGCCGGTTAAGCGCCGTATTTATGAGCAGGCGCTGGCCTGTTGCATCGGCGAACTGGCTGAGCAAGTTATGAAAGTCGGCGTTGTTATCATCGCGCACCACTTGCAAGCGCGCGGTGCCGTCTACGTGCACAACGTCGGGGTAGGCTTCGCGAAACTTCGCGGTTGTTTTCACGCTTAGGGCCATCGCCTCGTCGTGGGAGTTAAGCTTGCCGCGATCGATGTAATCATCGGCTGCGCTCTCGAGAAGGCTCGCCGAAAACGGACGCCAGCTTTCCCGAAATTTAACCAGCTTATTAATGCGCTGCGCGATGCCGGGCTGTGAAGGGTCGGCGAGAATACTGCGATTACCTAGTGCGCGTGCGCCAAACTCCATGCGTCCGCGGAACCAGCCGATCACCTCCCCTGCTTTGAGAAGCTCGACCGCTTTTGCATGCGGGTCGTCGAGTATTTCCCAAACCGGTTTTTCTCGATGGCCTTTGCAGGCTTCTACGCATTGATTACGCGTAAACTTTGGCCCTAAAAAAAAGTGTTTAGCCGGCTTTAAGGGTTCGGTCTGTTTAGAGGCGGCAAACGCCGCGGCGCCGATTGCAGTGCCCGCATCGCCGCTTGCGGGGTTGATGAGCAGCTCCTTAACGCCGTCGATCTCGCCGAGCTTTTGGTTAAGCCGAATATTCAGCGAGCTTGTGCCGGCTACAGCTAAGCGACCGGTTTCATGAATCATGTCGCCTAAATAGCTTTGCACTATTTTAACCGCGAGTTTTTCGTACAGTGCTTGAATAGCCGCTGCGTAATGCACGTAGGGATCGTCGACTAAGTTACCTACGCGGCGCGGGCCGAGCATGTCTACCAGCTGCCGGCTGAAATAATGTCCCTTCGACTGCGCCTTATAACGACGGATCCCCACTGTGCCTACTAAGTGATTATTGATCTTGAGGCGGCGCCCATTGAATTTTGCCAGCGAGGACAGATCGTATTTTTCTGGATCGCCAAACGGAGCGATACCCATCACTTTAAACTCGCCGTCGAGTGCCTCGAAGCCGAGGTAATCGGTCAGCGCCGCATACATTCCCGCCAGGGAATCGGGGTTGTAAAATTCCTTCACGCGAACTATTTTCCCGGCCTCGGCATAGCCTAAGAATATCGCCGAATATTCGCCTTTCGCGTCGCTGCAAAATATTGGGGTGCGACCTTCTTGGGGATTGATCAGTGTCGCGCTCGCCGCGTGCGCAAGCTGATGCTGAACAGGCGCGACCTGCGACGTCGCCGCCGGAATATGCAGTTTGTCGAGCAAACTCGATAGGTCTCGCCGATAACGGCGATAGCGACGATTGCCATTGAGCACACTGTCGATCGCGCGGTCGGGCGCATACCAATGCCGATAGGCATAGTGCCAGCGCGCTTTGGTGAACAGGCTTATAGGCGCGAAAGGAATCGCCACCTGCGTAACATCTTGCCCGCGCACACCGCCCATCTGCAAACAGGCCCGAGCAGCGAGATAAGGCGCTTCGTCGCGCGCGTGCTTGCGCCGAACGAAGCGCTCCTCTTCGCAGGCCGCCACAAGCTCGCCGTCGATATACAGCGCAGCTGCAGGGTCGTGGCCAATAGCGCCGGCGAGGCCTAGGATGATGTTGGGCATGGGCGTGCTCTTTTAAGGGGTCAGACCCCTTTTATTCTAGCAGGTATGGAAATAAGGGGTCAGACCCCTTTTTCAGGCCCCTTTTTCGGGCCCCTTTTTCTTTGGCCGGCCGCGGGGCTTCGCCGTAACTTCGCGGTTGAGTCGTCGCGCTACATCGGCAGCGTATGTCGTACCGGCGATCAAGACGCCTTGTCTTGTGGCGCTTCGAATTTCTTCATCGATTACGCTTCTGTCGACGCCTTCCGGTTCTTCGTCGAATGATTTGCGGTAGGCATAGGCCCTGGCTTCTTGCGTGTCGCCTAACTTTTGGTACACAGGATGAGGGGTGATCATTACGTTTTCGCGACCAGTCGCGTTCGCTGAAAAACTGCTCCATCGGTAAGCGCCAGCGTTGGCGACCATCTTTGCGCGAACCGGGTTCAGCTCAATATAACGCATACACCTAAGCAGATAGCCTTCGGGCTCAAGGTAGCCGGCGTAGAAGCGTCCCTCCCAAAGCCCGCCTGTGCGGCTTCGAATGCGGTTGGTAGTAGAGACGAACTTACGACCCAACTCTTTGGGAAGACGCTTCCGCTGAATACCTAGAGTATTGCGTCTTTGAGTATATTAGTGCAACCGAGATCATTATCGGCTTTGACTAAGGCGCGTCAAACCTGGCCCTAATCTGAATTAAAAACAAAGGCCCGACAAAAATCTTAATAATTATAAACCGCTAGGTTAGAGCTCAACTTCCTTAACATCATAGAATAGCCAGTTAAGAGTATCATAGGGTGACGCCCCACTCTCCGTGGTTATAGCGTGAAACGAAAATATCTCGCCAGCTAAATCCAAATTATCGAGTAGAATATTTGGCAGCTCATGCCTATGCACAGCTTCTGCTATCTGATGAGTGCTCAACGGCATAATATCAGCGCCAAGACGGAATTTTTTTATCGTTGAATTGTCTTCAAAATACCAATAAGCCGCGGTTGCTAAATGCTCAGCAATAAGAAAGGTATCGAATGCTGAATTAGCAGAGTGCGTATAGGAAATTTCTAGAGCATGTGGACTTTCTTTGTTAACTACCAACTCGAGACTCACCCTTGATATTCCATTTAGCGGAGATTGAATTACAGGAACTTCAGTTGTGGTTAAGAGTGCGGGTAATGATAAAAACTCTGGCCTTCTAATACCCTCTAAGAAACCGACCAAATCTGCAACTGAACCGCCTTCCATCTTGACTTGAGACTGCCCCTCAATATCCGCCGGATGTCGATCTAACAGTTCACCCAGAGTCTTGAACCTACCGTCATGATAGTAAGGTGCAGAAAGACTAAGATCTAGAAGAGTGGGTGTGTTAATTATCTCTGTGCCTCCCTCTACCAAACTAATTATATGTGTTTCGTTATCCGTATACAGAGGAGCCGCGTGGCAAACGGAGCAACCAAATTCATTAGACCTAAACAATTTTTCTCCGCGCTGCTTTTCAAGTTCTATTTCTTCAGTACTTTCAGCATTGGTTGCGGACGCATCGAATTTTAGAAAGGTAATGTACTTTGCTAAGTTATCAAGCGCTTCTGACCTCCCTTCATTTTTTTCAGCAGAATCGCAAGCAGGCGTACAATTATCTGCGCCGTTTACTAACCCGCTTCCTCCTTGCAGGTCTCTAATGGTATTTTCTACATCATGTAGTTCATCTAAATTACCCGACCAATGAAAAGGACCGGTATTTGAGCTAGTAATTAGCGATGGGGTGTTTCTCAGGCCATCCGAGAAATTCCATAGAAGATTGTCTGACTCACCGTTAAAATGACAGGTCGCGCAAGAAATCCATTGATCCTTGGCCATTCTTGTATCGTTAGATGTATGAAAAAGTCTGATACCTTCTCTAGTATCGTTATCTAACGGTATTTGGGTCACTGGCTGCCTGTCTATTTCAACAAGGGTTGAAGCTTCGATAACCGAGACAGAACCGTCTATTGAATTGTCGACATAGAGGTATCGCTGATCCGGTCCTTGTACTATTCCGACCGGGAAGCTTCCAACTTCGATATGGGCGCTAAGTAAATTTAATTTGATATCAATTACAGAGATATCGTTACTAGCTGCATTTAGGACAAATAAATTGTCGCCAACTAATCGCGAACTTAGCGGGAGACCAACTGGCTCGTCAATAATATCCAGTGCAATTCTTTGACTACGTAAATGCTTTTGACTTTCAAGATCAATTATTGAAACGAAAGGGAAGACAGAGGTATCGAATTCGAGAGAAGTATTATCAGTATTTCTTATCGTGTTGGGTATGTACGCAAATTTCTCGTTCTCATCTATGGATATAGACTGCGTTAAGCCAGCTCTGCTTCCCAACGAAATAGTCTCGGTCACCTTAAAAATCTGCGCATCAATCTTTGAGATCTGTCCAGAATCGAAATGGCTCGCGTAAAGCCATTTTCCATCTGAGGTTAGGGTCATCCCTCGAGGTTTATCGTCAACCTCGATCTCGGCTATTAGTACGTAGTTATACTTATCAAAGACCTGTATTAAATTACTATGCTGGTTTGAAATAAAAGCAAATTGTTCACTAATAATAACCCCATAGGGCGCTGCTTTAGTCTTAATAAACCCTAAATGCTTTGGAATAGTTGAGGACAAGATGGAAACACTATTTTCACCTTGATTCGTTATCCATATTAATTGTCGTTCTGCGTCATACGCAGCCGTCTGAGGCGAGAGTCCGACAGATACTTCTTCTACTTTTTCGACTAAGTCACTTAAATTCAGATAGGAGACGCTATTAGAGTGTTGGTTTACAACAACTGCGGTTCCGGTTCCTGTAAATACTATAGATGAGGTTTTTTCTCCCGCCGTGCCAATGCCGCTAACAAGCAGCAGTAGGAGTAACCCGGTTCTAATTAAGTCTTCGAATTTCAATTTTTGATTCTACTTAGTAAATGTGAAACTTGCTTCTGACCACCCAAGCCATTGGGTGTCGTCCATTAATTCCGCGCCCGCTCTCGTGACTATAGTTAGAAATTTATAGCTACCCTCGGCAATAGAAGAAGGAAGAGATACTTCAGCTATGTTTATACTTTTGCTTAGTTCAAGATGAATATTTAACTCGAACGGAATGATTTGATTTACTTCACTTATCGCCATACCTTTTTTTAAGGTAAGGAAATTTCCATCTGGCATTATTAGTGCTACGTAAATATCCCCGTCACCACTAGCGTCGAAGTTTAGGTTGGCGTCTAATATCGAACCAGGTACCAACTCCGAGTCCTTAATCACTACTTCAAAATTTCCATCTGGTTTCTGGTTATGATCTAAGAATTGAAGTGCGTCCCCCTGAATAGTAGCAGTGCGTCCTTCAAATAAAATTTCGCCCGAGTTAGTAACAGTTTCTAGTAAAAAGCTTAATGTTACAGTGTCGGCTCCGTTTCTCTGCGTTAGTTGACCTCCTGGCAAATCTAAATTTGGAAAGTCTTTATTTAGTTCATATGCGTCATAGTTATAAAAAGGGGTATCCGATTGCCCTTGGAACAGCATAAAACCTGGCATTACCGCAGAGCTATAGATTTTGGTAATTTCATACCCCTCTGACGATTCTAAGTCGAGTGATAGGCTAGCGCTAGAAGGAAGCTTAGCCGGAATTTGACCCGAAAATTTCGCAGGCTTTGCATGATTGCTCACCACATAGAAATCAAACTCACTGTTGTCGGCTCCTAGAATTGAGCCAGTTGGATATGGCGCTTCCACCTTCCCTGCCGAAGTTTGGCCATTGTGAGTCACCGTCACTGAAGCTGTGTAGACCCCGGCTTCTGTCGCGGTAAAATCAAGCAGTGGATCGTAAAAGTAACCTACTTTGTTTGCTATCCCCTCTATTAGATGAGTTCTACCGGTAGGAGAAGTTATAACAACCACTAGTTCCGAGGGTAACGTCGGCGCGATTTGAGCAGAAAAGCTCACAGTATCACCGACTTCTAGTATCGACCCAGGGCGGACTCCCATCGGATGCGCGAAGATATCGATTTCTTCGCCCTTCAGCGTCATCAAGGGCCCTCCCGAAGGACCACCTGCTGCACCCTGAAACGGAGGCATAACTCTCCCGCCTACAACATCGTTGTCCGCCAACATAACCCAGAGTGATCCATAGGCCCCATAAAATGAGAAGTCGCTTGCCGGCGCCCGATAGACTGCTCCACCGAACAGAAACTTAAAATCATTCGGCTGATCTCCCTCAAAACCATTGCCTAACTGATATCCATATGGCGTATTAAAGCGCCAATAGCCGTTGCTGCTTTGTGCAGTTCCTACGAATTCTCTCACCCCAACGCCAGGTCGGCCATTGGCAGAGTAATAATAGCCCCAGTGGATGTCTTCCTGATTTGGATCGACATAGGGCGGCACTTCTTGCAAGTAATTATTTTTGATACTGGAGACTAATGCCAAAGAGCCGTTTATATTTCGATTTGAGATGGTTCTATTACTAACCAGCGATGCTAATGACGTTCCGGCGTCTTCTATTGAAGTGATATTTTGCATGGCCGCATTCCAGGACGTTTCATTCATTGTCCAAATAACATCTCCTGTTTGATAAGGTGAAAAAAAGTGGGAGTTCTGTTCAGTTTGGGTGTCATTGAGCAGATACCATTGTCTTTTCTCATTTCCGCTTTCACTGCCCCTCGCACCCTTTGCACTTATTTGGCTTTCCGATGTTTCAACCACCGACCCCCATTTTCTAGAGCCCCTCCATAGTTTCCCGGTTGAGTCCAAGTAACTGAGCTCGTAGCTAACCTTATACTCACCCGGTGAATCAAATTGAAATGGCGGCTCGGCTGACGCGTAGTATCCATAGCGATTCGCAGAGCCTTCGTATTTGCTAGTAACAGCGTTGCTTTTGGCCGAATACGGGTAGTGAGTAATTTCTATAGAAACATCGGCTGGAACACCTGGCTGTACCACAATCGACGAAGAAAACTGATCGCCTATTTCAAACGGCGTACCGGGAAACACACCTGTCTCGAAATCCAACGTCTCAGCAACCGAAATACTGTATGTCCCATTTATGTCAATAGATAATCCATAGATGTCTTCAATTTCGCCGTCTAGAACGATCTCGTAATCGCCGTACTGACTCAAGGCTACGTTAAACTCGTCCCTATAAGTAGTAAGCCCATAATGAAGATCTGGCGCGTTACTATTCCTATGCAAATCCTCGCCTATGGCAGAAGCTGCTTTTTGTAGATAACTACCAAGAATAGGATAGGGTCCAATTTCGAGACTGCTTCCGTCAGGAGATTTGAGGGTTGCTTTAAGCGAGCCGGAAGAAAACTTGAATGGCACTTTAGGATTGCTGATCCATTCCTTGTTACTGTAGGCCGTGAGCGGAATAAATGGCTCTATATTATATGTAATGGTGTTAGTGTCAGATTTTCCGCTTGGCGGAACAATTAGGCTATCTGCATTGGTGACTAACCTGCCTGAAATACCAAATTTTCCCTTATCTTCAGCCGCGACCACTCCTCGAGAGCCATTGCTAAAACTGTTCATAAGGAGCGCCGAATACAGCCGTGGGCGTTTAACTTCCCCGATCGTAATCCTAGCAGCGCCGTGGACCGTACTTAAGTGAAATGACGGCTCCCCAAAAACGTTCTCGTAGTACAAGTTGTCGGAATCTAGCCCCGCGATTATAGGGTTCATCGACCATCCTTGCCCCGAAAGAATAAGCTGATAAATTCCATCTGGCGCAAGGTTCGGAACACTATATAACAACTCCCAATCAGCAATTCCCTTTCCGTCTTCGATGAAGCGATAGTTACTAAGGGTTATCGATCCAATTGCCATGCCTTCTGCCCATATTGGCTCAGACCGATCTATTGGCAATCCTGTTACAGTCATGTCGCTAGAAGAATTCTCGGGCGCAGCAGCGGTCTGTTCCCCGTCCGCACTAAAAATTAACTCAAGGTAAGCGTCTCCATTTTTTAGTTCTATAGCTGAATTTTCATTAAGGTTCCTTGAAAAAATTTCAATTTTACCCGTAATAACACCAGCATCTCCGGCCTCCCAATTTGAGGAATCCATTTCGCCGTAGATCCAAGCGATACCTGGATCGTAGCCTCCCTTGACAGCAAGATCTTTTGCCAAAGGAGTTTTACTTGAGCCATTCAGCCTCTGAGCAGTTGAGATATTTTTCGCCTGACTTTCGAACGGGACGAAAATTACAGTGCCTGGGCTAGAGGAAGTGAAACCACCATAAGCGACAGCATGAATATCTTGTGTTACCTGTAGGTACGATCCAGGAGGTGAGAAAAATTCTATTGAAAAACTTCCGTCTTGTTCGGACATCGATGTCGTTGCCTGCCCGGTTTGTATATTAAGCAAGCTAACTGGCACCAATGGCAATGCCGTACCGGGGCTGCCCTGCACTGTCGAAAATTGCTCGCCTTCTTTATGCTCGACAAAAATAAGATTTCCTCTAGGAGGAACATTGCCGAACCTGTTAGCATCGTTTGCGCTAATTTCTAATTTAATATTTTCAACATTACCTTCTCTAGCATCGACACCAATAGAGGCTATTACGTAGCCCTCCTCAGAAGGGGCAGGCCAAGTATTAGATTCAACGACTAAACGATAGGGTCCAGCCGGAAGTTTCTCGCTGAAATTGTGAGCGGTATTAACAAAGAGTCCGTTGCCCGTATTATAAGAGAGTCCTGTTTTTAAATTTAAAAACCGCGTTTGACAAAGGCACAACTGATCGGCCTCTATACGACCACTTAATGTAACCACTTCGGCTAGCTCAAATTTGTAGACAGGCACTTCAGACGACACTCCACAAAACTGAAGCATACGAAACTCCATGCCGTTGTTGTCCGTGTATTGAATCGCCGGACAACTGCCCTCAGTTTGCAGCCTCCCCTTACTATCTGTTGAGTACTCGCGGTTATTATCAATGTAGTCGATCACCGTTTTTTCGGCGAGTGGCGCTCCGTTAATACTCAGCTCAATAATACCCTGTGCATTGGAATTAGACGCAACCAGTAAAGACAAAAGACTAAAAAGAATTTCACCTAATTTGCTTCCGAGATGAGTCCGTATATTTCGCATATTATTTCTAAGCCAAGATTAAAGTAAGTATTTTAGTACGTAATGTTCTAATTGAAAATACAACTTCAATTTAGTTATATAACCACGTCTTGCTTATTGATGATGCCCAGTTGTTAGTATCAAATACGTTTTCCCCCTTGCCGACAAAGATAGCATAAAAGGCGTATTCTCCTTTGGGTAATCCAGATGGCAAACTTAAATCGACAAGTGGTAAGTCTTCTGTATGACTGAGATTAATCGATTCCCTGAAGGGAATGACTTCCCCAATTTCCGAGATAAATCTAGTCTCCCCAAGGCTGAGATACGAGCCATCTGGCAGCAGTAAAACGACATAGAGGTCCCCTATTCCCTGCGCACTAATTTCTAACTCAGCTTTTAATTTTTCGCCAGCACCTAACTCCGTATCGCTAATTTCAATACTCAGTTTCCCGCTTAGAGCTTGACTCCTATCGGCGCGCATAATTTCATCG
>Ga0209251_1002097_pt1 | contig 14339 bp, 7 predicted proteins | sample SaaInlV_100m_DNA_6_FD_184665 | JGI IMG/M metagenome (GOLD analysis project Ga0209251, IMG submission 184665) | Marine microbial communities from expanding oxygen minimum zones in the Saanich Inlet - Saanich Inlet SI073_LV_10m_DNA (SPAdes) (version 2) | ecosystem: Environmental > Aquatic > Marine... | reverse complement strand
TCTTTTATCCGCGAGCCATGCTTTTAAGATAGCGCTACCTTCTGATACCTTTAGGCGAGGAACATCGATGATTTGTTTTAGGAACCGACGGCGTGCGGCCTCTGCAACCGCTGTGTCGGAGCGGATAGAAGCAACTATTCGAACATGTTCAGGCAATTGACGAGGAAGCCATTCCAGCATCCATGCGCGATCTGATGGATCAAGTTGATCCAAAGCATCAAGGAAAAGGATGAGCGGTCGTCGAGGCGTGGCATAGCCTAAAACCGCCTCAAAAGTTTGTGCTAAATCATCAGCATTCTGAGCGATGGGCGGCTCTGAATGCCCATAATAAGTCGCGATGTCTGCGCTCAATAAAGAAAGGGTGTTCAATATAGATTCTGTTCCGGGAACACCGCCAATATAACGCTGCACAATGACTGCACGCGATGATTTCGTATTTTGGGACGTCTCTTGAGCGGCCCGTGCTAAGAGCGCCGACTTACCGCTTCCCCCGCCCCCGATCAAAATCAAGGGAACACAGTTTTTAGCCTTTGTTTTTATTTGATCCGATTTAAGAGGGAGATCGACATTGGTGTAGCGCGCAATTTTGGCCAGCAATGGTTTCCGTCCCGCAAAAACACGCGCGCGCTCATAACCAAATTCTTGATGAAGATGTTCACGCTGTTGCCGATCATCAATCTGTTCAAGCGTAGCAATTTCGGCATCAATCAATTTCATTTGGTGTTCTAAAAACAGATCACAGAAACGTTGCAAATAGGCTTGGTCAACCGCGCCATTTTTGCCATGACGATTCCAAGCGGATGTCAATTCGTGATAATGATCACCCAATTGACGGCGCAGTTGGGTTTTTAAGTGTTGCATCCGCTGGCTTGCCCCGGGCACAACCTGATCAAGGCTTGAATCCCAATCCACAAAATCTTTTGCTGAATGATCAATCGGCATCCCATCAAGGTGACGCTCATAGACATGGACATGGGATTTGGAGTTAAGGTTATGGCCATCCGCGTCACGTTTCGATAAAGCGCCAAGAACAATTTCTTGATGCGTTGCCGATGTAAAATAAGGTAGACGGTCACCCCCACGAAACCCCGCTGCCGCTTGACGCAAGGCCACTAAAAGTCGGGTTTCATGCTGAAACGCCTCATCATTATCAGCGCTTCGATTATTCAAGCAATAGACTGATGGAATCGCGTTCTCATCCAGCCGGTAACTTGATGAAATGAGTCTCCAATGCTCAGATGTTGCCGCTTTTTTCAATCGTTTCCAATGATCAACAGGAATACGCGCGGGCACAGGTTCCCAACCGTAACGATTTCCTAACAACACCGCAAAATTTGGGCGCGGCGATAATTGCTGGCATCGCCGCACTTCTTCAAGGCAAATCCGCAATGTATTGTGTTCGCGTTGCGCTTGTTCCGTGATGCCCCACCGAAGATCAATCGCCTGAAATTGAGCGCCTCGTTCTGCGCAATATTGCTCTAATTTCGGGAAAACATTTTGTTGAAGGGCTTCTCGTTCAGCGATGAAGTCGCTGAATGTGGAACTAATAAAAAGCCGGAATACCCTGGCTGTGTTCATGTCATGACTCCAACAACGCCAAACCCAATTCGATAAAACAACATTGCATTATGAACTTGATCTGGCGATACACTCATAATTCCCTCGACTAACAATCTTAAATTTAGCCAATTTAAGAATACATTTTTTGAGCTTGGAATATTAATTAAGCACTTCCCATTTGCTGTATTTATGGCACGTCGCTAAGGCTGGCACTTGTTGGCGGTTATGCCCTCCCCCCAAACATTCGCCGCGAGGGTTGCTCTCATTTGTCGACACCAAAGATCGCGTTGGATTGACCTGCCGAGGCCCCGCCCAGCGCACACAGATCACACATAATTTCATATTGGGTGAATAAGATGGCATCACAAAACCTCACTCTTTTTATATCAAAAGTCTAATTCAAAAGATTTACACATCCAATGTTCTTCCAGTTATTTTTTTACCATTTGACCTGATTTGTTGCGCAGAACCGAAAATAAGGTCTTTTTGAACACATCTTCAACCGCATCGCCAGCCGTCAATCCCGCAATCATCTTTTCTCGGAGTTCACTGAGCGAAAACCCCACCAAACTCGGTATTTCATCTCGAACTGACCGGTAATAATCGGCGACGATTTGTTGCGCCTCTTTTTCGGTGAGAGGTTTTGTTTTGACTACTGGCTTAAACTCTTTCATTGATTTTATATAAGCCGACCAATCGCCTTCATAATGGCTCCAATCAACGGCTTGTGTTTTGCGTCGTTCCTCTGCGGGATCAAAATCCGCTTGATAAATATCAGAATTTTTACCGCTTTGATTGACCACCCATGAGGATAAATCGGGCAAGCCATGCTCTCGGGTGTAAAGACGGATAAACTCAAAACGTCGTCCTGTTGAAACGGGAATGGCGGCTTGCACATCCTGAACGTCGGGGTGTCGTTCTTTCGCCATATCAACGAAATCCTTAAAGGTCACCATCTCACCTTTACTCGCTACGTCAATCAGCAATGGATAATAATGTTCAGCAAGCACCACATCCACGGATGTTGGATTCCGCCAGCCTTTGAAAAAATTATTTTCGGTTGGAGCATTTTGCATTTCAGCCTCCTGATGAGTTTTTAATTAAGTCTTTTTCCTTACCTTTCAAATATACGTTGCTTCCATGACACAAATGGTCATAGTTATTATGCTTACATAATATTAAGTGTTTTCCATGTCCAAACTCAAACAAAACTCTATCGACCGCATGCGCCCGGGCAAGGACTTGATCCGGGTTATTCATATGCTGCAAGCTAATAAATCTTTTGGCATCACGGCTGAAGCCATCGCGCAGGAAATGGAAGTTTCGATCCGAACCGTAAAGCGTTGGTTATCCGCGATCAAAGATATTGAGCCTGATCTTTCGTTTCGGCTTACCCCTGAAGTCAAAGGAAAATTGTGGTATCTTCCTGCGGCAAAGACACGGGCTTCACCTGCATCCGCTGACCAACTCGCCTCTTTAAGCGCCATTGCCTCCCTGCTCAAGACCATGGGCTATGCGGAATATGGTGCCCTTTTGAATGAAATGCGCGATGGCTTGCAGGCAAATATTAGCCAACAGCAATGGAACAAAATTGACCCCGATTTAGAAGTGATGGATGAGGCTGTCCAAGTAGCCCTTCGCCCCGGTTCAAAAGCGATATACGCACCATCTATCCGCGCCACTTTATTGGATGCCATGCTGAAGCAAAAACAAGTGACCTTCACTTACCAAAACATCACAGCCACTAAAATTAACCCAAAACGCGTATCTCCATTAGGAATTATCCTCGGCCCTCGCGCCTATCTGGTGGCTCATGATGAAGAGGTTGATGCTTTAAAAAATTATGCCCTCACTGGCATCAGTAACTTAAACATTAGTGATGACAACAATACCCATACCACCTTTGATATTGACGCTTTTGCTCATCGGTCTTTCGGTGCCTTTCACGACGGTATTTTCGAAGAATGGAAACTGACTTTTGATGCTAAAGCCGCGCCTATGTTGGAGCATTATGAATTTCACCCCAGTCAAGAAACACAAATTTTAGAAGGCGGCGAAGTTGAAATACGATTTTCATGTGAGAGTGTTAAGGAAATTGCTTATGAATGCTTTCGATGGAGTGAGCATCTTATATCCATTCAACCCGATGCGTTAAACCAAGTGGTGACGCAAATCATCAATGAGATGCAACAAGTCATTAAACCAGCCCCAATAAAGCCATGACCATTTTTGTCATACCAAGAATATATATCTCGTTTAACACCGCATAAATAATTGTAACGCGGGTTTTTGTTTTTAAGTGGAGATAATCAATGTTTGCTTTTTATGACTTCGAGACCACAGGAATTTCGCCAGCCTTTGATCAACCTTTGCAATTCGCCGCTATTCTTGTCGATGATCAGTTTCAAGAAATTGAACGGGTAAATTTGCGCTGTCGGTTATCGCGCCACATTATCCCATCCCCATACGCGATGCTGGTAACTGGCCTTGAACCTGATCAATTGGTGGATGAAACCTTGCCGTCATTGTTTGAATTTTCACAGAATTTATCGCAATTAATCCAACGCTGGACGCCGGCAATTTGGGTGGGGTACAACTCGATCAATTTTGATGAAATGTTTTTACGGCATTTGTTTTATCAAAACCTGCACGCTGATCTTTACGCCACCCAATTCAATGGCAATACTCGTTTTGATATCATGAAAGCCATGCAGGTGATCTGGTTAAAACAGCCTGATTTGTTTGTCTGGCCTCAAAATGATAAGGGCAATCTGGCACTTAGGCTGGACCAATTGGCGCCTGCAAACGGATTTGCCGCGCATAATGCCCATGATGCCCTTGGGGATGTTGAAGCCACAATTTATCTCGCCCGAAGGATCGCAAAGGCCAATCCAACCCTATGGCAGTCGCTATTGAACAACCGTTTCCGTCAACAAAGTTTGGATCATCTGACCACGTTTCAACCAATGGAAATGATTGTCCGATATGGGGGGCAAGCCCCGCAATCCATCACCGGCTGTTATTGCGGTCAAGTGCAGGGCAGTAATTCAATGGTGGGCTTTTTTGATCTTGATGCCGCCAACCCAGAAGAAATTGACCAGGATAATGATGCGCTTCTAAGAGCCATCACTGATAGCCCAAAAATTATTCGTTCGGTCAATCTCAACGCCATCCCCAATCTTTTAACAATGGAAACACCAAGTGATCAGCACCACAAGCGGGCGCAATTTATTGCCGATCACCCTAACCTTCAAACGCGAATTGGTACTCTTTTGGGGGAGCGCTTAAAAAGCATGGGGGAACAAGACCGAGTGAATGTTGAAGATAAAATCTACCAAGGGTTTTACACAGCAACTGACAAACGCTTATTAGCGCAATTCCAAAACGCAACATGGAGTGAGCGCCATCAAATGCTGTCTCAATTTCAAGATCAACGCCTTCAAGACCTTGGCCTTCGTCTTATCGCTACCAATGCCCCTGAGTTGCTATCCGATGAACAACGGCGGGCTTTTACAAATGCTTGGGCAGAAAAATGGGCGATCGAAGACGATGCCCCTTGGATGACCATCGCAAGATTTCGTCGTGAACTCGCCGAAATAGAAAAAGAGGGCCTTCATGATGAGAAACGTATCCATGACCTTAAGTCTTTCTTAAAGCAATGGGCAGAAGCCCCTTTTTGATCAAGCATCGTTCCAGCAGGTATTTTTTGCAGATAAGAGGATTGACATGAAGTTGCATAAATTAGGTTTTGAAAAAACGCATTTGCTAAAGATTGAGGGCAACATCGCAAGATTTGAAGCGATTGCCTCGTCAGCATTAAGCCTACACAAGACGCCGATGGTCTATGCTTGGTGTGGGGTCAAACAAAACAGCCGAGAAATACTTTATGTCGGCAAGGCGGGTGGCGGCGTGGATGTGCGCCTCAATCAACATGAGGGTGGTTTCAAGAACAGTAAAACTGGCCAAAAAAACCTGCAATTGTTGTTAGATAAATCTGCTCAAGGTTATGCCATTGAGGTCTATTCACGAAAGGCGGAGACCATCAATATCTTCGGCGTTGAAACCTCATTGTATTCAACCGAAGAAGAAGCCTTCATCAACCTGCTATCACCGCAATGGAACCGCGCTTCGGTCAAACGCATAGAAAAAACCAGCAACGGGCAACCTTCCCAATCCTACTCATTGGCTGAAGCTTTTGATTTATCGGGGGTGCCACGCATTGATCTTGTTTACCAATTTTTTGAATCCTTAACCCCAGAAAATCAAGATCGGTTTCTGAAATTGCTTGAATACGCGGTTGCTCTTTCAGATGAACAATCACTCGATGTTCGGATCATTAATGGTTACCAGTCGCAGCCAAAATATTATAACCAGACGGCGATGATGGTCTTTGCTCAATTCACTCCCTCGGGGCGCGCCAAAGCAAATTCATGGCGGGCGCGCATCCCGTTGCGATGCGATTCAAAAGCACCATTGACAATAGTTTTGCCTACGCGCTTTTTGAAAGCATCTATTCCGTCAGATGAAGTTTGGTTTGGTAAAGATAGTTTTTGTCCGATCGAGGTTGATGATTTTCTGCCATCTCCAGAACGGTTTGTAATATTCGAATAGTCTAATATTTGATAAAGTTTGTACGATTGGATTTTCGGTATGTGACAGGATTTATGAACACAACAATCAAACAATATTTGGCTCGCTCTCTTTTCCCACGCGACACAGAGACATCGACTTTTTTGGAACGTGCGCTATCGGTAGTGATTTTGTTTGCCGTGGTGTTAATGGTTCTTGATACTGAACCTGATTTTCGAACGCAGTTTGGCGCATGGGTAAAACCAATCGAATTTGTCATTTTTTTGATTTTTGGCACGGAATATATATTGCGCCTTCTGCTTTGTGGCCGGTTGCAAAAATATAGCGGCCTTAAAGGTAAAATTCGGTATATCATGAGTCCTATGGCCATCACCGATATATTGGCCATTTTGCCCAATATAATTGTGTTTATTTTAGACGATCTGGTTTTTCTCCGCCTGTTCCGTCTATTTCGAATGTTCCGGATCGTCAAACTGATCCGCACCAATAAACCGTTGATACTATTCGCTGAATCGATCAAGTCATCGTGGCCACAATTGAGCGCAAGTTTGGTGGTGACGCTGTTCTTGCTCTTTTTATCAGCCATTTTGCTGTATTTCGTCGAAGGTGGTGTGCAACCCGAAGCCTTTGGCAGCATCCCTCGGGCGATGTGGTGGGCCATGGCCACGTTAACCACGGTAGGCTATGGCGATGTTTACCCCATCACGGTGATGGGTAAAATCTGCGCCGGCATTATTTCTTTAATTAGCATAGGCATCGTGGCCCTGCCCGCCGGCATCATTGCCGCTAATTTTTCTGAGAAATTGAAACAATAAACTTTACATCCAATCAAACATTAGATGAAAGAGATTGCCATCAAAGGCGAGCGCATTAAGTCTATTTAAGTTTAATAAAGAGAATATTTCATTATGGAAAACGGCAGATCAGTTCGCATCTTTCTGTCCTCAACCTTCCGAGATTTTGGCGAAGAACGCGACCTGTTGGTGAAACGCGTCTTTCCTGCCTTGCGTGCGCGATTGCGTGATCGCTTTGTTGAACTTGTTGATGTTGATTTGCGCTGGGGGATCACACCAGAACAAGCCGAACGAGGCGAAGTTCTCCCCATCTGCCTAAGTGAAATCGACCGCGCCCGTCCCTATTTTATCGGCCTTCTTGGCGAACGTTACGGCTGGATTCCGCCAGAAGATGGATATGCCATCGATTTGCTCGAACGCCAACCTTGGCTTGATGAGCATCGAGGCGGCAAGAGTGTCACGGAACTGGAAATTCTGCATGGTGTATTGAACAACCCCCAGATGCATGGCCGGGCGTTTTTCTATTTCCGCGACAAAACCTATTCTGAAACTAAGGGTGGTGACTATTTACCGGCTTCTGTTGAAGATCAAAACCGTCAAGATGAGTTAAAAACGCGCATCAAAAAAAGCGGCTATCCAGTATCTCGCTACAAAGACCCAGAGGCCTTAGCTAAGCGGCTTGAACAAGATATTTGGCAATTGCTGGATCAAGATTTTCCAGCTGCTGATGTGCCTGATGCGTTTGAGCGTGACATGATGCGCCATGATGCTTACGCCTCGCCAAGAAGGCGACTGTATCTTGGTGGTGAAAAGTCTCTCGACCAACTCAAAACATGGCTTGATGGCGATGCCCCAAAAATACGCATTGAAGGGCAATCTGGCGGTGGAAAAAGCGCCCTCTTGGCCAATTTCATCAACGCTTACCGAAAGGATCATCCAAAAGATTTGGTGTTTGAACACTATCTTGGCGCAAGCGCTGATGCGGCCAACCCTTATGCCTTGATCCACCGTTTGATCGAATTTATCCAACGCACCACCAACAACAGTCTTGACATACCAGAAGACCCCAATGCACTGATTGAAAGCCTACCGTCATGGCTTGCCACGGCCAGCGCATGGGCAAAAAAGAAGAAGCGCCGATGGGTATTTGCCATCGACTCAATCAATAGTTTGACCGACCTCACTGATTTACGCTGGTGGCCTGAATTTGTGCCTACGCATATTCATTTTATCATTTCCTGCCTTCCCGGCACGGTGATGGATGCCCTTAAAAGCAACCGCGAAACAGCATCTTGGCAAGTCCTGACGGTTAAACCGCTGAATAAGCGGCAAGCCAGAGACCTGCTTATCACTTATTTGGCGCATTACAACAAAGCTCTGCCCAAGCCGATGATGGATCAAATTCTAACCCATCCTTTGGTGCGTAATCCTCTATTTATTCGAACGCTTGGGGAAGAATTGCGCGTCTTTGGTGTGCATGAAGAATTGCAGCAGCAAATCACCCATTACCTTGAAAGCAAAACGATTGATGACCTCTTTGAGCGGGTTCTACAGCGGGTAGAAGGCGATTGCGGACGCCGCGCAGTCTGGCGTTCGATCACGGCAATCTGGGCAAGCCGTGGCGGGTTAACGGAAAAAGAGATTTTGGCCATCGCAGACCTAGCGCCAGCAATTTGGGCGACCATCCGAAACGCGCTCGATGAAACGCTGCTCGATAACAACGGCCGATTGACCTTTGCCCATGACTTCATGGCGATTGCTGTCAAGGATCGATATTTGCCTCAGGATCAACAAGAAAGGCAAGCGCATCGGTTTTTAGGCAAATGGTTTCAACAGCATGCCAATACAGAACGCCGATCCTATGAAGAGCCATGGCAATGGCAACAGGCTGAGAATTGGTCAAAACTGAAAACGTTTTTGAGCAACGCTTCAAATTTCGTGGGATTGATTAATCATCGCTCTAAGCAGGAAGCGCTGATGTATTGGCAGGGTATTGAAACTCATACCAAAACGCGACTGGATGCTGCAGGTGCGCGTTTTGCGCAAAAATGGCATCATGATCATCCCGATAAAACTGGCGCTTTGGCGTTATTGGCTTTGGGTGAGTTCCTGCTTTATGCAAGCCGTTATAAAGCTGCGATTAAGGCATTGAACCTGCTGGAATCACAAAAGCAATATTTGTCCAAAGATCAATGGGAACAAGCAAACCTTGCGCGCTCGGACAACTTAATCGCCTTATCTGACTTTGATGAAGGCACATTGATTTTGCATGATTTATTGAAAACGCGGAGCAAACGTTCAGGAGAAAAACACCCCGCGACAGCAAAACTGATGAACCGCCTTGTCGCGGTTAATTACACCAGAGGCAATTTTGAAACGGCCAAAGACATCGCGCTGAAAACCATCGCTATCCAAGAAGATATTCATGGTAAATCGCATTTTGAGACATCACAAACACTCAACAATTTGGCCAATATCGACATTGAACTTAGCCTCTTCCAAGAAGCGGTCGATCGTCATCAGCGAGTGGCCAAAATTCGCCGAAAACTTCAAGGCGAGAGAAATGTTGAATACGCACAATCGCTCAACAACCTTGCGCGTGCCCAAGAAGGGATGGCGGCATATGATGAAGCTCTTGAAGGATATCAACAATCTATTGAAATTTACCAAGAGGTGCTTGGTTCATATAATGCAGATATTTTGAAGCCTATTTCAAACCGAGGATTGCTTTTATCCATGTTAGGCCGCATGGAAGAAGGCCGCGATTATCAAAAACGCGCCCTTGCCGTGGCTGAAAGAATTTTTCCTGATGATCATCCCGAAATTGCTCGACTGCTAATCAATCTTGCCTTCGCCGAAACCGATTTTGATGATCGAAAAGCCTATATTATCCGTGCTAATCGCATCTGCACGGCCAAATTGGGCGCCCACCCATATACTTCGGCGTCGCTAAATTTCTTGGCTTCAATTTATGATGAAGAAGATGATCTTGATGCAGCTTTTGATTGCTTGGAGCAGTCAATCGACATCGCGCAACAATCAGGTGGGACTGTGAGCAAAGCCCATGCCGACGCGCTTCGGTCTATGGGCGAGTTCTTGTATCGCAATGACGACAATGACCGCGCCTTGCCCTATCTTGAAGAAGCTATCAAAATCTATAGCAAAATATTACAGCCCGATGATCCATGGCGCGCAGATGCGTTGAGCCTTGTTGGGCATATCATGACTGAGGGTGAAGATTATGAAAAAGCCCTAAATTATTATCAAAAAACTTACGATATATATCAAAAAGCCTTTAGCGAAGATCAAGCACGCCTAATCTATCCGCTACAGAATTTGGGGGATACACACCTTCATTTGGGTCATTCCCAAAAAGCTATTGAACTCTTCACGCGATCATCCACCCTCGCCATGGATATGTTGGATGACAAAGGTGAATGTTTTGAGTTGGATATTGCTTACGCCAAAAGATTGCGGGAAACAGGATTACTCAACGACGCGATCCCATTTGCCACCAGAACCTTTGAGTTTCTTAAGAGTCATCCCGAAATAGACCAAGACACGAACTTTGACGCGGTAACTTGTTTTGTTTTGATGGCGGATGATTTTAATGATAATGATCAACCGGATTTAGCCAAGACATTCTTGGGTCATGCTGACCATCTGGTGCAACAGGTGATGATCTCACAGCCCATAGGTCGAACATGGCCGATTGCCTTTGGACGGCTAGCGCTTTTATATCATGACTTGGGCGAGAATGACGAGGCGATCACTGCCGCCACCACCGCATTAGGTTCATTTCAAGACGGTTTAGACGCTGGTGAAGACGATATTACCGCAATGGATTTGGCTTGCGTTTCCGCCCTTCTGGCGGAAATTTATACCGTGCAAAATAAAACTGAACAAATGGAATATCATGACAATGCCATTACCGCCCTGACTCTCAAGGCTGATATGATTGAGGGCTATTTTCATGAATTGCTGGTGCCATATGTAATCAAAAGCCTGAAACGAAACCTTGATCAAATGACCGATCAAGATCGCAGCGTAACAGGCCGTTTGATCAATGATATTGAAAAGAAATTGTCTGAAGACTAAGCCAATTTTCTGAACCATTTTTGTATTGATGAAACATTTTATCGACTTGTAAGTGAAAAAAATAGACTAATTTTTAAAACAGTCGTTTAATTGCGCTATTGAGTTTGTGATTGGATTTTTGCATGTCACCTTCTAGTTCCCGCGCCCGCCCGCTGAAAGGCGAAGCCTCCAAAGTTTATAAACTTTTTAAATCTGGTGATGACGGCAACTTTAAGGTGGCCATGTCCCTCATTGATACGGTTCTCGATGGGCTTGAGGTTTTGCTCGATGACCTCCATGTTACCGATGATGGCCAGATCAAAAGCGGCAAACGTTTTGAAGGCAACGATAAAAACCAGCATCATCTCAATGCGTTGTTAATGGCTTTGGTAGCTGCTTCTCCGTCAGAACAAGCCCAAGACCTTCGAGAGCAAACGAAAGTCATTAAAATCACGACCGCAGCCATTCCTGCATTATCGGCTTTTCCGAATTTGGAAGAGGCCACTCTTTATATTGGGGTGGAGTCTGTTGTTGAAAATTTAGAGGCATTTGGTTCAACCCCAAAATTAAAGAGCCTTTCTCTTTACGGTCAGGCCGTTCCCTTCAATAGCGGCAAAAAATCTGCCCAATTAAAATCCTTGAAAGGATTGGATGCGCCGAACCTGATTTCTCTCACAGCGACAGGGGTAAAACTTCTCGACATTAATGGCCTTGAAGGATGCTCAAAACTTTTGGACTTGACCCTCCAACGCAATCAAGAACTGGCGAGTATTGATCCCGTGTCAAAAATTGCGCCATCCTTGGTGAACGTTAATCTTGCAGGGTCGTTGGCCATCGAAAGCCTTACACCATTGCAAACAGCCACCAATCTTGAATTTTTATCCATATCTTTTTTGGAAAAAATTACCGATTTATCAGCTCTTAAAGATTGCACCAAATTGCAATTTCTTGACTTTAGCCAGTGCAAAGCACTTGAATCAATCGAAGACTTGCCAATGGCAACAATATGCGACAAGCGTCCCGGCAATAATATGCGTATCTATGGTGCTAATGAATTGTATTTAGCCAACCTAAAAGCCTTGAAATCCTTGAGGCCTCTGCCCCCAATTGTGCCAAACCTGACAACCGTCAAAATCTTTGGCCTTGATGCCCTAAGCTCACTGGAAGGCCTAGAAAAATCACAACATCTTGAAAAATTGGTGCTGACAAAATCAGCCATTCAGGATTTGAGTGCGATTGCTCAATTACCCCACCTTAAAGAAATTGAGTGCGATCAATGTGATAGGATAACAGACGCATCAGCCTTAGGTGAGTTAACCCAGTTAGAAAAAGTCACCTTCACTAAATGCCAAAATATTCAAATCCTGCCCTCGAACTGGAAATCCGCAGTTAAGGCATTGAACCTCTCCGGTTGCGAAGCCCTCAAACCATTAAAAAGCATTCCGCCGGGCCTTGATAAGAAAAAAATTGAAATTTCTGACCGAAAACTTCTCCCACGTGAGAAATCTGTACAAGCACTGAAAAACGATATGCGTTCGGTTTGGAAATTGCTGTCGTCGCGTGACGTGGCTAATGTCCGCATGGGCCTGTCATTATGCGAGGCTTTGACCACGGAAATTGATGACCTCATTGCCGATGTCAGCGTCAAAAACGGCGAGTTGAACCGAGGCAAGCGCTTTAATGGCACCGGCCCTGCCCAACCTTATTTAGATATAGCGTTGTTTGGTTTGATGGCAGCCGCTGCAAAGGGCAGTAAATTGGCCAAGCTACGTCAAGAGATTCAAACCTTAACCGTCTCTCTAACCACGGAGAGTTCTGATCTGAAAGGGTTTAATAATATTGAAACCCTCACCTTGTTGATGGTGGAGGACACCACACCCGATTTGAGCAATTTTGGGCCATTGCCTGCCTTAAAGACACTGAAAATCGATGGCGGTGGTTGGAATTCAGCGGGGCAATTGTTATCGCTTAACGGGTTGGACGCGCCCTTATTGGAAGACGTGCAGTTAAAAGGCGCTGGGTTGGTGGAGATTAAGGCTTTATCAAAATCTCCCCTCCTTAAAACGGTGGATTTATCTGAGAATAAGAAACTATCCAGCCTTGAGGGGATCAGCGCTTCAGCGGCCAATCTGGTATCGCTGAATTTGCAAAAATGCGAAAGCCTTGAAAACATTGAACCTGTTGGTGATCTTACACATTTGGAAGAAATTTATCTTGCGGATTGCTCGTCCCTTAAAAGCATTGAGGCTTTGGGAAAGGTGAAATCCTTAACCAAACTTACTTTAGAAAGTTGCCGCGCCCTTTCCTCTCTAAAAGGCATCCAAGACCTATCCTTGCAGATATCGAGAAGTTATGGCGGTGCGGTGCTTAGCCTGTCTGGATGCAGCAGCCTTGCCACACTCGAGCATTTCCCAAAAAACCCTGCAAATTTTGATACTCTCGATTTATCCTATATGAAATCGTTGAAATCTCTTGATTATTTGCCGCCATTATCAACGGTCAAATCACTCAGAGGCTATGGTTCTGGATTTGAAGATATTTCTTCACTTCACAACCTGCCCAATTTGGAATCGGCCGGTTTCTCCAATTGCAGTGACCTCAAAAATGTTGAGTGCTTGGGTGAGCATGCCAACCTGAAGACGATAACCCTCGCATCAACGGCTGTGGAAAAACTGCCGCAACAATGGCAATCATCCCTTGAAGAGTTGGATATGAGCCAAAGCTCATTACTCACAGATCTTGGTCAATTGCCAGCATCGTTAAAAGAATTGACCATCAAAGGATGCGATGCGTTAAAAACCTTAAAAGGAATTGAAGGCTGTGTGTCTCTGATCAAACTCAATGCCAACCAATGCGATCAGTTAACCTCCCTAGAAGGATTGCAACATTGCACGCAACTCGAAGAATTGCATATATCTGTGCTGGTTACTGACCATGCCGCGCTCATCAATCATAAGAACACGCAAATTCATGTCGCCCTTTCAAGCGATGTAGGGGTGTTTCCTGAAGAATGGTTGGCCTCTATTAATCAATTAAAAGATAGTGAACTTCATTTGGTGCGCAGTTCCCATCTCTATGGACTTTCCGCCGAAAAATCGAAATTCGACTATAGCCAATTGAGCCTTCTGAAAAATGTCAAAACCCTGAATCTAGAGGAATGGGATTTCCTGCTCAATTACGATCAAATGGTTTGGCTCTTAGAAATGCCGAACTTGCAATCCTTGCGCTTTACTCAACGTGGACAGATGGCTTATCGCATGGGGTCTAGTGTTTATGATGACCTCAATAAACTAAGAAAACTTCAAGAAACCATTTGCA
>Ga0209251_1002095_pt1 | contig 14341 bp, 14 predicted proteins | sample SaaInlV_100m_DNA_6_FD_184665 | JGI IMG/M metagenome (GOLD analysis project Ga0209251, IMG submission 184665) | Marine microbial communities from expanding oxygen minimum zones in the Saanich Inlet - Saanich Inlet SI073_LV_10m_DNA (SPAdes) (version 2) | ecosystem: Environmental > Aquatic > Marine... | reverse complement strand
CACCCAGTTCGCCCCCGCATCCAGGGCTGCTGATGCGACAGGTGCCAAAAATGTATCCACGGAGATCAGCGCCTCAGGACACTGACGCCGAATTGCGGTCAGCGCGGGAAGAAGACGTCGACATTCTTCCTCGGCACCAACTTCGTCCGCCCCGGGTCTCGTGCTTTGCGCCCCGAGGTCGAGAACATCGGCTCCCAGCTTGAGTTGTCTCTGCGCTTCCTCAACGGCGCGATCCGTCGCTAAAAATCGACCACCGTCGCTGAAGGAATCCGGGGTGATGTTGATCACCCCCATCACAGCGGTCCGTTCCCGCCAGGCCAGCGGCCAGTTCGCGGAATTAAGCGACGTTGTAGTTGGCAATGCGCGCGAAACCATCGGGTTGAAGTGATGCGCCACCCACCAGAACGCCATCAATATCACTCATTCCCATGAGTTCATCGATGTTGCCTCCCTTCACTGAACCGCCGTACTGAATGACGAGATCTGGGGACCCCACCCAGCTGCGGATCAAGCCGCATATGCGATTGGCTTCTGCCGCTTCGCAGGTTTTTCCGGTGCCAATGGCCCAGATCGGCTCATAGGCCACCACGAGTAGGTCGGCGTCGAGTCCTTCCAGCCCCTGCTCGATTTGCCTGCGAATCACGCGTTCTGCTTCACCACGCTCCCGTTGCTCGTCCGTCTCCCCCACGCAGACGATTGGAATCAGCCCATTGGCCTGGGATGAACGGGCGCGGTGATTGATTTGCTCGTCGCTTTCACTGAAATATTTTCGCGGTTCGCTGTGTCCAACGATTGTGTAGGTCACTCCATGCTCCTTAAGCATGGATGGAGAGATTTCGCCGGTGAAGGCACCTGATCCCTCCCAGTGCACGTTCTGACTGGAAAGGGCAATAGGACTGTCCTTGCAGAGATCAGCCATGGATGAGAGGGCTGTGAACGGAGGAGCCAGCACCAGATCACGGTCGTTGGGCATGTCCGCTACGAGCGGTAGGAAGGCAGCCATGAACTCCCTGGCCTGGGCACAGGTCATGTGCATCTTCCAGTTGCCAGCGATCACCGGTCTGCGCACGTTTGGTTTCCCATTCGAATCTGGGGGCCAACTTACGGCCCGATCGCGCTTTAACCCTCCATGACGGACTCCTCGCCAGCAAGCACAACCCGATCCCCTGCCGATAGCTGACGTCCTCGACGGATTTCAACCGCACCATTCACCGTCACTTCACCCATCTGGATGCGTTGCTTGGCCTCTCCTCCGGTGGAGACCCAGCCTTTCCATTTGAGGAACTGATCCAGCTTCATTTGAAGGGCGCGTTGGCTCGACGTTGATACTGTGCCGCCATGCTGACTCCCTCTCAAGCTGGCTTTCGGCGATTGCTGCCGCTGTTGCTTCCCCATTTGCGTCAGTTGACCTGGGGAGGGCTCTGCATGCTGGTGTTCGTCAGCAGCCAATTGGTGTTGATGAAATTGATGGGTCGCCTTCTCCCCGATGTGGGATCTGGCGATTTGAACCGAATTTTGCCAGTGATCGGCTTGGTTCTTGTGGTGTTTGCGATTCAAAAAATCGCCCAATTTGGGCAAGACTCGCTGTTGGCAGGTCCGGCCTTGCAGGTCAGCCAGTCCCTTCGACGGGACTTGTTTCAGCGGTTGCAGAGGGTCCAGCTTGGTGCGCTGGAAAAGATGTCGTCTGGCGATCTCACCTATCGACTTACGGAGGATGCCGACCGGGTGAGTGAGGTGATCTACAAGACCCTTCACGACAGCATTCCAAGTGCTTTGCAGCTGGTAGCAGTGTTGGGTTACATGCTTTTGTTGGATTGGAAATTAACCGTTGCGATCCTGCTCCTCGCACCCTTCGTTGCCTGGCTGATCAGCGTGTTTGGGGCGAGGGTGATGGTTGCCACAGAACGCAGTCAGAAAAAAGTCAGCGAACTGGCCGGATTGCTTGGCGAAGCGATCGAGGGATTGCCGTTGGTGCGGGCTTTTGCAGCTGAGCCTTGGCTTGAACGTCGTTTTGAAGATGAGATTGACCAGCATCGATTGGCTCGATACAACACCTATCGCCTCGTGGCGTTGCAACATCCGGTGGTGGGCATCATCGAGGTGCTCGGATTTGCCACGGTGTTGGTGTTGGCAGCCATCAGAATTAACAGTGGTGATCTCGAAATCCCAGGGCTGATTACCTACCTCACCGGCTTGGTACTGCTGATTGATCCAATTGCCCATGTCACCGCTAACTACAACGAATTTCAGCAAGGCCAGTCGTCGTTAAGGCGCTTACGGGAAATCGAACAGGAACCCTCCGAACCTGCTGATCCAGTTCCGGCGTTGCCGTTAGGTCGACTGCGTGGAGACCTCAGCTTTAGCCAAGTTCAGTTCTCGTACATTCCGGGTCAACCCGTTCTTCAAAACTTCAACCTTTCCGTTCATGCCGGACAGGTGGTGGCTTTGGTGGGCCCTTCCGGTGCCGGCAAAACCACAGTCTTTTCGTTGTTGCTTCGCTTCAACTGCGTTGATCAGGGGCAGCTTTTGTTTGATGGCAAGGATTTAAGTCGTGTCAGTGCCCGCGACTTGCGCCAACAGGTGGCGCTTGTTCCTCAACGCAGCAGCGTGTTTTCGGGAACCATTGCAGACGCGATTCGATTTGGTCGGGATTGCACCCAAGAGGAGCTTCAACAGTCCGCCAAACTCGCCAACGCCCACGACTTCATTGTTCGACTTCCTGACGGCTACGACACCCGTCTTCAAGAGCGGGGAACGAATGTGTCGGGTGGACAGCTCCAGCGCATCGCGATCGCAAGAGCCGTTCTTGGTAACCCCGCTGTGATGTTGTTGGATGAGGCCACGAGTGCGCTTGATGCTGAGGCGGAGGCCGCTGTTCAGTTGGGCTTAAAACAAGCGATGGCAGGTCGCACGGTTCTTGTGATTGCTCACCGGCTTGCCACGGTTCAGGAAGCTGATCAAATCGTCTTAATGGAGCGTGGATCGATCGTTGATGTTGGAACCCACGACGCCTTGATGCAGCGCGGCGGTCGCTATCGGGAGCTTTGTGAGAAGCAGTTCATTCGTGATCTGCAGACTGGCTAATTACACTTACAATTTGATGTCCGGTTCCGAATAATCCCGGCAGCGATCGATGACTGACTCAGCGTCCAACAATCCCGTCTTGACCTTTGAAGGCAAGCGCTACGACCTCAATACTCTTCCCGATGAGTTGAAAGAACTTGTTCGTGGAATGCAGGTGGCTGATGCTCAACTCCGTATGCACGAAGACACTTTGAAAGTGTTGGCGGTTGGTCGCCAAAGCTTGGCGTCGCAACTTAATGAACGCTTGAAATCTGTGACGCCGATGCCCGAAGCATAAGGTTCATACTGTTTGCTTTTTCCATAAAAAAAGAGGTGGCGTAGACCACCTCTTTTTTTATGGAAACTATGCTGTTAATCAGTTTCTGATTGATGGGGTGTGAATTGATAGTTTCGCGTGAGCTTGAATACAGTTCCTGAAAGTAGAAGTAGGGCGATCAAGTTTGGCAAGGCCATTAATCCATTCAAAGTGTCGGCGACACCCCAAAGTGCTCCACTGGTGCCAGCAATCGATGCGAAAACAACCATGGCGACCCACAGAAGTCTGAAGGGCAAAATTGCACGATCACCAAATAAATAACTTGTGCACCGTTCTCCATAAAAACTCCAGCCTAAAATTGTCGTAAAAGCGAACAAAACCAATCCGATTGTTACGACAAAACCACTTCCGGGAAGCCCTTGATTGAAGGCAGCTATCGATAAATTAGCTCCGCTTAGACGATTTCCAGCTTCATCGAGAAGAGTATTGGCTTGGCTCGTAATGATCACCAGTGCTGTCATCGTGCAAATCACCAGGGTGTCGATAAACGTGCCGAGCATCGCAACGGTGCCCTGTCGAACTGGATCATCTGTTCGAGCGGCCGCATGGGCGATCGGAGCGCTGCCAAGACCCGCTTCATTGGAGAAGATGCCTCGCTTGAAACCCATCAGAACCACTTGACCAAAAGCACCACCTGCCGCAGCTTCTCCGCTGAATGCATTGCCAAAGATGGTTCCAAACGCACTGGGAACTTCTGAGGCGTTCAAGATCAGCAGCACCAAACATGCCCCGATGTAGAGAATCGACATCAACGGCACCAACGTGGAGGCGGCCTTTGCGATGCGCCGAATGCCGCCGATCACAACTGCAAAGACAGAGGCTCCCAGAACGACGCCGGTGATCAGCCTTGGAATCCCAGCGGTCTCGAGTGCTGACGACACTTCGAAGGCCTGAACACCATTTCCAATGCCGAAGCCGGCCAACATGCCGAACAAAGCGAATAGGCTCGCCAGCCAGCTCCATTGGGAACCGAGGCCATTGCGGATGTAATACATCGGGCCTCCAACGTGGTTACCCGATCCATCTGTTTCGCGAAATTTCACCGCCAGAACGGCTTCGGCGTATTTCGTGGCAATGCCAAAGATGGCAATGATCCACATCCAGAACACCGCCCCAGGTCCGCCAACGGCAATGGCTCCAGCCACACCTGCAATGTTGCCGGTTCCGATAGTGGCTGAAAGCGAGGTCATCAACGCTTGAAAAGGAGTGATCTCTCCTTCGCTGCCATCCTTTGATGGGAGCAGAACCATCCGCACGCCGTAAACAAGGCGCTGCAGTGGCATGAACCGCAGACCGACCATCAAAAAGATGCCGGTTACGGCGATTAATCCAACCGTTGGCCAACCCCACACCAGACTGTTGACCGGAGCGTTGAAGGCTTCCAACGACGCATTGAAGTTCTCCATACCACCAAGCAATCTTGCGTGGATGGTCTCATAGCCGGCGGTTGCCGGCAATGAGATTAAAGAGCCTCGAGACCTTCAAAGCGGAAGGTTTGGCATCCGGCGGGTGTGTCGCCATGCGCTTCGGTTTCGATCACCCGCTCTTGCAGGACCCAAGGACCGCCATCGTTGAGGGGGGTGAAGGTGTCTTTAAAACTGCTTTTCCCGCCGCGCAAGGCACCAGTAGCTGGATCGGAATATTGGCTTGTGTAGGTGTGGCTCAGATAGCCGGCACCGGTGTGGGTGACCTCGGTGGTGAAGATGGTGACAACGGTTCCATGGATGTGGCGATGAACCATGGTCACAACGTCGTCTTTGAGTCGGTAACGGTCTCCTTCACCTTTACCGCCCACGATCACTTCGGTGCCGACGGCGTCCGTTTCTCCAGCGGTAAATGTGTTGTCGCTGTGGGTTTGTTCGAAGCTTCTGCGGACGCGATGAATGGCGACTTCCCAGAGCTGTGAATGAAGAGCTTTCAAAATCTCCTCGTTGTCGATGCCCTCCACCTTGGCCTTGAGGTCGGCACCAATTTCAAACGTGCCAGTCACGGTTTGATCGCCTTGAGTCCAAAGGCAGCGCCCGCGATATCCGGAAAAACCGGGTGTCCAGGTGTAGCGATTTTCGTAAGCTTTCCGGAAGGTGTCGCGTAGATCGGATCCTGGCTTGACGGAGGTAGAGCTGGCTGTCACATCTGTATTCCTGATTTCTTCACCCTACTGAGATCAGCTCAATTTGATCGGGCTAATGCCCCAACCTTCATGCGTTCAGCACGTCGCGTGAACGTCTTGCAGGGCATAAATGCTGAGAGTGGGTTCGCTTTGCATGGCAGCGATCGCTTCCACAGCGGCGCGGGCGCCAGCGAGGGTTGTCACGGTTGGTACGGCGTAATCAAGGGCTGCACGACGTAAGTATTTGTCGTCGTGAGCAGCTTGGCGACCGATCGGTGTGTTGATGACGAGCTGAACCTGATTGGAGCGAATCAAATCTTCGATGTTTGGACGGCCTTCATGCACTTTGAGAACCGTTTGCACCCTTAGGGAGGCTTGTCCGAGGGTATGGGCTGTTCCAGCGGTTGCCATCAGTTCAAAACCCAGCTCGATCAAACGAGCGGCCACGGGTACAAGAGACGATTTGTCCCGGTCATGGGTCGACAGGAAGACTGTTCCTTGGGTGGGGAGGGCTTCGCCAGCCCCCAGCTCGGCTTTGGCATACGCCATTCCAAAACTTGTGGCTGAACCCATCACTTCTCCGGTGGATCGCATTTCCGGTCCAAGCACCGTGTCGGCTCCAGGGAAGCGTCGGAAGGGAAGCACTGCTTCTTTTATGGCTTGCAGAGGCGGTTGGGGTTCCTCTGTTAGCCCCACATCCACAAGGGATTCGCCCGCCATTAACCGTGTAGCTATACGAGCCAGGGGTTTCCCAGTGGCTTTCGCGACGAAAGGCACCGTGCGAGAGGCGCGGGGATTTGCTTCGATGATGAAGACAACTTCCTCACCGTCGCTGTCGCGCTGCACAGCGAATTGGAGGTTGATTAATCCCTTCACCTTGAGGGAGATAGCTAACGCTTTGCTCCATTTCCGAATCGTGTGCAGTGCGGATTCACCGAGCGAGACGGTTGGCAGGCAGCAGGCGGAGTCTCCGGAATGAATTCCCGCAGGCTCGATGTGCTCCATCAAACCTCCAATCACGACGTTGCCGTCCTGATCCGATAACGCATCCACATCCACTTCAACAGCATTCTCGAGGTACTGGTCAATCAACACCGGATGATCCGGTTCGACCTGTACCGCTTCGCGCATGTAGCGATTGAGTTCTTGTTCGTCGAACACCACTTCCATGGCTCGTCCGCCGAGCACATAGGAGGGCCTCACCACAACGGGGTAACCCACAACAGTGGCAATCGATCGTGCTTCCTCTTCGCTGCGGGCCAAACCATTGCGCGGTTGACGGATGTCCAGTTCTCGAAGGATTGCTTCAAATTGCTCACGATCTTCAGCGCGATCGATCGATTCAGGGGATGTACCCCAAATTTCTGTTCCGGTGACTTGTCCGTCCGGGCTGTTGAGCCAGCGCAGCAATGGAATGGCGAGTTTCAGCGGCGTTTGCCCGCCAAATTGCACAACAACGCCGTTCGGACGTTCCGCTTCAATTACGTTCAGCACGTCTTCAAGCGTGAGTGGCTCGAAGTAAAGACTGTCGCTTGTGTCGTAATCGGTGGAAACCGTCTCGGGGTTGCTGTTCACCATCACGGTGGTGATGCCTTGTTCTTGGGCTGAGAAGGAGGCATGGCAGCAGCAGTAATCAAATTCAATGCCCTGACCGATGCGATTCGGACCCCCGCCCAGGATCATCATTTTTCGCTGGTCGCTATTGCGGCTAACTTCCGTCGCACTTGGCAGGGTGATCAGAGTTCCATCGGCTTGCAGTTTTTGGAGCGGCCGTTCGTACGTGGAGTAGTGATAGGGCGTGGTGGATGCAAATTCCGCTGCACAGGTATCCACGGTTTTAAACACGGCTCGCACATCAAGCTTGTGTCGATGAGAGCGCACGCTGAGTTCGTCGGTTCCCGTGCACCAGGCAATCTGACGATCGGAAAAACCAAGTTGCTTGATTTCTAAAAGGGTCGAGGCATCGAGCTCATCCAGCTGACGCCCCCGCATCAATGTTGATTCCGCGTCAACGATGCGACGGAGCTTCGCCAAGAACCAAGGGTCGATATTGCTGATCCGATGGATGTCGGCATCGCTTCGTCCGTTCACCATCGCTGTGCGAACCGTGAGGATGCGCTCCGGTGATGGTGTTCGTAGAAGGCGATCAATTTCGCTGTCGCTGAGATTTGGCTCGTCCCTGTCGCCTCCCCATCCTGAAAAGCCGGTTTCCAGCGATCGCATTGCTTTTTGGAACGATTCTTCGAAGCAGCGACCGATGGCCATGGCTTCACCGACCGATTTCATCGATGTGGTGAGAACCGCCGGACTGCCTTTGAACTTTTCAAAGGCAAAGCGAGGAATCTTTGTGACGACGTAATCGATCGTGGGTTCAAAGCAAGCCGGTGTTTGGCCTGTGATGTCGTTGAGAATTTCGTCGAGGGTGTATCCAACGGCAAGGCGAGCAGCAATTTTCGCGATGGGAAACCCTGTTGCTTTGCTGGCAAGTGCAGACGATCGACTCACCCTCGGGTTCATTTCGATCACCACCACATCGCCGTTGTCGGGGTTGATGGCGAACTGAATGTTGCTGCCTCCCGTAGCAACGCCGATTTCACGAATGATGGCGATGGATTGATCGCGAAGTCGCTGGTATTCCCGATCGGTGAGGGTTTGCGCTGGAGCAACAGTGATCGAATCCCCGGTATGTACCCCCATCGGGTCGAGGTTTTCGATGCTGCAGACGATCACGACGTTGTCCGCCAGATCACGCATCACCTCGAGTTCAAATTCTTTCCATCCGATCAGTGATTGCTCAATCAATATTTGGGAAACAGGACTCGCTTCCAGTCCGCTTTTGCATATGGCGGCAAATTCCTCCGGGTTGTAAGCAATGCCACCACCACTTCCCCCAAGGGTGAATGCCGGTCGAATGATGCGAGGAAAGCTGCTGATCTCTGCGCCAACGGCATCTGCTTCCTCCAGGGTGGAAGCGATGCCCGATGGGCAAACACTTACCCCAATTCGTTCCATCGCTTGCTTAAACAGCAGCCGATCCTCGGCCTTCTGAATTGCCTGTAAGTCGGCACCGATGAGCTCCACCCCGAAACGATCCAACGTTCCGTTTTCGGCCAGGGTGACTGCGAGGTTGAGAGCTGTTTGCCCCCCCATCGTGGGCAAGAGGGCATCAGGACGTTCTTTCTCAATGACCTGCGTCACCACTTCAGGGGTGAGTGGTTCGATGTAGGTCCGATCCGCCATGCCGGGGTCGGTCATGATCGATGCGGGGTTGGAATTCACCAACACCACCTCAAAGCCTTCTGCCCTAAGGGCTTTGCAGGCCTGGGTTCCGGAGTAATCAAACTCACAGGCCTGGCCGATCACGATCGGACCAGATCCCACCAGGAGGATGCGACGCAGATCGGTCCGCCGTGGCATGAGCTGTCGCGTTCAGTCAAACCCATTCAGCCTCTCACGCAGCAGAAACCTCGCCCCGAAATCCTGCTCTTGGCACTGGCCTCGCTACGGTATTGAGATGAGGGATTCACTGTGCAATGAGTGAGCTTCAGCGCCTCAAGGGGCTGCTGCCACCTGAAATGCAGAACTGGGTGTTCGTGGAATCGGCGGCGTCCGTCGATCCCCCGTTGATCACGCTTGAAGAAATTGGACGCGATGAGGTGGAAATCCAAGTGGATCTCGACCAATGGGATGGCTTGGCCTTAGACCATCGCAACCTTCTGTTCTGGCACGAGGTTGGTCGGATTCAAAACGACACAATCCCTCGGGATGGCTGGGAAATGGCGGCCCTAGCGATTGGCCTTGGTGGCGCCATCGGTGAGCTTTGGGTGCAGGACGGCCTTCTTTTAATGATGGCGTTAGGCCTATCCGGTTTTGCCGGCTATCGCCTGTACTTAAAGAACAACTCCGAAAAGCGTCTCCAGGACGCGATCACCGCGGATGAGCGTGCGATCGACCTGGCGTGTCGGTTTGGGTACAGCGTTCCAAATGCTTACCGCAGCCTTGGCGGTGCCCTGAAGGATCTTGTGGACAAAACCCGTAAAAAGCGTCGCCGTAGCTTTTACGAAGATCGCTTAGAGGCCTTGCGGAAAAGTGCCAGCAAAGCCCGCGCCGAGATGGCGCAGCAGGAAGGATCCCGTACATCAGTCACCAGTGAGAATGTTTATGGATAGTGAGCAGTTGGCAGAACTCGCAGCCGATGCATGCGATGACCGGAAAGCTGTTGATATTCGTTTAATCCGGGTGGATGAAGTGTCGAGCTTGGCCGATTGGATGGTGATTGCTGGTGGTCAATCAGACGTTCAGGTGCGAGCCATCGCGCAATCGGTCGAAGACCGCTTGGAAATCGATGCAGCTCGTTTGCCCCTCCGCAAGGAAGGCTTAAACGAGGGGTGTTGGGCGCTCTTGGATTACGGCGAACTGATTGTTCATGTGTTGATGCCAGAGCAGCGTCGCTACTACGACCTAGAGGCGTTTTGGAGTCACGGTGAAAGCCGTTCATTCCTAGCTTCGACGCCAGCAGAAAGCTGACGATATGGCTGAGGCAGTGTCATGCCCCGTTCCTCCTGAGCAGCGACCCCTCGAGGAATTTCAGCAGTTATCGACGTCTTGGTTTTTCTCTTGGCCGGTGGGCGACGAGCCTTTTCTGGCAAAGAGTCTGGCCATTAGCTGGATCATGGTTCTTCCGGTTTGTTTGTTGGTGGCCAGCGGAAGTTGGGCGTTAAAGCAGGACCCACCTCGATTAGTTGTTGCTGGCGCCGTGTCGGCTCTTGTTCTCCCTTTGTTTTTGCTGATGCGGCAATGGCTGGGTTGGACCTATGTGATGAAACGTTTGCTGAGCGAATCAGTTGATTACGAAGAATCGGGTTGGTACGACGGCCAAACTTGGGAAAAGCCCCTGTCTTGGCGTGAACAGGATCTTTTGGTGGCTCGCCATGAAGTGCGTCCGATTCTCGGGCGTTTGGGGCGTGCCATGGCAACGGCGGCAGCCTTGATGCTTGGCGGTGCCGGCCTCTGTCAGGCTCTTTGAACTGAACCGAACCACCCTTCAAGATGACCCTCTCATCGGGTTTCAGCTCTGCAGCGCGGTCCGGACAGGCCCCACTTCAGGTCACCCTTCGTCGGGGAACGATCAGTGAGTCAGTGCATCGGGTTCATGCCGTTGTTTGCGATGGTCAGGGACGCGTGCTCCTGTCGGCTGGAGACGCCGGCTTTGAAACGTTTATTCGCTCCGCACTCAAGCCATTTCAGGCTCTGCCGTTTTTGAGCAGCGGCGCAGCCGATCAGATGGATGTTGGTGAGCGGGGGATCGCGATTAGTTGTGCCTCCCACGCCGGCACCAATCTCCATGCGCGTGAAGCGTTCAAGCTGCTTTGGAAAGCTGAACTGGACCCCAGTCAGCTGCAGTGTCCTGTTCCCACCCATGGGGATAGCCCCTTGCAGCACAACTGTTCGGGAAAGCACGCTGCATTTCTGGCCACGAGCCGAAAGATGGCCTGGCCTTTGGATGACTATCTGCAGAGCGACCATCCAGTTCAGGTGGAGGTCAACCGTCGGGTGGCAGAGCTGTTGGGATTACCGGCGGATGAGCTTTTGGCAGCTCGCGATGATTGCGGAGCGCCGACGCTGCGCTTGCAACTCGCTCAAATGGCCCTGCTCTATGCCCACCTTGGGGCATCCCGACATGCCGAATTGGAACAGATCAGCAGAGCCATGCTGGCCCACCCTGATCTTGTTGCAGGGGAGGGACGTTTCGATACCGAATTGATGCGTCGCAGCCATGGTCAAGTGTTGAGCAAGGGGGGCGCCGAAGGGATTCAATGCCTCAGTCGGATCGGGGAAGGGTTGGGGGTCGCCATCAAAGTGGAAGATGGCTCGCGACGCGCCAAACAAGCAGTCGCCCTGTATTTACTCCGTGAGCTGGAATGGTTGACTCCCGTGAGGTTGCAGGAGTTGGAGGACGAGATGTTGGAGATCAGTCCGGGGGTCAAACTTGAGGTGAGCGGTGCGCTTCAGTTCAGGAACAGCTGAAGCAGCATCTCGGCTGAAATCAATGCTGGGAACACGCACCTGTATGATTATTTGGCTGCCGCGGGGTAGAGCAGTCTGGTAGCTCGTCGGGCTCATAACCCGAAGGTCGGGAGTTCAAATCTCCCCCCCGCCACCAAATCTGATTGAATTTGAGGTCCTCCAACGGAGGATCTTTTTTTTTGGCACTGAGTCTTGATGAGTAGCTCCAGCCAGATGGTCGAAGGTGTTTGGGACGCCATCGTTGTTGGCTCTGGAGCGAGTGGCGGCGTCGCCGCCATGACCTTGGCGGAAGGGGGGGCCAGGGTGTTGGTCATTGATGCGGGGCCGAACCTCAGCAGCAGCGAAGCACTGACCTCAGAGCCCGGCAATTTGATGCGTCGTTTGGCTGGTCTGATGAGTGGACAGCATCGACGTCAGGCCCAACACCCTGGGTACTGGAAAGCCAACCCCCGGTTATACGCCGATGAGCGGTTGCATCCCTACCACCATCCGCCCGATCGTCCGTTTCTCTGGACTCGTGGTTTGCAAGTGGGCGGTCGCAGCCTCACCTGGGGCGGCATCACCCTTCGACTGTCCGATGAGGATTTCACGGGTGTTCAACTCGAGGGTGAAGAGGTGTCGTGGCCGATCAGGAGCCAAGACCTAACAGCGCATTACTCCGCTCTGGAACAATTTCTGAAGGTGCATGGTGGATCCAACCACCTAACCCATCTTCCGGACGGAGCCACCGAGCCTGCTCTCCCTTCCACTGCCGCAGAACAACGCTTTATGGAAGCGGTTGCGGATCAGCTCGGTATCGATGTGATTCCATCGCGGGGATTTGGCCCCCACGACCCCAGCCGTGATGGCCCTTGGCCGCGTTCCAGCAGTTGTGGCAGCACCCTGCCCCGCGCAATGGCCACGGGAAGGGTCCAGCTGCTTTCCAATCACCTCGTCGAGCGCCTTGAGCTGACGTCTTCGGGTTCAAAAGCCACTGGAGTTGTCGCCGTTAACCAAGCCAATGGCAATCGCCATTTCATCCCTGGTGATCTGGTCGTGCTTGCCGCGTCCACCATTCAGTCGGTGTCGATCTTGTTGCGCTCGAGTGAGCAAGTTCAGCGGGGCGGTGTGGTCGATCCATCCGGGCGCCTTGGAACACGATTGATGGACCATGTGTCCACGAGTCAGTTTTTTGCGTTTCCAGGATCGAGCTCTGGGCCCCAGCCACCCCTCACTGGGGCCGGTAGCTTTTTTATTCCTTTTGGACGTCATCTCCATCAGCCTTCCGACCAGCCGACATTCCAGGGCGGTTATGGATTGTGGGGGGGGATCGGACGTTTTGACCCGCCGGCTGTCCTGAAGCGTCGGGCTAACACCACGACAGGATTTTTGATTGGTCATGGAGAAGTTCTTCCCCGGGCTGACAACAGGGTGACCCTGCAGGGACAAGTGGATCGTTGGGATGTGGCTGTTCCCCATATCAACTGCCAATGGAGCGCCAACGAATTGGCAATGGTGGATCACATGCGTGGACGGATTCAGGCTTGCATCTCTGCTGCAGGGGGGGAATCCTTGCCAATCAAAGACCTGTTTCACCTGCCTTTGGTCGAGCCCTTTTTAAAAGGCGCAGTGGCCCTAACCGAGGGGGCAGCTCCTCCTGGCTATTACATCCACGAAGTCGGAGGAGCGGCATTTGGTTGTGATGAACGCAGCAGCGTTCTCAACTCGAGCAATCAACTGTGGAGAGCACCAAATGTGCTTGTTGTGGATGGCGCTTGTTGGCCAACCTCCGCTTGGCAGTCTCCAACCCTCACGATGATGGCGATCAGTCGACGCGCTTGCCTCCTTGCCCTTAGGGATCGGACTGCATAAACAAATCGTCGAGATAGCGCTCGCTCACGGCCCGATTGTCGCTGCCGTTTTGGAAAAGAAAGTGGGCTAGCGCCGAACTCATCACCCGGTATTGATCCCAGCTGGGGTGGTCTCCAATGAAATCCTTCATGCCGCGATACAGCACTTCAGGAATTTCTGCTTCAAGGCTGACGTAGGCATGGGTTTGCGCAGACGCACTCCTGGTGAGGTGAGGCGTGCTTGTGGAAACAACAGCATCTGTTGCTCCCAAACCATGACATTTTTCCAAGTGGTTTCGATCCATTGAGTCTCGCTCTGACTCGTTGACGTCCATAAGAAAGCCACACAAACCCCGAATCCGTCAAAAGCACTGTTTTTTGCAAAATGCGTGGATGAGACCAGTCAAGAAATCAGTGTTTGCAACCGATATCAGCATTTCAGTTGGGCTGCTTATCCAGCCCGATGTCCGATCGAAGTGCCTGTCAAGACAGAATTTGGTTTTGATGCCGTCTTCACAGGCTCCAGGGGGGATGGGCGACTTGAGGAACTGCTTGTGGAAATCGGAACCAATGCTGTGGAAAAAGTGAGCAAGACAACCCCGATTTTTAAATGATTAACAAATCTGATATTTGGAAAATCTCGCCAGTCCTTGCTGAGATTGATGGCACCGCTGCTCTGAATTGCCTGGTTTTTCTTAAGACTTCCGAAGGGAATCCTTGGATGCTTTCAAGGTTTGGCTCAGCGTGACTGGACCCAGCGGATGTTCAGCGTGGGGATAGGGGGGGTGGTGATGCTCGTGATCCGGCTCACCATGTTGATGGCTGTGTCCATGGCTATGAGCCCCAGGCGGGACTCCATCCGGTTGGCAAGCGCCTGTGCATTCGAGCTCGCAGAGCGTGCAGCTCTCAGCCAATCCCTCGACGTGATGGTGGTGACTTTCTTGGGCCCGTCCTACATCCTGTTCAAAGCCCAGC
>Ga0209251_1002092_pt1 | contig 14360 bp, 11 predicted proteins | sample SaaInlV_100m_DNA_6_FD_184665 | JGI IMG/M metagenome (GOLD analysis project Ga0209251, IMG submission 184665) | Marine microbial communities from expanding oxygen minimum zones in the Saanich Inlet - Saanich Inlet SI073_LV_10m_DNA (SPAdes) (version 2) | ecosystem: Environmental > Aquatic > Marine... | reverse complement strand
ACATCAATTGATACCAGTGCCTCCGTTTCCTCCATTACTATCTCACCACCGGAAGGGAGTAAAACTCGTCGCATAAATGTCTGCTCAATTTGACGCTCCACATTAAATCGTTCGAAAATGGGGATTTCTTCATCAAAATGAGTAACTTTAGATTTTGATTTGGGAGAAATTCGCTGAATGGTTTCGATAAGTCTTGTGTAATCCTCTTTTCGGTCAATTTGCACACGATCAATGTCATCTGTGAGAAAATCGCGTGCCGTTAACCCGATCAAATCCGGTTCTTGATATAAAAAGCACGGGCTATCCTGAGACTTCATCTTTGCTTCAATTTCATCCCACTGTTGAAGTAAAAGGTGCAAGTCACGGTCGAAAAATCGCTCCGGTTTATTCTGGCCGGCTGTTCGTATAATTACTCCCATTCCTTCTCGCAGAGAAAGATTACTGATAATACGCTTCAAACGACTCCTCTCTGCTTTATCATCAATTTTTCGCGATATACCACATTGTCCGGCATAGGGCATCATAACTAAAAACCTACCTGCTAACGATAGATTGGTAGTGGTTCGTGGTCCCTTACTCCCAATCTGCCCTTTGGTAATTTGCACAATAATTTCTGAACCGACTGGAAAAACTTTGGGAATTTCCTGAATGGATTTTGCCTCTACCCGATTGTGTGGAGTCTTTCTCTTATTTTCTCGAACGATTTCAATTGAGGGGTCGTTATTGGCACCGGGAAGCATATCCCAATAATGTAAAAACGCATTTTTTTCCTGGCCAATGTTGACAAAAGCGGCCTTCAGTCCAGGTTCTAAGTTTTGAACTTTTCCCTTAAAAATTGCTCCCACCATTCTCTCTTCGTCAAGGCGTTCCACATCAAAGGCCTGTAAAACACCATTCTCAATTAAGGCCACTCGCCTCTCAAGAGCCTCAGTATTGATAATTAATTCTTTATAATCCTGCTTTGTTTCTCTCCGAAAAAAAGCGAGTATTCTCTCACGAATCGGGCGTTTTTTAGCTCGCTCAATCGCTTCTTCTCTTAACTTGCATTTATCAATAGAGATAGGTGCAGGCTCCATGGGGGGCAAAGTCAGATCATTTTTGTCTGCCTCAAGCTTTTTTTTCTCTGCTTTCTTGTTGGATCTTCTTCGCTTTGAATAATTAGGTCTACGTTTGGTATTTCTGGCCATTTTTATGATGGATAGAAAACCCGATCGTCCACAGAGTAAAATGTAAGAATGCTAAATTAAGCTTCTTAATCATCTAAATTCCTTTCTGTGTCGATAAACACTCTGAACCAACCCAAGTAAGATAAAACAGGAAATCAAAAATGATCCCCCGTAACTAAGAAAAGGCAACGGTAAGCCAGTAATTGGAGTAATGCCAATTGTCATGCCAATGTTAATAAAAACATGGGTCATTAATAGGACAGAAACTCCTATTGCAAGCATTGCCCCAAAACGATCGGACGCTTTGGAAGCTACCTTTAAACAACCAAAGATAAGAAGGAAGTATGCAGCAATTGCTGTCATTCCTCCTACAAATCCAGATTCTTCTGCTAGCACCGCAAAAATAAAATCGTTGTGTGCGACGGCAGAGGGTAGATATCCTAACTTTGCTTGCATGCCATTACCCAAGCCTTTGCCAGATATTCCACCGGTGGCAACAGCAATGAGAGCTTGGATTCGATTCCAATTTGCTCCAATTCCATTTGGGTCCATGACTTCTGGTGCTAGAAAAGTGAGGATGCGTTTACGTTGATAGTCCTTGAGTGGTATGAGAGTTGTATCCTCATAAGCAACAATTGCTTCATTTGGATGCGGGTTCTCGGATTTATATTGATAATAACGAAAAACGTCATAACCCAACACACCAATTATCACTACAAACAGAAGAGCTGTAGCAACAAAAAACCGATAAGGTATGCGGGCGACGTACAAAATTGAAAATGCTATTGGTGGAAAAACTAATGTTGATCCTAAGTCAGGTTGCTTGAAAATCAAGAACATTGGACAGACAAAGCAAAATCCAAGTTTACAAATTCCCTTGAGTGAGTCTTTTAAATTTCCGATTTCCGACCTCGCCATAATACTGGCACCAAGGATCAGCGTCACAATTTTTGCAAATTCGGATGGCTGTATTTTAAATAGTCCTAAATCTATCCACCTCTGTGCCCCGTATTTTTGGGGCCACAAAAAAACAAGTACCAGAGAAATAACTCCCAATACATAGATAATATGAGCAAATCGCATCCAAAAATGATAATCCACGACAGAGACAATTACATAAATTGAAAACCCAATAATAACCCAAATCACCTGCATTTGCCATTGATTACCTCCCGTGTAAGCCTGTGCAGACCGTATAAAAAGAATGCTCATTGTACACAGGATTATTAAACTGACCGGAGAGAATATTTCCCACTTGCTCTCAGTCTCTAAAAGATCATCTCTTTTATTAGTACCGGAAGAAAATATTCCTTTTGTTTCGAAATCCATGGGTCGAGCTTAATGTTAGGGTTCTAAGGAAAGAAAATAAGCTGTTATTTCTTTCCATTCTTCCTCCAGGCTTTCATCTTGCTTAACCGGGCGTGACGCCCGATTGTACCAATAGGCAGCATTACCTAAATCTCCCTCCAATCGATGGAGGTATGCATGTATCCAATCACCCAGTATGGTACCTTCTTCTTGGGCAATGTCATGTGCTTTTACCCAATCTCCCTTTTGAGCCCACCACAATGCTTTCAAACAATCAGAATAATGAGAATGAGGCTCAGAACAGGAGGAAATATTCCTTACAAATTCATCGACTTTGATCATTTAGGTTGTTCGCTGTTGTTATTTATAAAAAATATTGGAAAGAATTTCACTAGGGACATTTTCAAATTATAAACTAATTTATCTAGAAACACCTAGAGGAAAAAGGATCAAACTATTACACCGCACTCCCAAGCCGTCTCCATCGAGTACCGATTGAAACACTATATTGAAACTTTCTTCTATGTTCACGAATGACAAAAGGTAGTTCTACTTTTTTTTCCAATTCGAAATAAGGCTTCAAGCATTCCACCAGTTTTTGCTCCGAGTCACCCGAACCAATCCAATTTTCTCTGGGTGTATATTCATTCAACCAAGTAAATGGGGTGGCTAAAAGAAGTTGCCCACCCGGCTTCACTAATTGCGGAAGTCGATTTAAAAAAAGCGAGGGATCCGGTAATCGACAGATCAAATTAGCTGCATGAACCAAATCAAACTCTTTTAACTCCGTGGGTAACGAACAGGCATCTGCAACAAAAAATGAAATCTCCTTGGTCGGGTCATACTCTACTTTTGCGACTGCTTTTTGATAGCTGTCCCCTTCCTCTAAATACTCATAAGGTAGTTCCTTATTATCAACTAAAGATCGTGCTGATGAAATAAAGGAATGGGACAGGTCACAGCCAGCTACTTCGTCACAAAAACTCGCAATTTCAAATGTAGAACGACCCACGGAACAACCGACATCAAAGGCACGAATAGTAGTCGAAGAGGGAAGTGAACTGTGATCGATAAGTTCACGAACAGTACGCACGGGAAATCGAAGACCGTTCTGGGGGCCATCCGACCAAGGCATTAACTGATCATCCGATCCGTAGTGAAACAACAAGTATTCACCAAGCAGTTTATTGGACTCGTAAGTGTTATCCATTTTTTTATGAGTTTACCGCATTCGACTCAGCAATCTTGGCAAACTGAGCCTTCAGGCTTGGGTATAAAGATTTATAAATAGGATAATTTCGCTTGTAGGTTTCCAGATTCGGACCAGGATCCACTGTTTCAATTTTTTGAATAAAAGAGCTACAAGCCTCTTGCACACTACCAAATCCACCTACTCCAACCGCGGCAAGTATTGCCGCCCCATAAGCTGCACCTTCTAATGCATTCACCATTGCACAAGGAGTGGCAAAAATATCGGCAAGCATTTGCTTCCATAACGCTGAGCGCGAACCGCCGCCAGAAAGTATAATTTCGTTTGGGTTAACACCCAATTCTTTCATCAGGGATAACGAATCATTTAAACCGTAGGAGACTCCCTCCAAAACAGCTCGGGTATGATGTTTTTTTTGATGGCGTAAACTCATACCGATAAAGCAACCTCTTGCATACGGGTCTGGATGGGGTGTTCTTTCGCCCGATAAATAAGGAAGAAAAAATAAACCCTCTGAACCCGCAATTACTTGCTGGGCTTCTTTAGTAAGAGTTTCATAAGCATTCGCACCGCCCTCTTTTTCAATTCTTTGCTCCTCCATTCCAAATTGATTCTTATACCACTGAAAAGAACCTGCTGCAGATAGCATCACTCCCATTACATGCCATTTCCCGGGAACCGCGTGACAAAATGAATGTAATTTACCGTTAGGCTCAACGCGGTATTCGTCGCTTTGAGCAAACACAACACCACTCGTTCCCAATGTGACAGAAACTTTTCCCTCTTCCACAATTCCTGAGCCAACTGCTTGAGCCGCGCAATCTCCACCACCCGCCACTACAGGGGTTCCTTCAAGCAGACCAGTCAAGGTTGATGCTTCCGCGGAAATTTTGGCGGAAACTTCAGTTGATTCAGTAACTTCCGGCATCCAAGAGATTGGCCATCCCATACAATCAAACATTTCTTGTGACCAAGTTCTCTTTCCGACATCTAGTAGAGAGGTTCCTGAAGCATCCGAAACATCAGAAAAAAAGGAACCGGTTAATTTGTATCGAATAAAATCTTTTGGTAAAACTACCTTATTGATCAAAGCAAATAGGTCTGGTTCGTTTTTTTGAGTCCACAAGATCTTGGGAGCAGTAAAACCAGGCAAAACGGGATTGCCAGTAATACTAAGAATTTTCTTTTGCCCAACTCGTTCAGTAATTTCGTCGCACTCCAAATGAGATCGTTGGTCATTCCACATTATACAGGGCCTTAAAACGGAACCTTCTTGGTTCAATGCTACCATACCATGCATTTGGCCGGTAAGTCCAATTCCAGCTATTTCACTGGAGTGAACTTTTAAGAGGAGTTCTTTAATTGCTTGTTGCGTTGCCTCCCACCAATCCAGTGGATCGGACTCAGCCCAAAGTGGTTTTGGGGTTTGAAAAGAGTATTCTGGCACGGAGGTCTTAATTACCCTTCCACTACTATCAATAAGCAATGCCTTGACCGAAGATGTTCCTATATCAATTCCTATATAATACATGGCACAACCCAATTAAATTACTACTGCTTTGGCAATGAGAATGGGCATAAATCAATAAAATTGATAACCATTCATTACAGGTTTCACCTTGACAGAATCGAAAAATTATTGATTTTGGAAAATTTGAAAACCAACACATAAACCAAAAATTATAATTTAATTTTAAAGAAATAGCCGACATGAAAAACTTTCTAACTCTCGTAAGCATTCTTTCATTAGCACTCTTCGCATCTTGCGGAGGAGGAGCAACTGACGGAGAAGATTCAAACGCAACTGATGCAAATACAACTGATACCGCTTCGCCAGCATCTGAGTAAATTTTTTACAATAAATTGAAAAAAAGATCACTTTTTGAGTGATCTTTTTTTTGGCTTCTTAATAATTACTGAGAAGAAACCTTTCTTTCAGTGGGGAAGTCTAAAGGAAGCTCGGATGTCACCTGTCCGGTCGCTGCCCACTCAGTCCCTCTTCGCAACACCTCTTGAAAGCCAATACACTTCATGGAATAATCTGCATGCCCCATAGGTGTATGAAAGACTCGACCTTTTCCATAAGAAATTGTCATGATCATGGGTTCATGCTTTTTACTCTTCTCACTGTAAGCAGTGGCTAAGATCTTTACTTTTTCAGCCGGTCCACGTAAGGAGTCATAAAGTTCATCTTTACTGTGTAACCACTTTTGAGGCATCCCCTTAGTAATTGAATGTTTAAAATCGCGAACCTGTACTATAAATTCACTCTGAGGACCATGACTTCCCCCACGACCTGGACGAGGATCTCGTACTAATTTACCTAAGTCATTGTAAAATAAATAAGGACCGGACTTCTCGTTACGCCCGCCCCATCCTCCGAGTCCAATCATTTGATTATATTCTTTCCATTGACCAAATGCATTATTGGCTGCATGAACCACCACAAAAGACCCACCTCCTTTAACATAATTAGTTAAATTATCCTGCACTTCCTTTGGCCACATTTCTCCGTTGTAATTACTCACTGTCACAGCATAGGAATTGAATTTTGGATTCCATTTTGCCCAAGCAGCAGCCTCAGATTTTTTTGGAGGTGAAGTGGATACAGTAACCTTAAAACTCCCCGAACTTTCCAAAATATCAACCATTACAGGAGTGGTGGCTTTCCAGTTGTGATTATTCTGTCCATCTATGAGTAAAACCCGAATTTTGGCCGGCAATACATTTACGGAAGAAAACACTATAAAGAGTAAAGATAAACTTTTTAAATAATTCATAAAAAAATCAGTTCACTTGTCGATTTTCATCAATTTCTTTTTCCATCATTCTAATCTCATCCATTTCCACAAATTTACTTTTACCACCCGTCATCGCTGCAATTTCTTCAAGTGGTAACTTTGCCCCAGCGGGTGCTCCATATCCAATGGTATAAATTTTGGTCTTTCCTTTTTTTTGTTTAATTAGATCAATCCCCTGAAAGCTCTTATTAGAATTCCCATCGGTCATAAAATAAATGACATCAGGCTTTGGATTCATATAAAAAGCCCATTCAAAAGAATTATCCCATACTGTACCCAAGGTTAATGGCGTCTCCTTTACTGCTTTGGCCAATTTCTTTTTAACCGAGGGCGTAACTGGCAACCACTTGGGACGAACCGGATTATATCCATCGTTTGGCTTCCACCCACCGTTATTGGACCCACTCCAATTTTTGTGCAAGCCTTTGGCATCCTCTCCAGCAACCCAAGTTGGTCCCGAAAAAAAGATAACTGATACTGATCCAACCGCCGGTAATTTCTCAATCGCTTTGGTTAGTTCGCTTCGCATTACCTTATCCCGACCATTCATAGAAGCAGAGTAGTCGATTATAAATAGAATCTTATTGGCCTTCGACTTAATCCCCATAAAATTAGAGGCAAAGGCCTTGTTAAGGACAGACATATCTACATTCACACTCACATCTCCCATATTTCCCATTGGACTCATTGCGATTGCGGGGTTTAACGATTTTGTCTCGATGTCGACGATTGGTGCCGAGATTTCAGAAATCGCCTTGGCTTGAAAAGTAAATTTTTGCGAAGGCTTTGCCTGTTTTTGCCTTTGCATCAACCTGACTTTTTGTTCCTGTTTTTTGGGTGCAGTTGAAGGTTGTCCGGCATCCGAAAAATCTGATCCTGCATCATCACTTAGAGGAAGGCCCATCATCATGTTCCAAAAAACGGAAAATGTCAGCACCATGAAAAATAAAGCCAACAATAAACTATTGAGTAACCTGTAAGTTCTCAGATACCTTGAAAATGTGTTTTCTAAGGGTGCGGTTTCTGGGAACTGGACTTGAGACATCCCCAGGAAGCCTAACTAATCTTATTTATTTTCTCCACTAATGTCATCAATTCTAAAATAGTTTTACTATTTCAACAAAAGCAAGGTATTTATTTACTAATTAGGTCAATATTTGAAATAAGAAACTTATTCGTTTTGTAAACAAATCTAATTGCTACAATCTTCAAGGACTCTAGAAGTAACTTTTTGTTAAAGCAAAATGGAATGATGCCTTATAAAATTTCCTCCTATGATTTTAAAAGCACACCGTACAATTTAGTCAAGTCGTGCCACAGGCTCTTTATTTAGGATAAAGTTTAATTTTAAAGAATCTCTTTTATCAAGTGGCCAAAGACTTCGGTAAGCCGCATATCACGACCACCAAAGCGAAAAGTACTTTCTGTATGCTCGATACCCAATAAATGGAGCATTGTCGCGTGCAGGTCATGTATTTCATAACGGTTTTCTACTGCCTTGTATCCAAATTCATCGGTCGCACCGACGGTTACTCCTGGTTTGATTCCTCCCCCTGCAAACCAAGTGGTAAAACCAAAAGGGTTATGATCTCGCCCATTGGATCCCTGAGCAAATGGAGTTCGACCAAACTCCCCTGACCATACTACTAGTGTATCATCCAACATACCCAACTTTCTTAAGTCACGAACTAAACCAGCAATCGGTTGGTCCACTGATTTACAGTTTTTTCCATGTCCATCCACCAATCCATTGTGTTGGTCCCACCTATCACCATTTCCTCCCGGACAGGTTAATTCAATAAAACGTACTCCTCTCTCCACTAACCTACGTGCAAGTAGGCACTGCATGCCAAATGTACGAGTATTTTTAAAATCTGAATCCATCCCGTAGGATTTCTTGACCGCTTCGGATTCTCCGGTTAAATCCATCAATTCAGGCACTGAAGTCTGCATTTGATAGGCAGTTTCGTAATTCTGAATCGCTGCTTCGACTTGGGGGTCAAAATCCATTTCCTTCAAAGAAGAGCTATCTAAATCTGATAAAAGAGATAATTTATTCTTCTGTAATTCCTTGGATCTCTCTTTCGGTTTAATGTTAGCAACTGGTTCATTTTGAGGAAGAAAAACGGACCCCTGGTAACTGGCCGGTAAAAAACCGGAACCAAAACAATCCAACCCTCCAGGAGGAATTAAGCCTCCATTTAAAACAACAAATCCGGGTAAGTTTTGATTCTCTGTTCCCAAACCGTACCCTAACCATGCACCCATGCTCGGCCGGCCTTGAAAACCGCTTCCGGTATGCAGAAAATAGTTGGCAGAAGTATGTTCTGAAAAATTGGAAGTCATCGATTTCACCATCGAGATTTCATCAATCACATCGTCCTGTGCGATATGTGGAAAAAGGTCGGATACCCAGTGACCACTCTGCCCTCTTTGTTTAAATTCCCACGGACTCTTTAGAATTTTGCCGATATTATCAAATTGAGTGGGTGCTAATTTCCCAATTACCTCCCTTGGGTCTTTCCCGTTATATTTTTCCAAGGCTGGCTTGTAGTCAAAAATGTCCACATGTGAGGGGCCTCCATCCATGTAGAGAAAAATCACATTCTTGGCCCGTGGAATAAAATGTGGCTTCTTCGGTGCCAAAGGAGAAGCTAATGCATCATTGGACAGAGCAGAAAAAGCGAGTCCTCCAAATCCCATGGCACAGGATTGAAGCATGGACCTACGGGAGAATGGAGTATTAAATTGATTACAATGCATGGCTTCGAAGTTTAGTTGAGAAAAAGGAATCCTTTTGAATTAATCAGGACATGGGCTAAATCGGCCCAAACCTGTTCGGTAAGACTCCCATGTGCTTTCGTTTGAATTTCTAAAAATACAAGAAGTTTTTCTTGAGCATTCTGGCTTGGAGGTTTTGCTGTAATCATCTCAAAAAGAGTATTAATCGACTCCGATTTTGGCTTTTTTGCCTGAAAGATATTTTTACCCATCATCTTGCATTGGCCGATTACAAATGGATCATTCATAAGTGCTAAAGACTGAGCTGGGACATTAGAAACAGACCGTTTGCCTTTTGTCCCGAAGGGTGCTGGCTGATCAAAGGCCAACATAAACGGTGAAAGAAAATTCCGGTAAACTGAGCCGTAAATACTCCTTCTACCCGCTCCGTCTAGCGGACCGTTTTGTTTGCCACCTCGTCCCGTCATAAAGGCAGTCTTGTAAATTGGAACCGAAGGACCAAAAAGTCTTTTATCGATTCGACCAGAAAATGAAAGAATCGAATCTCTTATGGCTTCTGCCTGTAATCGTCGGATTGGCATCTTATGGAGTAAAATATTTTGCGGATCGTCTAAGCTAACTTTTTCCTTATCGCAGGATGGATTCAATAAACTTGATTGGCTGTAAGTTTTAGACAAAACAATTTTTCGAACTAAATTTTTGACTGACCAATTATTCTTCTGAAAATCACTGGCTAACCAATCAAGCAGTTCAGGATGACTTGGTTCCTGTCCCATTGGACCAAAATCATCTGGAGTCGGAACGATCCCCCTACCAAAGAAGTGCATCCATATACGGTTCGCCATAACGCGGGACACCAGTGGATTATCCTCAGATACTAATTGTTCCGCCAAATCAAGACGAGATCCGGACTGTCCACCCAGGGCAGTAAGGTTTCTACCAACTACTGGCTCGCCTAATTTATGAGGGCTTCCCCGCACATAAACATTTCCCTGAAAAGGACTCCCCTGCCCCATTGCCAATGTGTATCTCTCATGAGGAGTTCCAGAATCAATCGATTCGGCTTGGCTTAATAATTCAGACAAACTTTGTTCATTCTCAAATGGAATTAGTCCCTCGCTGTACAGGTAATTAAGAAAATCATATTCTTCTCCTGAAAACTTGCCCTCATTAATTTTATTGAATGATTTTCCGAGAAAATCATCGATGAATTCAGGAAGTTTACTTCCCTCCAGTTTGTCATCTCCAAGCAAAAGAGAAAATTTGGAATCAGGCATTTTTCCAGTTCCAGAATTGGCAAACCTAACTTGATCAATTTCCAGGTAAGCATCTGTACCCCGATCCACAAATTCAAGATAGGCCCAGTGCCCTTTGTATTTTTTTGGTGATAAACTAAACCAGTTAAAATCACCCTCGGCATTTGCCTCCTTGATAACAGTTCCGCCAAAGAGTAAGCCCGAATGTTTCCCCATATGATAATTATCAACGACTACTCGCATAAAAATTTTCTTGGCTTTGGCTTTTACTAAAATTTGATCATACTCAATTTTGAAATGCGGGGACCGCAGGTTGCCCACCCGCCTGTTTCCTAAAACATGAGATGAGAGTACATTCCGATCAGGAAAAAGAGTAGACCCGTCGAACGAAATTAATTGATGACCTCGTGGTTTAAACGCTTCACCCGTTATCTTCCAACCTTTTGGAATTTCCGAAGAAGTGAAATTCGCGAAGGATTGACTTTTTTGAATGAAACTCTTTTCCCCATTGACGAGTCGAATGTGTGAGTTTTGTGCACTTTTTATTCCTTGTGATAAAAGTTGAAGGTTATTTAACTGATTGAAGTGCATACACCATGACCGAAGAGTTTTGGCATTTAAACTGTTTGCCCGAGCATAATTTTCAACTAAAGAAAACGGGGGCACTGGTTTATCCGGATTTAGATTATTAAGTTGCAGAGCACCTTTCCAATATCTACTGGGAAGATCCGTTAATTGAAAATTATCCTGATTAACAGACAAAGAAGAAAAAGCGGACTGGCATAGGGCTTCAATTTCATTTGCAATCCCTTCCCTTGCCCCGCCTGCATCCAAAGGATACTCCTGCCTATTACTTCCCTGCATAAACGCAGCCATCGAATAGTAATCCTTTTCTGATATGGCATCGAATTTGTGATCGTGGCAACGGGCACACCCGATCGTTAACCCAAGGAAGGTTTTACCAAAAACATCCAACTGGTTTTCCATACGATCCGCATTATCGACCTTTGGATCAGTGGGTGCATGTACCGCCTCATGAAAATACCAAAAACCTGTTCCAATGATCGACTCGTTGAATTTTTCCGAGGGATGCTTTCGCGGCTCTTTTATGAGATCCCCGGCAACATGCTCCCGCAGAAACTGATCATAAGGAACATCCAAATTGAAGGCACGTATTAAATAATCTCGATACTCGTGAGGATGTTCCAATGGATAATCGAATTCATGCCCACAGGTTTCCGCATACCGTACAAGGTCCATCCAATGACGGGCCCACTTTTCTCCGAAGTGATTGCTCGATAGCAAACGATCCACCACGGTTAGATGTGCATTTTCCGATTCGTCGGAAATAAAATGTCCGATTTCTTCCAAGGTGGGCGGAAATCCGGTAAGATCAAAAGTTACCCGGCGCAACCATGTCCTTCTGTCAGTTGCCAGCGCGGGAAGTAATCCTTTTTCGCTCAATCGTTTGCCAATAAAATAATCGATCTGGTTTTGTTTTAATGCCACCTCTTGAGGAATTGATGGATCGGTTATGGGTTGCCAACACCAGTGAGAATTTTTTCGCTTTTCCAAGTTGAAGGACTTCCTTTTTTTGGAAGATAAAAGAGTTGGTACTGGTTCATCTGGCCAATCCGCTCCCTCTGATATCCACTTCTCAAAATCCTGGACCACCTTTTTCGGTAATTTTTCTTTGGGTGGCATGTGAAAATCCAAATCGTCATAACGGATTGCTTGGACAATCAAAGAATCATCCGGTTGGCCTTGGATGATAGCAGGACCCGAATCTCCACCCTGCAAAATCAATTCAATGTGATCCAAGCGCAAACCACCCTTAATTTTAGCTGCTTTTGAACTATGGCATTCATAGCATTTTTCTGAAAGAACAGGTCGAATATTTGATTCAAAAAATTGGTTATCATTCGCGACCAAGTTGATGGTAGGGAGAATAGAAAAAAATAAAAATCGCAGATTCATTAAAATTGCAGCCTGTGTTAATTAATAGTCGGAAAATAAATGAAAGTGTCAAATCGTACCGTGCGAATCTTCACAAGTTTTGAAAGTAGGATATGCATAACAATAAATGATATTTTAATCTAAAATAAGAATAGGGCAAATCAACTAGACTGGAATCTTAATTTGCAAAAAGTATTCAATAATTATAATAGAATCAAGTCGCTAAATTAGGAATACATATCCTTGACAAAAGCATATCTTTTTTTGACTTTTAGCTATAAATTATATCATGGAACACTTTTCTAAGCAGGTAACAGATGCAAGGCAGGTTTTTATAGGCTTTCCAAAAGATAAGCCTGATTTTTTTTCGCTGGTAAGCGTGGGCTTTGAAAAGTGCCTGCCTGATTTCGTGGTGGAACGAGATTCTTATCCGGAAATAGAAAGATCAAATGTTGACATAGAATGCACTACGATAGAATTCATAATGGCAGGCGAAGGAAAACTGCATCTGAGCAGCTCCAATTATGAGTTAAGTCCTGGTTCGCTATTTAGCTATAAAGTGGGTAATTATCACAGAATAACAAGCTCTCCAAGCTCTCCAATGATCAAATATTTTATGGTGTTAGCACATTCTCCCAGTATCAAAATTGAATCTAAAACCATCAAAAAAAAGTTTAACTATGAAAACATTCGAGATCATAATGAAATTGTTGAACTATTTGAATTGATATTGGGTAATACGAATTCCCCGGTGGTTTACGGCAGTACAATTTGCAACTTATTGGCTCATACTGTTGTCCTTAAAATTTCTGAACTCGCTCAAGTAAGTTCAAACAAACAGGTACGTGCGTGGGATACATACAACCGCATTCATCAGCATATGCGAAAAAACTATTTTCGAATCAAGACCATGGATGAACTCGCTAGTGAACTGCATATCGACCCTGCTTACTTGGCCCGTGTTTTTCGACGCTTTCATAACGATTCACCCTACCGTTTTCTTGTTCGATTAAAAATGGGACATGCGGCCTCTTTATTGCTTTCATCAAGTAGATTGGTGAAGGACATTGCATTTGAGCTTGGATTTGAAAACCCTTTTCATTTTTCAAGAACATTTAAATCTGTTTACGGAGTATCACCTGAAAACTTTTTACAAAATAAATAATATTAAATCCAAAATATTAAAACTTATGAAATTCAAAATAATCATTGAGTATTGCCCAGGTTGCCAATGGCTACTCCGCTCGGGATGGATGGCTCAGGAACTACTCTCCACATTCGGTCAGGAAATTGACGAGGTTACCCTAAAACCAAATAAGGAAGTAAGTGGAACATTCAAAATTACTTGTAATCAGAATTTGGTTTGGTGCCGAAAAGTTGAGGGTGGATTTCCAGATATCAAGGATCTCAAAAAAAGAGTCAGGGATCTCATCAGTCCTGGCAAAGAACTCGGGCACCTCGATCGTTCTTGACGATCCTAAATTTCAACAAGAAATTTTCGTCTTTGTTTACGACTTAGAAATACTCCCAATAAACTCCTCGAAATTCTCGATTCGAGCAAGTTCCTCGGCCACATTCGAACATTTATCTTTTGAGACCAAACCAGTGTTTTCTGCCAAAAAGAGAATGTACTCCACTACCCTTTTAGAATAGAGCAATCGACCTTCATCACTAATTGAATAAAACCTCTGTCTTTGTTGATACCCTTTTGGGGAATGGTCACCGAGTGCTTCCTTTTCCGGCGAACCTTCAGCGGCTAACACATAAAGGAAATTATATTCAAACCAAAAGAAGTGCTCCGGACTGGGCTCCAAGCCATGCAAAAGATTCCTGCATGACTCTTCACTGCTCATGGCTTCCTCCATTTTTTCAGTTCCAATCGTCAACTGGACAAATTCACGAGCCATTTTCTTTTCAGTCT
>Ga0209251_1002084_pt1 | contig 14397 bp, 24 predicted proteins | sample SaaInlV_100m_DNA_6_FD_184665 | JGI IMG/M metagenome (GOLD analysis project Ga0209251, IMG submission 184665) | Marine microbial communities from expanding oxygen minimum zones in the Saanich Inlet - Saanich Inlet SI073_LV_10m_DNA (SPAdes) (version 2) | ecosystem: Environmental > Aquatic > Marine... | reverse complement strand
CTGGCTGGTCAAGTTGAGCTTTCAGGGGCGATTTGTGCTCTGACGATACATTGGGCATGAGTGATTTTGCTTATGGGCGTAGCTAAGAGCCCATTCAGGTGTTTTTCAACCAAAATGTTACCCAGCTTGATGCGAGAACGTAGCCGACCAAGGGAATTCATACGATCCAACCCCATTCCTTCATGCATTCATAAAAGCCTCAGTTGATGAGCTCACAGCCAAAATCAAGACCTCGTCCAACTCCAACTGCAAGGCAAGCCCGTCGATCACCTCAAGAGGCATTTCGATCTTGGACAAGTTCTCCGTCATGATTCCTAACAGCATTCCTACCAGCAGATTCAGTGACCTTTAAAGAACTTGTCAGTAGCTACAAAACAGGACATACAAGCTTCGGGGACCTCACCCTCGAAGTGCGGTGCGAATCGTGCTTCACCTCTGTGTTCGAAGAAGCACAGCAGCAACTCGGAGCTGATAGTGAGATTCTGGACATGCTTGCAGATGAATTCCCGATCTATCACAAGCGAATCATCAAGGAGCAAAAACTAGATTTCTGAAGTGCGAATACCGAACATTCTTATGTAGTAGAAGATTCGATTGAACGATTGGAGGCACTACAAATATTTTGAACGGCCCAAAGAACTCGATAAACAGGTCGGGGAAACGTCCGAAGAAGACAACGGACAAGTGGGCCCGTGCGACCTTTCCGACGTTTGAGGAGACCTGATGGCAGACCGCAAAACACCACCCTGCAATCTTGGAACCGCCAAATTCAGCTCCATGAAGGCGGAGACAGTGCTGGACCTTGTTGCCCCTGAGCTAACCAGAAACCGGCGACTCGACCGTCGTGTTCGTGCAAAACCCACAGAAGGCAACATCAGTATTGAACAAGGAACCTCTGTTGAGAGGTCGAACAAGCAATTAATCCTGACGCGGCAGCATTGGTTCCGCCAGGATTTGAACCATTTCCTGATGTTGGAAACAGCCAGAGCGGTTGAAATCGGAACTGATGACACAGCGAATGAACATTTCTTCGGGATGACAATGCCCGGACCCTGAGACCTAGGCCCCTGAATCGGCCATGCCATTGGAGAGTCATCAAACAAACTCAATCCGCTTCAGACGAGAGCCTTGGTGTGTCTTGAGATCCGTACGGATGGTTAGGGGTGCATATCACGAGTCGAAAGAGGACTAAATTATGGGAAATATGAGGAATGGCCCCCTTCCTTCAACAAGCAACTTGTTGTTTCTTGCTGGGAACGCCAATCAATGACTGATCGCACACTCGACCTCACAAAGGCACTGCAAGAAGCTCAGCTTCAGCGTCTTGAAGCATCTTTGTCAGCCAGATCTGCCACCCCACCCGTTAGAACTGCCAAAACAATCAAAAACAAACAGAGCCTTACGAACTGTTAATTGTTTGTTTATCAACCAAAATTTTAAAGAGTGCTGATGGTGATTAATCAGCTTTCAAGAGAAGCAGAATTTGTGAAAAATCTAGAGATTATCAGGGGAACAAGTTGGCATCAGATCGAGCACTTTGGCTAAATGTTCGAAGCCGAGTCAGAAAAGACATATTCCACTGAGGAAACTCGGTAGTCATTTGATGAATAATAGAAACTTGAAATAGAGCGCCAGACGATCAATCCAACCTTGAAAACTCAGAGAATTAAACGGGCGTACATGCAGGATACAAACAGGTTAAATATTTAAAACGTGCTACTCAAAAAAGTTCACAAAGGCGAGCGGAATATACGCAATGAATCAGAAAGATTGCTCGACAGGATTCAATGTTCATTGAAATCGGTTCACAATATAAAAATATTATCAATAAAACATGACTGGTTTACAATCTAACGATAACCTTTATTATTAATCTCTGAATGAAGCTGTTGTTGTTCCATCAACAAGAGATCCTTTGACAACAGCATGAGGCCAACACCCATAAGGGAAGTAGCAAGACCCATATCCTTGTCCGCAGCTTTCGCTACATTCCTAGAAAGTTTTTGATGTTGTTCCCAAGTGAAATGCATGAAACTGAATAACACGACCCTTTTCTAAGCCACGGAACGACTGCAATCACTGTGGCCGAGGGATTTAGGACATGTCTTGTAATGACAGAAATGTATTGGCTTAAGCACTAAATCCCTAAAACAGTTGCTAAGACTACAAAATTGATTTGATCTTTTAAGACTTTTCCATTACTTTCTACACATCAAGTCACCAGCCAATGGAACCTATCTCTTTGACTCTTGGCCAAAAATTTGAGATCGAGAAATTCTCTAGAGAGATTGATCATGCAGATGATCTTCTCCAACTACGTTCAATAGCCAAGGACTTGCTAGTGGCTTGGAAACAGCAACAAGCTGCCTCTGCATGGGCTCTTCGACAATCCCAGGGTCTCTGATCGTAAAATAGTAAACACTCGCAAGTTGTTCATTGATGGAACAGGATCAGACCGTTGTATCAATTGAATTAGGTCTGGATGCACTTCGGCTGATGCATCGTGCCGTTCACCAAGCCTACGAAAGCTGGCCAGGGGGCTGTGCTGAAGAACAAGAATGTCTCTTTGCCATGAGAAATCAGCTGTATGCGGCACTGATGGATCAGTTGTTGGACATCGAAGCAATTTAAGATTTTGATCAAATATTGCGTGATGAGCTAATAAAAATATTCAAGTTCTGCGTAATTCGATTCTATTCTTCCATTCTGAATGGCAACCCATTTCAGAACGACTCTCTTCATCGACAAATCAAGCAGGCCCTGAATAGAGCCATTGTTTGTCATTGGTTCTTCCAATTGGTTGGATGCTTTGCTTTAACCCAACGTGACTACAATGGATGAGATACCAGGCAGTCGTCGTAACTAATGTCTTCTCATGAAAAGCAGTTATCAAGTTCTGGAATCAAGTCTTTTCAGGAATTTATCAACCATGCAGACTATTCACTTACAACTTGTCTAAAGGCGGATCCTGCATCTAGCCAAGATGGGGAGGATCATCGTGCTCGAGAAGTCTGTTCAGGCCATTTTGTGCCGGTTACTCCGACGCCTCTCCTTGAGCCGTCCTACATCATTCATAGTTCTAGCTTGTTTAAAGAGCTTGGTCTTCAAGATGAATTGAGCAAAGATCAGGATTTTATAAAAATGTTTTCCGGAGATCTCGCCTCCATCCAACCGCCTCAAAAATTTGGCTGGGCAACTGGGTATGCCCTATCTATTTATGGAACAGAATATAATCAACAATGTCCATTCGGCACTGGCAACGGCTACGGAGATGGTCGGGCAATCTCCGTGTTTGAAGGCCTATTCAAAGGCAAGCGCTGGGAAATGCAATTAAAGGGTGGTGGTCCAACGCCATACTGCCGTGGCGCCGATGGACGTGCCGTACTTCGATCAAGCGTGCGCGAATTCATGGCACAGGAGCTGATGCATGCCCTAGGAATTCCCACGACTCGATCATTAACGTTATTTGTATCTCAGTCGCAAACAGTGATGCGACCTTGGTACTCAGAGCAATCCAAATCACAGGACCCTGATGTTTTAGTAGAGAACCCCATAGCGATCACCACTCGCGTTGCGTCATCGTTTCTACGTGTTGGGCAGCTGGAGTTATTTGCACGGCGGGCCCGTCGCGATGCCCATCCTGATGCTTTCAAGGAGCTGAAAATGATTGTAATGCATTTAATCGAACGAGAGTATAAAAATGAAATTGATCAATCTCTTGATATATCTGATCAAGTCGTCTTATTGGCACATACATTTCGTGAACGGCTTTGCACGTTAGTGGCGAATTGGCTAAGGGTTGGTTACTGCCAAGGAAATTTCAACAGTGACAATTGCGCAGCAGGAGGATTCACCGTTGATTATGGACCATTTGGTTTTTGCGAGCTCTTTGAGGCACAGTTCCAGCCATGGATTGGTGGCGGTGGACATTTTGCACTTTTAAATCAACCTATTGCCGCAGAAGCCAATTTCCATATGTTTTGGAAATCGGTCCGCTTGTTGCTTTCAGATGATTCCAGAAAACTGGAGGAGTTAGATCAAATTCGTAAAGATTTTGAGCCGCATATGCAATCAAAGCTCCAGGATATGTGGTCTAAAAAGCTGGGCTTATCTCAACACAATCATCAGCTCTGCGAGCGGCTGCTTGAACTGCTTGGGCTTTCAAAAGTCGACTACACAATCTTTTTCCGAGAACTTTCACACCTACCAAATAATTTTTCAGCTCTGAAAAAGAGTTTTCATGAGTCTCTTCCAGAGCAGCTAGAAACGCAGTGGACATCCTGGTTTGATCAATGGTACCAGCTCATTATGCAGGAAAATGATCAACAAATGGTCTCCAAAAGCATGCTTAAGACAAATCCGAAATACACTTGGCGCGAGTGGCTCATTGTTCCAGCCTATGAACAGGCGAGTCGTGGAGATTATTCATTAATTCATCAGATCCACGCTGTCTTGAATCATCCCTACGAGGAGCAGACCCAGGCGATTGAAGACGAGTATTACCGTTTACGCCCAGAGGCATTCAGTTATGCGGGTGGGATATCCCATTACAGCTGCTCTTCATAACAATCAATTTAAGCCAATACAATGTATTGATACATGGACTTCATAGCATCGAATACATGGATGATTGCTGGCTTTACGCTGTCATTAATATCAGTCATAAGCAATGATTCATTGCAAACCTTAGGGCCGTATCTTTTAGCCAATCAGAATCGAATTCCAAAGTCATGGCAGATGACTTTTCTTTGCACGATAACCGTCAGTGTGTTGATGCTCGGCTGGCTTCTCAACGGAGGCGATCCGGCCTGGGGACGTCTCGATGTAGCAAGTCATTCTTTTCCTCAGCCGGCAATATTCACCTGGGTTTATCTGATTCCCCCCCTTGCGATATTGCTACTCACCCAGTGGGGTGCGCCTGTAAGCACCTCATTTCTGGTTTTATCCACGTTTGAATTTAGAAATAGTTCTTCCCTAATTCAGATCTCGTTATCGGGCTATATCGTTGCATTCCTCATTGGGGTGATCACCTATGGACTTGGTTTCTGGGTCTTCGAACGATGGGTATTTGAATCGAATCAGTCCGGTTCATCGATTGGCAACCATTGGCTAATTGCGCAGTGGTTATCGACCGCATTCCTTTGGGGGGTTTGGTTGGTACAAGATCTTGCCAATGTATTTATTTTTTTGCCAAGACGGCTCGACCTTTTGCCGATGTTGATGTGCACGTTCTTACTTTGCTTCGGACTGTGCTGGTTGATTGGCATTGGAGGGGGGCCGATTCAAGGAGTTCTTCGTACAAAAACCAATACATCGGATGTGCGTTCTGCCACAGCCATTGATCTGTTATTTGGCAGCTGCTTATTCGGATGTGCATGGTTCACATCATTCCCTCTCAGCACCACATGGGTGTTTCTTGGACTACTGGGTGGGCGTGAAGTAGCCCTTCGTTTTCAATCTCAACGCAGCGACGGGACATTTGCGAACCAGGACGGTGGCCACTGGGGTCAGGTGGTGGGTTCTGATCTCTCAAAGGCCTCTGTTGCGTTGGTGGTAAGCGTGCTGATCGCCTCTGGCCTTCAGCCTCTGCTGTGAAGACCCTGCTGTGAAGACCCTGCTGGACCTTGCTGCATAGGCATAAATCCACATCGTGGTAGCCGTTATTTTTAGACGCGGCTAAGAAGTAGATGGATGAGACCCGGCATGGGACGCGTTGTTCTTCTACTGATCTTGATGTCTCCGCTGTGCGCCGGAGTCGCCGATGCAGCGTCGCAGCCAACTCCTGCACTAAAGCTGCGTCAAACAATTCTTGAAGCGAACCGATATCTGATAGATGAGGGATGGCAACCCTCCCCTAAGGCATTCCCAAGCCCTTATGAAAGGCGTTGGTCAGCCGTTCCCTTGAGCAGTCTGTCCACCTGCTCTGGCACTGGGGTTGGTTTCTGTCGGTTTGATTATCAGAAGGATCAACAGCAATTGTCGGTAATCACTGTGCCCAGTCATCCAGGACAACCATCGGTGGGCCAGGTGTCTCGCTGGTGGTGATTTAAGGGTTAAGGTCTTCGCCTCGCCAGTTCTGATCCCGCAGCCAGCGTGTTCGATGGTGTGGGTGTGGTCCGAGATGCAGTCGTTCAACGTGTTCGATATCAATCTGCAGTACCGAGAAGTGATCCGGCATTGGTTCATCGTCAGATAAGGCCTCAGGAAACGATGCTCCAGGGTTCAACATCTCTCCAGGTCTTGGCCATCCCCATACCGCTCTTCCAGACGGACTCAAACTCAGCCATTTCTTTTGACAGAGCTCACGGTTGTTATTGATCTTGATGACGTTAGCAACACCACTCAATCGATATTGTTCTCGAGCTTTCGTGAATAACCAACAAATCTCAACGGCTTGTTGATGATCGAGATCCTGGATCTTTTCACTGCGCGTGTCAGTAAATAATTCCAATTGATTGGATTCAGTCCATGCCCGAAACACCAAGGTGCGCACACGTGGTTGTCCGTTCTTTGCAACGGTTGCCAGTTGCAACCAACGTGCTGACGGTGATCGACCCTCACGCCGTTGCGCGGCTTTGAGAACTGATCGCCACGGAGGAAGAACTGAAGTTGTCATGCCAGGTTGAAAAGACGGGCCTGTTCTGCCGCTGCACGAAACACAATGGCGTGTCGCCGCACCAAGGGCCTCAAACTGTCGTATCCGCCACCGATCACAGTTGCAACTGGGATTGTTCGACGCAAACACGCATCCAGAACTAAACGATCTCTCATCAAGAGCCCATCATCGCTCAAATTGAGACGACCGAGTCGGTCGTCTCGATGGGGGTCAACCCCCGCGTTGAAAAGCACAAGTTGTGGATTAAGAGCATCCAACACATTAGGAAGTTGATCACCAATAGCGGCAAGATAGTCGTCATCTTCGGTGCCATCGGGGAGGGGAATATCGAAATCGCTGTTCACTTTCCGAAGGGGAAAATTACTCGCAGCATGTACCGAAAAAGTAGTGACGCGCTCATCCGCTTGAAAACATGCGGCGGATCCATCGCCTTGGTGCACATCCAGATCCACGATCAGGACCCTGTCGACTTCGCCACGCTGGAGCAAGACTCTTGCGGTCACAGCACAATCATTAAAAATGCAAAAGCCGCTGCCAAAGTCAGGATGTGCATGATGTGTTCCGCCTGCCAGGTGATTGGCGAGTCCATGCCGAAGCGCCAAGCGTGCCGTCAATAGCGTTCCCCCCACGGCGAGCCATGTGCGTTGCACCAGTGCAGAAGTAGCAGGCAGGCCAATACGCCGTTGTTCAGGCCGCGTGAGTTGATCACGGCTAAACGTCTCGTGGTATCGGCGTGGATGGATCTCTTCCAAATCACGCCGAGCAATGCTGAGGGGCACATGGATCTGCTTCTTCTCAATCAGGCCTTGATCAAGAAGAAGCTGATGCAGCAGCTTGAACTTCGCCATCGGAAAGCGATGGGTACTCGGCAGTTCAGCGGAGTAACGCGGGTGATAAACAACAGGACGAGCCAAGGTCGGAGACTGATGCTCAAGCTCACAGGCTGCAATGCTCGCTCAACCTGGAGAGAAGTGGGGTTGACGAGAGCCAACCAAAAAAAGACTTCCAACTTTTGCAGGAAGCCAGGGGTCCGTGTGAGGGGAGTCTCAAGCCCCGCACGAATTGTGAGCGATGGCCCCTGAGATGAGATGACTGAATCATCTCTAGTTGTTTCTAGTTGTGATTCAAGATCAAGATCTTGGCTGTTGAAAGTCGGGAACACGAATCCGACCACGCGACCAGATCAGTTGGGCACCTTCAGAGGCACTCATTAGCCACAGCCCGTAAACAATCTCATCTCCGAGATCGATTCGCATCCTGCAACTGCGTTGTGTCTTCCCTTCCATCGTTGAGGTGTTCCACCGCCCCAGGCGTCGTGCGGTGAGCTGATCGCCATTGGGAAGGATGATCGTGAGTGTTGTGTTGTTGTTGAAGTCGACCTTGCAGGGAGTGACTGACACCCCATTGGTACAAGTCATGGTTGAGTCCAACGATTCAGCCCATACCGGTGGAACAACTATCAGCGCACTCGTGAATACTGAGGTAGCGAGAAGTTGCCAACAACGTCTGACCATCGTGTTATGGCTGGGAAGGAATGATCTGATCAATCGACACACAACGTGCCCAAGCTGTTCTGGGGAGAGTGGGATTGGAACGATCAACAATTTTGTACATCAGCTTGAACTCGCAAAACCCTTTGCTGTCTTTGATTGGGGGGATATGAACGCGAACCTCCGGAAGCATGAGGAGAGTCTGTTCGGAGGCGTTTGGTGCTGAATAAAAGCGGGTATTGGGTTTAACGGTAAAAATCGATGCTCCAGCCTGGGGAGCAATGGCCATGAGCAAACAAGTTGTCGTTAGAAACGCTTTCATGACAAAGAGATGAGACGAAGAACGCTAGGTAGCGGGGAACCAAGCGTCAAGATGGATGGAGTCGCACGAAGTCACGTCTATGTCATGTCCAAGTCCTGGAGAAGTCATGCTTCCCTTGTGCTGATTGAGTCGGCATGCTGCTGATCTCAAGACTTCTGATAACGACCCAGATTGAGGGATTATTGCTTGAACAGCCATCTCTTAATCAAAGGAAATTCTTATTTTCAAATTGAATCAAACCGTGAGTCAAAGTTCTCAGATCAATATTCGCAGCTGGCTGTATGTAGGTCAGACAGCTTTGGAAGACATGATCCTCGGGATGGATGAATGTGCCATTCGAGACACAAATAATGTCGTCTCGTCTGATGAATTTTACGAATGTATAGCCATTGTTGTTTGTCAAATGGGAGACAATATATTTGCACATGCTGCACAAATTGCTGGACATTACAAAGGTGATGCTGCCGGCGTTTGGGACCGCAGTCGAGGGGCTGGACCTCCCCCTGGGCGTATCTACGAAATCAAGTCAGTCAGCCGGATCCATCGAGTTCCCAATGGTATTGCGGGGCCAATGACTGATCATGGCATTGCAGATCATTGTCGAGTGGCAGTCCTGCACTATCTGCTCGACATGGGGTGATAGTCAACACTGGAAAAGATGTATCGGTACAGAATCCAGTTGATTGTTGATTTAATTCTAAAACTTTGTTGCTGATCACCGTTTTCTCGATCATCGTTGTGCCATGAAGCAACAGTCCTCCTTAAAAAAAATACTGTCAAGCCTGCTTGGCTTGGTAGACGAATATTGGGCAATGAGACGTCCTTGGCAATATGGGAGCGAAGATCCGCAGTGTGGATTGAGCTGTGAGGGTGATCGCTGTCAACCCAGTGATCTTTCATCGAGTCGTTAGTTGTTCTGCCTCGCAGGGGCAACATCAAACGACGACTGATTAACGATTCATCGTTATGGACCCAGAAGTTCGTCAGTTGATCATCAGCCAATTGATCGTCATTGTTCTGCCTGTTGGAACACTTTTTGCTGTTTGGATTTGGATGTTGGGCTTGAGGGGTAAAAGCCGTTGATGGCCGACGCCTCAGCGAAATCCGAATCCGCCTTCATGGGTTTTCGAGGAGCCATACGAATCAGAGAGTTGATTCAGCATTGATTGGATAAATCGGTCATCGGCACCGGTTTCATTTTGCAATGTCTGAATAAGATCCCGCAGTTGCTTGATTGTGTTGGGTATTTGATTGTCGAGATGCTCTTTGCTCGGTTGATAACGCACAGAATCGATGCCTCCGGCCAACTCTAGCCAGATTGGTAGGCCTGCTCTTTTCGAAAAAAAACCCCATAGCATCGCTACGGGGAGATTCGACGATATGGATGAAGAATTCCCCATTTTGGGGAGTGGGATCACTCTTCGTCGTCTTCAGCTCCAACAGGAACCAAGCGAATCGCTTTCTTGCCAAGTTTGATTGTGAATTCAGCGCCTGGTTCAAGTTCGAGCATGGCGGTATAAGCCTTGCCAACCAGAAGATTGCCATTTCCCTGAACTTTGGCTGTGTAGCTCAACTTGCGGCCACCTTTGCCAATCCCAGCACCACCACCAGTTGCCAGGCTTACACCTTTAGCTTCTAGTAGGGCCTCATAGAAAGCTGTGAAATTCAAACGATCTCCACCATCCTTTTTGGTGGATACGTAACCACAGGCTTTGACAAGGTCGGACTTGGACACATCGCCAAGGTCCTTTACTTTGGCAAGGAGGTCGGAACCGGTGAGCATTGATTGTGTAAATCAGATAACTAATTAATAACTCATCAATCCATACGTTGTCAATTCTCCTTTGCCATTTTTCTGTCTTCTGAAGTCGCCTTGTCGATCGACTCTTCTAGATATTTTCGTCTGTCTGGAGAACTTTATTCAGGCCTTGCAGGGTGTTTAAGGCGTCAAGGCAGGGCAGTGTGTTGTTTGTGTTGCAGTGGATATTGGTGAGGTGTGTTGAATCCAGCTCGAAGCCATTTTTCAACCTCTCTCATTCCTGATGCGTTACGCCCAGTGATTCTTGGCCCATAGCGGATGTTCTATCTATAAGGTCTTCAATCCTCGCAATAGCGTTCTGCATCGCTGCTGCGCCTGTCTCAAGCCGGCGTTGCATGCCAACTAGAAAAATCACGCCCATCAGCACAGCAATCGCGTCTTCTGCACACAGTTTGATCACGAACAGAACGATGGTGTTTACCGCCTGAGCGGTGCATGGGGGAAGAACAAACGTCATGCTGCGGAGTGCTTCCTTGCAGTCCCTCAACCAGTAATCCGTCAACCAGTAGTTCCTCACCAAGTGGTGATGTTGAAATCGACCATCCAAACGGTTCGGACATCAACATCCATTGGTGAAAACGGCTGAAAGCGTTGGTGCGCAAGAAGCAATGGTGGAGTGGGATAACCATCGCTTCTCGTGGCAGCGTCGATTTGGTTGCCGTTGTCACGCTCGTGTTGCGGGATAGATAGGTGAAAGAGCCTGTTGTTTTATTAACGCAATCAGGCCACAACAGAGGGAGATTGCTTTTACGAATGGCACGGCGACGTTTTCAGGAGACCCGTCCTCTGACAAATGAGCAGGGGCTCTTGGCTTTGATCTTGATGGGTACGGGATTGACCATTGGCGGCGTCGTTGCCACATGCTTCCTCGCTTTAAGTGAGGGGGCTAGCCAGGGGGCTGAGTTGTGGCTCTCAGGCAAGTTGTCTTTCTAGTGTCGAATGAACCCTGACGATGTCAGCGGGCTGTTTCTTGACTCTTCCACACCCATCTTTAACGGACCAACATCCAATCACCAGCACAAACGAACCAGCAATGGACGGAAGACTGGTGACTGATCGATGGCGAATGGCATCGATCAACTGGGGGCGGTCCGACGGGTTGGCACGAGTCGAGTGAAGGATCGTGCACCGAGGCGGTAGCAACTACGAAAGGAGTTGCCAATCATCAAGCTGGTCGACATTGGATCGGCATAACCTCTCTAAGAAGGCATAATGACTTTGTGAGGAAAAAATCCTTCACAGGGTGGAAACAAGGAAACACTCCTGAGAAGAATTTCGAAACCCCTGCCTTTGGCGGGGGTTTCTTTTTGACAAGTCGCCTGCCATTTTGAGTATCTCTCGGTACAAGAGCATGGTCATGTTGCAGCCATCGTGCTCAAAGGGGTTGATCGGTTAGTGCGGGCGTCGATCAGCTCCGCTCTGCAAATTGCCTTGGCAGCTGTTCTGTCTTTGGCTTTGGCACAGGCCCTGCAGCTTCCGGACGCCTACTGGGCACCAATATCTGCCATTGTTTGTTCCCTAGAAGCTCTCGATCGTGCCTTTGAGACGGCTCGACGGCGTTTGATTGGGACACTTCTCGGCGTTGCGTTGGCTGCTCTTCAAGGGAGCTTTGTTCCACAATCACTCTTGTCCTATGGAATTTTTATTGGACTGTTGGGGTGGCTTTGCTACAAGGCACGGTTGCATCCAAGTTCATTGCGATTTGGCGCGATCGCCTTCACCGTGGTGGTCACCGAGGCTGATCAGGCAACGATTTGGCTAACGGCAGCAACCCGCTTTATTGATGTTGCCCTTGGCATTGTTGTGGCGTTATTGGTGATCCAATGCTGGCCAGGGAGATCGGCCTTGACAGCTAACAGAACATCATCGCCTTCAAGCTGCAAAGATTCAACAAAATAGCCTCAAGATCAGGACTAGACGATCGGCTGAACTCGCTGCACTTGCTCCATATGAATTCGCTGGGTACTCGGTAGCCCATCGCGAGAGGAAACGAACAGAAGGTATTCTTTTTTAGAGAATTTGATGAGATCATTAATTCATCAACCTTTATCATTCAAGTCTTGGTTGATCACTCGTATCGCATTAATGGATACGGCGAGTCCAAGTAAAGCAATGAAAATCATCATTATGGTGAGGATGAGAATTAAAAAATGGTGCTAAAGCAATGATTTGTATGCCTATACGTCATCGGATATGGATGAATTTGGAATCATTCACGTTGTCATCAAGCACTGGTCCTTAAAAAGGTGACTTTTGATCCCACCTTCGCTTTGAAGCCTTCGTGCGACATCACCCATCTGGGGGATATTGACGAATGTTCTACGAATCGTCCGCCTCAGCTGCCATGGCTGCTCCGAGAATCGTCAAAACGCTGTTCTGCCAACCCCTTTCCCTACCAAGACAAGTGCTAGTTCAGTTGAAATATGGCTGTTTTGATGCCGCAGAGATGCATCAACATTGAACGTGCGCGAATGAGATCACTTGACCGGCTGATCATTTTCACGCTGAAAGCATTTAGTTCTGTTGAGCAACCAAGCCAAAGCCGCAGACTGTTGCGCTTATTTCATGAATTTACGTAAATCGACAGGTCGTTCGCCGTGAAACTGCAATCAACGGACATGTTGGAGCTTCAGATTTGCTTTAGATTTCCAAGAGAGATCCGCGTGGGCTCCGCCCTCACACCAATGGTACAAACACCAAAAGAAATGGCCTTGCTTGGTGGCTCCTTCCTGATTGGATTGGGTGCTCTAGAAGTCTGTCTTCGCTTCGGCGGCTTTTGAGGCAACAACCACGAGAACTTGCTTGCAACAGGAGTCGACGCTGGCTCAGTTGTTCCGAAAGTAAGATTTTTAACAGCAAAACTTGCCAAGTCATGGAAGAGATTTCATGCTCCTGGTTCGGTCGAAGGTTGGATTCTGGTCGAAGCCGATAATGCGAATGCTTGCTACGAGCATGCTGCCGAATGGGCTGAATGCCTGAATTGGGAGGTAACACCAGTTCTTACCGATGAAGAAGCAGGTCCTCTGATGGCCAAGGCCTACAACTGACTAGCGATCCGTCAAAACAACACAAACATCACAAAGCTAACTCATAACGTTGGCTTTGCAGACCTATGATCGGCCGATTGATAGTTGACTGTTTCAACAATGTTAGTAAAGCAAGAGGGAGAATTCATCCATTAAGTATCAGCGAATAGAACTTTAGCATTCTAAAATTTTCTTATCGCAAATTCTCACACCAGACGAATTGCTAAGGCCTCGCTGATAATCGTCTGGCGAAGCATTATTGATGAATACTTCACTCAGGCTGTATTGGCATTGCTGTTCGTGTGGTGCTTCAAGACCAATTAGATTTTTAAGACAATCCAGTTGTTTTAGCTCAAGACACCATCTGATTCCCGATGATCCGCACCACTCTTACAACGATTGCCATCGCTCTCTCAGCCATTGCAACACCAGCAAAGGCCGATACAGCTCAAGTTTGGTGCTTCACTCAGCAAGCCGGTCATCAACCAACAGAAACCAAGACATGCAGCTTCAGCCAGTCAGGTGGCAATGTCAGCGTGTACCGCGGACGTATTGAATATCGATTTAACGCTGAGCAACAGGGGAACTTTTATACGCGCACCAACGACTACGGCGGCATTGTATTTCGATCGCCCAATGGCTTATTGCGTGTGTTTTGGGAACAGCCCTGCAACGAATGGAAAGGCTGTGCTGGAGATAGCTGATCTCGATCAAAGCCTTATCTAATTCGGTATTACGTTGAAAAGATTGGCACTCTTTTAAGAATAAATCATGGAGCGATTGAGTCTGGAGACCTACCGTTCCAAATGTGCAATATGGGCAGTGAACTGAATTCGAGAGAAGCTCTGACGTACAGCATTAGGCAGAGCTTGATCGCGCAGGAATCGATGACGAAATGAATGGCTCCTATAACAAAGATATCATCATGCTGGTCTTCAGACATTAAAAAAACCAGTCAGAAAATTTCTTCAAGCGAAACTAAACTACTTACCAGCCCCAACATCAAGCAGGGGGCATAATAGCCAGCAAGCATAACAAATTGAATAGAATCAACGTCCACTATTTATAAACTATACAGAAGTTGCATAAAAAAAGGGCCGAAGGTTGCTTTTGCGAGAGAGAAT
>Ga0209251_1002080_pt1 | contig 14411 bp, 13 predicted proteins | sample SaaInlV_100m_DNA_6_FD_184665 | JGI IMG/M metagenome (GOLD analysis project Ga0209251, IMG submission 184665) | Marine microbial communities from expanding oxygen minimum zones in the Saanich Inlet - Saanich Inlet SI073_LV_10m_DNA (SPAdes) (version 2) | ecosystem: Environmental > Aquatic > Marine... | reverse complement strand
AGCTTATCAGAATAAAACGTATCAATTTCCCCAACATAACACTTGAAAATGAAAATTTCGACCTCATTTAGCAACGTATGAAAAATAGGGAGCATCATCACAATGTCCGATAAAACGTCATCTTCACCAAGTAAAAATGAAGACCTCGCTGAGTTAGCGGCTGAGCAAGATCCAGTTCCTGTTGAATCAGAGGCCGGTCAAGGGTCGCCTGATAACTCGCAAACTCAAATAGATCCCTCGGCGTCAGACCGACCAGAGAGTGTTGAGGAGCAACTCGTAAAAGCTTTGTTAGAGGCTGAGAAAAACAAAGATGCATGGCTTCGCACTACCGCTGAGTTGGAAAACGCACGAAAGAGGTCTCAATCCGATATTTCAAATGCACACAAATACGCATTAGAGAAGTTCGCCACCGAACTTCTCGCTGTTAAAGATAGTTTAGAAGCCGCTTTACAAAGCGATAACATAACAGCTGAAGCCATCAAAGATGGTGTTGAATTAACTCTTAAACAGCTAACTAAAGTGTTTGATTCTTTTGAAATTAAAGAGATATCACCGCTTGGAGAGACGCTTGATCCGCACAAACATCAAGCAATGAACACGGTGGAGTCAGAAGCCGAAGTGAACACAATTCTCAGCGTTTTTCAAAAAGGATACTTACTCAAAGACCGATTAATTCGTCCTGCCATGGTGAGTGTCTCAAAGGCTAAAGAATGAACTCAAAGGGTTGAAAAATCAGTTATTGACCCAAACTAGTCATATAACAAAATTAGAATTTAAGGAAGATAAATATGGGCAAAATCATTGGAATCGATTTAGGAACCACAAATTCATGTGTCTCAGTTATGGATGGCGGAGAAGCGAAGGTATTAGAGAACGCTGAGGGAGGCCGAACAACGCCCTCAATTATTGCCTACACCCAGGATGACGAAGTTTTAGTTGGGGCGCCGGCAAAAAGACAAGCGGTAACTAACCCAGAAAATACGCTCTTCGCAGTTAAACGGTTAATAGGACGTCGCTTCAAAGACGCGGAGGTAAGCAAAGCAAAGGATAACTCCCCATTTTCCATTGTTGGGGCTAAAAACGGGGATGCTTGGGTTGAAGTCAGAGGCAAGCAAAGCGCGCCGCCCGAAATTTCAGCACAAGTTTTGATGAAAATGAAGAAGACTGCTGAGGACTATTTAGGAGAGGACGTCACTGAAGCAGTAATTACCGTTCCTGCGTACTTTAATGACTCACAGCGGCAAGCCACTAAAGATGCTGGGAAAATTGCAGGCTTAGAAGTGAAGCGAATCATCAATGAACCAACAGCGGCCGCACTTGCATTTGGTATGGACAAGAAACAAGGAGATCGAAAAATCGCGATCTATGATTTAGGTGGCGGCACCTTCGATGTGTCCATTATTGAAATTGCGGAAGTCGACGGAGAGCATCAATTCGAAGTGTTGTCCACGAACGGAGATACATTTCTTGGCGGTGAAGATTTTGACCAAAGGATCATCGACTACCTTGCTGACGAATTCAAAAAAGACCAAGGTGTAGACATTAAAAGCGATGTGTTAGCGCTCCAGCGTCTAAAAGAAGCTGCAGAAAAAGCCAAAATTGAGCTGTCTGCGAGCCAGCAAACTGAGGTCAACCTACCTTACATAACCGCTGATGCTTCTGGACCTAAACACCTAAACGTCAAAATAACACGAGCAAAACTAGAAAGCCTCGTTGATGATTTGATAAGCCGAACAGTGGAACCGTGCCGAGTTGCAATCAAGGATGCCGGGGTGAAAACGTCCGACATTGACGATATTATTTTGGTTGGCGGTATGACAAGAATGCCAAAGGTTCAGGAAACGGTAAAGGGCTTCTTTAACAAAGAACCCAGACGAGACGTCAACCCAGATGAGGCCGTGGCAGTCGGAGCGGCAATTCAAGGTGGCGTTTTACGGGGAGATGTAAAAGATGTGTTGTTACTAGACGTGACGCCCTTGTCACTAGGTATCGAGACATTGGGTGGGGTGATGACCAAACTAATACAGAAAAATACAACGATTCCAACGAAGGCAGACCAAGTATTCTCAACCGCGGAAGATAACCAAACAGCGGTCACTATTCACGTTGTCCAAGGTGAGCGTGAGATGTCAAAAGATAATAAGTCCCTCGGACAATTTAATTTAACCGACATCCCTTCAGCCGCGAGAGGTATGCCCCAAATCGAAGTGAATTTCGACATTGACGCGAACGGAATATTACATGTGACAGCGAAGGACAAAGCAACTGGCAAGGAAAATAAAATTACCATTAAAGCGAACTCTGGCCTATCAGACGAGGAAATCGAAAAAATGGTGAAAGATGCGGAGGTGCACGCTGAAGACGACCAAAAAGCAAGAGAGTTAGTTGATGTTCGTAATCAGTGTGACGCTCTGATCCACAGCGTTCGTAAAACACTTAGCGAGAATGAGGATAAAGTTACAGAGGAAGAGAAAGCAAAGATCGAAGACGCTGCTAAAGATGCGGAAGAGGCGTTAAAAAATGCTGATAAAGATGAGATTGAAGCTAAGTCACAGGTCCTATCAACGTTAGCTCAATCGTTAGCCGAAAAAATGTATGCGGATCAAGCTGAATCGCCGACAGGAGAGAATCCCTCAGAAACGCAGGAAGATGAGGGAGATGTCGTGGATGCGGAATTTGAAGAGGTTACAGACGACGACAAGAAAACATCCTGATCGCAAATTAAATCAGTAGTTAAAAAAATGGTCGAGAGGGCATACCTTACGACCATTTTTCTTCATTTAAAAACACGTTACACCGAAAAATAAATTATGGCGAAGCGAGACTATTACGAAGTATTAGGTGCAGATCGAGGCGCTAGCGATAGTGATCTCAAAAAAATATATAGACGTCTTGCCATGAAATTTCATCCGGATAAAAACCCAGATAATCCTGATGCTGAAAATAAATTCAAAGAAGTCAAAGAAGCTTACGAGGTTTTATCGAACCCTGAAAAAAGGGCAGCTTACGACCAGTATGGTCACGCGGGTTTAGACCAATCGTCAGGTATGGGTGGCGGTGCTGGCTTTGGCGGATTTTCTGACTCATTCGGTGATATTTTTGGTGACATTTTTGGAGGTGGCCGCGCGGGCGGTGGTGGTCGATCGAACGTTTATCGGGGTTCCGACTTAAAATATAATTTAGAGATCTCGCTGGAAGAAGCCGCCAAAGGAACGGAAACTAAGATACGAATTCCATCCTATAACGAATGCTCCAAATGTGCTGGATCAGGCGCCAAGCCTGGCTCCTCACCAGTTACCTGCGGCACCTGCCAAGGTCAAGGGCAAGTCCGAGTCACTCAAGGTTTTTTTTCGGTGGCCCAAACATGTCCGGATTGCCAAGGTAAAGGAAAGGTTATTCAATCGCCTTGTGGGAGCTGCAATGGGCAAGGCAGAGTCAGAGACAATAAAACTCTGTCGGTAAAAATACCTGCTGGAGTGGACCAAGGGGATCGCATTAGATTGTCAAATGAAGGAGAAGCTGGCGTAAACGGCGGGCCTGCGGGTGACCTATATGTTGTTATAAATGTCAAAGAACATGAAGTATTCACCCGAGATGGCAATAATCTGCACTGCGAAATGCCCATAAGCTTTAGCACAGCGGCATTAGGAGGGGAAATTCAGATCCCCACCCTGAATGGGTCCGCAAAGATTAAAGTCCCATCAGAGACGCAAACCGGAAAAGCATTTAGGTTGCGGGGCAAAGGTATTAAGGGCGTTCGTAGTAATGGATACGGTGACCTAATGTGTCACGTTGTTGTTGAGACTCCAGTTAATTTAACCAAAAAACAAACGGAGTTACTCGCCGAGTTAGAGGACATTAACCAATCAAGCTCGCATCTCCATAGCCCTAAAGCTAAATCATGGATGGACAAAGTAAAAAGTATTTTTGAAAATTAAGACCGACGCCAAGTTGTCGTTCCTGAACTATCTTCTAAAATAACGCCTGCGTCCATTAAGCCATCTCGCAATTCGTCAGCTAGATCATAATCTTTATTCATACGAGCTTCATTTCTCTTCTGGATCATAGATTCAATTTCATCTGCAGATAGTGCTGCGCCTACGCTTGCCTGAAGAAATTCCGAGGGTACACGATTCAAAAATCCCAGGGTCGCTGCCAAGCTTTTTAATAAACTGGCAGTAGCGACACTATGATCTCGATTTAGATCAGACGCCAAATCAAACAAAACAGACATTGCCTCTGGCGTATTAAAGTCATCATCCAATGCAGCACGAAACTTGACGGCACGTGGATCATCCCAGTAACTGCTCTCATCGACTTCCTCAGCAGAAATATCTTTCAATGATGTATAAAGTCGCGTTAATGCTAACTTAGCGTCCTCCAAATGCTGGTCAGAATAATTTAATGGGCTTCTGTAATGAGCTCTTAAAATAAAAAACCGGATAACCTCCGGATCAAATTTTTTCAAGACTTCATTTACAGTGAAAAAATTACCTAATGATTTCGACATTTTTTCATCATCAACACGCACAAAACCGTTATGCATCCAATAATTGACATAACCATGGTCATGCGCTCCTTCGGACTGGGCAATTTCATTTTCATGATGCGGGAATTGAAGGTCTTGCCCGCCACCATGGATATCAAAATGCGAGCCTAAATAGCGCTCGCTCATGGCCGAGCACTCAATGTGCCAACCTGGTCGACCTTCTCCCCAGGGACTCTGCCAATAGGGCTCACCCGGCTTTGCTCCCTTCCACAAAACAAAATCCATTGGATGTCTCTTTTCAAGGTTGATGTCCACCCGCTCTCCTGCTCTCAAGTCCTCTAGTGATTTACCTGATAGCCGCCCATAACGCTCGAACTTATTCACTGAGTAATAAACATCCCCATTCGATCCTTCATAGGCTAAACCCTTATCAAACAGCAGCTCAATAAGTTCGATCATTTGCGGGATATTATCTGAAGCCTTGGGCTCAAAATCTGGTGGAGTAACTCCAAGTGCTGCCGCATCATCATTCATTGCCACAATGAAGCGTTCGGTCAAATCTAAAAATGATTCTTGGTTTTGATTTGCTCGACTTATGATTTTGTCATCGATATCAGTAATATTCCGCACATAGGTCACCTCATACCCTGATGACTTGAACCAACTTCTGACCATGTCAAAAACCACCATCACTCGTGCATGGCCAAGGTGACAAAAATCGTAGACCGTCATCCCACAAACATACATGCGAACCGATTTCTCGTCGATCGGCTTAAATATCTCTTTATTTCGAGTAAGGGAATTAAAAATTTTTAACATATTCTTTTAAATGCTCACGAAACATTCAGATAATTAAATTCAATTAGATTTACTTATTTACACTAACAGTAGGTTCGGAAGTATAGCAGAGCGTTCTTGTTAAATAGTCCCGTTTGTCTGTCAAAAAACGACGAGAGACTAGGAAACGCGGTTTCTGATATTGTGAGTGAGGGTGAAAGAACTGAACAACGAGTCACAAGTTCAGCAAACACCGAATTAGAGGAAGCATAATTTATAAAAATTAATGAAAGAAATTAATGTCTACACAAGTCACAATGAAAACATCGATGGGGGAAATCACCATCGAATTGAACGAAGATAAAGCACCTATAACCGTAAAAAACTTTTTACAATACGTCGACTCCGAATTCTATAACGGCACAGTATTCCACAGAGTCATCAATGGGTTCATGATTCAAGGCGGCGGTATGGACGTCAATATGAAAGAGAAAGATACTCAGGCGCCTATCGAAAATGAAGCCAGCAACGGACTTAAGAATGACGTTTACACCATCGCAATGGCCCGAACCAATGATGTGCATTCAGCCACTTCCCAATTTTTCATAAATATTGCGAATAACGAATTTCTAAACTTCACATCCGAAAGCCCACAGGGCTACGGATACTGTGTTTTTGGTAAAGTCACGGCGGGAGAATCAGTCGTCGATCAAATAAAAGGCGTTCCGACTGGGACTAAGGGATTCCACCAAGACGTGCCTAATGAAAATGTAATTATTGAGAGCGTCACAAGAGTTTAATTGTATTTAGACACCCTCTGACTGGCTAGGTGATGTCCAATCTCAAGCTCATTTTTATTTCAGATTTACATTTGTCGCCTTCAGAAACCTTAAAAACAAATATTTTTTTAAGGTTTCTGAAGTCCAACATAGGTCGATCGATTCATTTGTTTATTCTTGGCGACTTATTCGACTATTGGATAGGAGATGATGATCGCGCAAACCCATTGTTCTCCATGGTGGTGCCGGCGTTACGTGAATTCACGAGCACCGGCGCTCGTTTGAGCGTAATGCATGGAAACAGAGACTTTCTAATTGGCAAAAGTTTTTCCGGGTTGACGCGAGCTCAACTTCTACCAGACCCCTTCATCATAGATATTTATGGAAATCGAACGCTACTGAGTCATGGTGATCAGTGGTGTACCGACGACATCGAGTATCAAGCAATTCGATCAATGGTTAGATCGGATGAATGGATGAACAATTTTCTGAGACTCACAATAACAGAGCGTCACCAGCAAGCAAAAAACTACCGACAAAAAAGCGAAACCTCCAAAGAAAATAAAACCACCGAGATCATGGACGTATCACTCTCAACGGTTGATCAGGCATTCGTCACACATGATTGTCACAGAATTATTCACGGTCATACGCACCGACATGCACATCATAAACACTTCATTGATTCACAGCCCATGGAGAGGTTTGTTTTATCGGATTGGCACGAACAAGGACAAGCGTTAATTTTTTCTGAAAATGGGTATTCCGACGAGTGTGTGACCTAAGTCCTTTAAAAAGTAAGCCACCAAATCTATCCGTTAATAACGTCTAAATCTAAAGTAGATTTTGACTGCAACACAGACGAAATTCGCTCGTCGTTCCTCTCGCCTTCGACAGAGATTAAATAATCCTTTGAAATATCACCAGTGATGTACTCACCCGTGAAGCAGGATGTCTCAAATTGAGTAATTTCAGGATTAACAAAAGCACAACTCTCTATCAGGTCCTCAACAGTTTGGTAGATGATGCGGTCCACACCGATCTCTGCTGCTATAGCTTCCTCATCTCGACCGTGAGCAATTAATTCCTTTGAGCTTGGCATGTCAATTCCATAAACATTCGGGTAACGAACCGGGGGTGCAGCCGAAGCAAAGTAAACCTGTTTCGCTCCAGCTTCTCGTGCCATTTGTACAATTTCTTTACTTGTCGTTCCACGCACAATAGAGTCATCAACAAGCAATACATTTTTCCCCTTAAATTCAGACGCAATTGCGTTAAGTTTTTGTCTGACAGATTTTTTTCTGACTTCTTGGCCCGGCATGATAAAGGTTCGTCCGATGTATCGGTTTTTTATAAATCCTTCTCGATAAGGCACCTCGATACCATCGGCGATTTCCATTGCCGAAGGACGACTGGAATCCGGGATAGGAATCACTACATCGATTTGAATATCCGCATGCTCTGACCGTATTCTTTTTGCAAGTCTCTCTCCCATTCTCATTCTGGTCTCATGAACAGAAATGCCGTCCATGACAGAGTCAGGTCGGGCGAGATAGACATATTCGAAAATACAGGGATAACGCGATGGGTTAGAAACGCATTGCTGCTCGCTTACATTCCCTTCGTTTGAAATAAAGAGGGCCTCGCCAGGTTCGATATCTCGCACATAATCGAAACCTAGCGTATCTAGCGCCACAGTCTCTGAGGAAACTAAATATTCCTTCTCTCCCTCTTTGTTTCGCACTCCGTAGACCAGCGGCCTAATTCCAAAAGGATCTCGAAACGCAAGTAGTCCGTAGCCGGATATCATAGCGACGACGGCGTATGCACCCCGTACCCGCTTGTGAACGCCCCTTACAGCTTCAAAAATAGCCTCTGTATTCAAGTTAACACCCACACTAGCCTTTTGTAACTCGTGCGCAAAAACATTCAACAAAACTTCAGAATCAGAATTAGTATTAACGTGGCGGAGGTCTTGTCGAAAAAGCTCAATTTTTAACTTATGAGAATTAGTTAGGTTCCCGTTATGGCCGAGTACAATCCCGAACGGTGAATTCACATACATTGGCTGAACTTCATCGAACGCGTTGGCAGATCCAGCTGTTGGATAACGACAATGCCCGATTCCTGAATTGCCCACCAAGACCCGCATATTACGTGTTCTAAAAACATCTCGTACAAGCCCGCTGCCCTTGTGTATGTGGAAGTTGGGGCCATCTGCTGTCACAATACCAGCGGCATCTTGACCTCGGTGTTGGAGCACTTGTAATCCATCATAAAGTAATTGATTAACCGGTGACTTCGCGACCGCTCCAAGTAAACCACACATCAAAAATCTCCCCTGTTTATTTTCATGCCATTATATACACGCTACCCATCATTTTGGTGAGATAGCCCACTCCACCTCTGGGATCGTTAATTGAAGAAATGAAGCTATAACCTCTAGTGGAAAACGTAACTGTGCATTCTGCCACTGTGATTTAATTCCTATCTCCGTTGGCGACAAAACAACAACAAGCAGCGCTGTAATTAAAATCCCCCTACCCATTCCAAAAAAAGAACCTAATGCTCGATCCATGCCAGTCAAGGCTGAGGATTTCACTAATCTAGAAAGCTTGACTGTAACAAAATGAAATAAAAATAAGCATATGATTAAAATCAGGACAAAAGCCATAATCAATCTGAGCCTGGAGCTAATAATAAGCGGGCTTAAAAAAATAGAAACGTAGCCAACCGAAAGTTTGGATATCCAAAAAGAAAGGAACCAGGTTGCCAGAGAAAAAATTTCTCGCGTCAAGCCACGAAAAAAGCCGTAAGCCGTTGACACCAATAAAACTGCGATGATTCCATAATCAAACCAAGTCAGGTTTAGCTCCATACCCTTAAATCAGCCTAGGGTTTCGTTGTCAGTAGTCGTGATTTTATGAGAGGCTCTCCATATGTTAACGATTGAGCCTTTAACCTTGAGAGTGCTCGACTTGCTTTGTCCTTAGAAGAATAACTTCCCACGTACACACGAGTCATAGGTCCGTTACTACCCTCAAATGACTCTAGTATCACCGGAAAATTAGCAGCCTCAAGTTTTTTTGCGAAACGTTGAACAAAATTTATTTTAGAAAAAGCTCCTAACTGAACGACGTAACCGTCCACTACATCATTCGTTTGACTGCCCATCGACCTATCTGAATTATCACTCGCTCCTGCTGATCCTTGCTCCTCATCTATTGACCGAGCACTAGAGCCTGGCTCTTTGAACGTTTCTAAGCCTAAACTGGGTACCGGATCCTGAAGCCCAGATTTTGAAGCAATATTGATCTCAACATCATCCGAAATTTTCCTGGGCTCATTATCTAATATTAAAGGGACCAGAGTTACCACCAAAAGAACCAAGACCACAGCTCCCACAAGCCTTCTTCGGGCCCGCTTCTTCAGCTCAAGTTCATCTGCTTCATCAACTAATTGCATATTGGCTCTTCTTAAATTTCTATTTATTACTATTATGTACCAAGCTCGAAACAAATGGGTGATTTAAGGCTGCGGTCACTGTAATAAATGATCCACATACTATAATCCTATCATCGAGATCACTCTCCTCGAGAGACTGATCGATGGCTTGAGCCACTGAGTCACAGGATATTACTTTCCCAGCAATAAAATGCGGCGCAATTTGGCTCAAAACAATGTCTGGAGCGACTGACCTCTTGTCTGGTAATCCGCACACCAATATTCGGTCAACAACGGGTTCCATTAGCGACAGCATCTTCACGTATTGCTTATCTGCTAATGCTCCGAAAACAAGTCTTGTCTTCCCCTTATAACTCGCGCGTTTGAGCTCGTTCACTAAAGCCATCACCGATGCTACGTTATGCGCCACATCCAGTAAAATCAATGGGCGCGCCGGAAGCACTTGGAACCGCCCCAATCTCTCGGCATCCAGCAATCCGCTTCGAATGGATGCAGCATCGATTGGCAGATGAATCTTCAAGCGTGTAACTGCTTCTATAGCAACGCTCGCATTTATTAACTGGTGCTCCCCCTGCAATCGCGGCGGACTAAGGCTCATTCGCACCCCACTGTTTGACCAAAATGTCCATCCTGGACTCGCCTTTATGAAACCAAAATCTCTAGACACCAACTGTAAATTCGTTCCAACCTCTGCCGAGACGTCAATGATTGATTGAGGCGGATCCTCATCGCCGCATATGGAAAGGGCTCCATCACCTCGAAAAATTGCTGCTTTCTCCTCGCCTATCGCCTCTCGATTATCACCCAAAAATTCCATATGATCTAATTCGACATTTGTCACAATCGCGCAAATGGGATCCAGCACGTTTGCGGCGTCTAATCGGCCTCCGAGTCCCACCTCTAAAATTATCAAATCTAAATCTTGTTGCAAAAAAATGTTCAACGCTGCAAGAAAAGAAAACTCAAAATAAGTGAGACTAACCGTTTTACGCGCGAGCTCTATTTTTTCAAAAGCCGAAATAATATCCTCATCATTGGCATCTTTGTTCGCAACTCTTATTCTTTCATTAAAACGAATAAGATGAGGAGAAGAGAATAGACCTACTTCATAACCAGCATTAGTATAGATCGCCTCTAACATCGCGCATGTAGAGCCTTTTCCATTTGTCCCACCAACAGTTATTACAGGACAAACTGGGTAAAGCGCCATGTTTAGCATGACCTCACGAAGCCGATCTAACGTCAGATCAACCTCTTTATGATGCGTCGTATTGATATGACACAACCAGTCATCTAAAGACTTACTCAATTGATCAGAGGTAAATGTCTATTGGGAACAGTCTCAAGTTTGAGGGTCAATTTGTTCTTACCCGCGTGAACAAAGAAAGCAATTTACCTAAGCGATCCTTCATCTCTCTGCGGTCGACAATCATATCTATCGCTCCGTGCTCCAAAAGGAACTCGGAGCGCTGAAATCCATCCGGTAGCGTCTGTCGGACAGTTTGCTCGATGACCCGTGGCCCTGCAAAACCAATTAATGCTCCAGGCTCAGCAATGACAATATCCCCAATCATCGCAAAACTTGCTGACACACCGCCCATAGTTGGATCGGTTAATACGGATATGAAGGGCAGCCCTTGATTGGATAACTGAGACAATGCAGCAGTAGTTTTAGCCATTTGCATCAGTGAGGTTAACCCCTCTTGCATACGAGCGCCACCACTTGCCGCGAAGCAAATAAAAGGTATTTTTTTTGTACAACTATACTTAACGCCTGCCGCGAAGCGTTCTCCAACTACGGAGCCCATAGAGCCGCCAAGAAATGAAAACTCAAACGCCGCGCATACAGCCGATATTCCATTGATAGCCCCTTGCTGAACCACTATGGCGTCTGTTTCATCAGTGCTTTTTTGAGCTGCAACAAGCCGCTCCTTATACTTTTTACTATCGACAAACTTTAAAAAATCAACGGGTTTAGCGTACTCTCCGATGTCAAACCGTTTCCCATCGTCAAATATGAAGTCCAACCTCTGCCTCGCATTTAAACGGCCGTGGTGTGAACACTTCGGACATACCTGCAAACTTTCTTCCAACTCCGCCTGATAAAGCACAGCCTCACAGTTAGGACATTTACTCCAAAGACCTTCAGGTACAGCCTTACGTAAAGTCTTAGTGCTGGTAAAAGTATTAATCTTTGGCGGTAATATTTTTTGAAGCCAACTCATTGGATTAATGTCCCCGAGTACATTTGTTATTTTTGATCGATAGCACTGCGTATGGACTTGATAAAGTTTTCAACATTCGGGATGATCGTCTTCACGTCAGATTGCTCTATCTCCTCTACCAGTCGACTACCGATCACAACAGCATCTGACAGTTTAGCGACTGCTCTGGCTGTATCGCCATCACGGATACCGAAACCGACCCCGACCGGCACGTTGACGTGATTCTTAATTTGCTCAACTCGACTAGCCACATCATCCAAATCTAAGTGACCAGCACCGGTCACCCCCTTTAATGAGACGTAATATACGTAACCTGTAGCTAACAGTGCGACATCGGCCACCCGGGACTCCAGGGTGGTTGGTGCCAACAAAAAGATCGAATCGATATGGTTTTCCTTTAATGCGGCGTTTAAAGCACCGCTTTCCTCAGGAGGATAATCAACAACTAAAACACCGTCTACGCCAACCTCAGCCGCTCGGTTTACAAAGCTATCAACCCCCAAAGCTTCTATCGGGTTTGCATAACCCATTAAAACAACTGGGGTTTCTTGGTCACTCTCACGAAAATTTTTAACCAAATCCAGCACTTTACTCAAACTCGTCCCGCCGGCTAGCGCCCTTTCGCTTGCCCTCTGAATTGTCGGTCCATCAGCAATTGGATCGGAAAAAGGTATGCCAAGCTCAATAATGTCAGAGCCACTATCCACAAGTGCAAACATCAATTTAAGCGTTGTTGAAAGATCAGGGTCTCCCGCCGTTATGAATGGTATTAAAGCTTTCCGTCCATTTACATTTAATTCTTCAAACTTTTTTTTAATTCGTGACATATGTTGATTTTAAAACTCGATTAAACATCTTTTGTTGTTAATAGATAACACTAAAGCCCGATATTCGACGCCGTTGCGACCGTCGCCATATCCTTATCTCCCCGACCAGAAAGATTAACCAATAAAACCTGATCTGCCTTCATTTTAGGAGCTATTTTCATCGCATGGGCAACCGCATGCGCCGTTTCTAGCGCAGGCATGATTCCCTCAATTTTGGTCAATTTATGAAACGCGTCTAACGCCTCATCATCATTTGCCGAAACATACTCAGCACGACCGATGTCTTTTAACCAGGAATGTTCCGGACCAACTCCAGGATAATCTAATCCAGCTGAAATTGAATGCGTCTCTATTATTTGTCCGTTTGAGTCCTGCATCAGATACGTGCGGTTACCATGGAGAACTCCGGGTGTACCAGAAGCCAACGGTGCCGCATGCTTACCGGTATCCACGCCAGACCCACCAGCTTCTACACCAATTAATCTGACGTCAGTGTCTTTTATATACGGATGAAATACTCCCAAGGCGTTAGATCCGCCACCAACACAAGCGATAACGGCATCAGGCTGACGTCCAATCAACTCAGGCATTTGTATTTTTAACTCGTCTCCAACCACTGAATTGAAATCGCGAACAATCATCGGGTAGGGATGAGGTCCTGCTACTGTTCCAATAATGTAAAAAGTATTTTCAACATTTGTCACCCAATCACGCATCGCTTCATTTAGCGCGTCTTTAAGGGTTTTGGATCCACTTTCTACTGGAACAACCTCGGCGCCAAGCAAACGCATTCGATAAACATTGCTAGCTTGACGCTTAATATCCTCCGAACCCATATACACAACGCAATCCATTCCATAACGAGCTGCTACTGTCGCCGAGGCGACTCCATGCTGACCAGCACCGGTTTCAGCAATAATTCGTTTTTTACCCATGTGACGAGCGAGGAGAGCTTGACCAACGGTATTGTTCACCTTGTGTGCCCCAGTATGGTTTAGATCTTCACGTTTCAACCAAATTTGAGCTCCCCCAAGCATTTCTGTGAGCCGTTTAGCGTAATAGACTGGACTTGGTCGACCTACAAAGTGCTTCAAGTCATTATGAAATTCCTCCATAAAGCTTGGGGTATTTTTTAGCGTCTCATAGTTATCTCTCAAGTCCTCCAACGCGTGTATCAGCGTCTCAGGCACAAATACACCGCCGTAAGGTCCAAAGTGACCACTGCTATCAGGGAAATTATAATTTTCTAAATTTTCTTGCATCTGCATTTTTTACCTCATTAATAAAGTCTTGCACTAGCGCAAGGTCTTTGACCCCTTTTTGTCCATTCTCCACTCCGCTGCTAACGTCTACTGCCCAAGGGCTAACGGAGTCAATCGCTACCGAAACATTATCGGGAGATAAACCCCCAGCTAAAACAATAGGCAAGTCCAATTGTTTCGGCACTAACCCCCAATTGAAAACTTTTCCAGTTCCTCCACGTGCCCCATCAGAAAAGGTATCTAGCAACAACCCAGACGCTTCCCCAAACGTCCTACAGTATTCTACCAAATCCATCCCATCGGTAACGCTTATTGCTTTTAAATACGGCTTACTAAAACCCCCGCAAAAATCTGGCTTTTCATCACCATGAAATTGCAATAAATTTAAATCCACTAACTCTAACGTCTCGAGCACATCTTCCCTAGAGGGATTCACAAAAAGACCAACCTTAGAAACAAAAGGAGGGAGTTCATTAACGATTTCCTGAGCTACCTTATTGGTAACACATCGTGGACTTTCAGCATAAAAAACCAATCCGATTGCATCAACACCTAGTCCGGCTACAGCAAGTGCATTCTCAACAGTA
>Ga0209251_1002076_pt1 | contig 14425 bp, 16 predicted proteins | sample SaaInlV_100m_DNA_6_FD_184665 | JGI IMG/M metagenome (GOLD analysis project Ga0209251, IMG submission 184665) | Marine microbial communities from expanding oxygen minimum zones in the Saanich Inlet - Saanich Inlet SI073_LV_10m_DNA (SPAdes) (version 2) | ecosystem: Environmental > Aquatic > Marine... | reverse complement strand
GGTATATCGATCCTATGTGCGTTGCTCCAATTGGTACTACAGTTAATATAAGTAAAATTATTATAAGTCGGTAAGTGTAAGGAGGCCTTTTCATTAAATAGTGTTTCCTTGATCAATGGGAATTGAAACAGCTGATGTAAACCAACAATCATTACAATTTTTTTCTGAAGCTTTTTCAACGTGCCATTCATAAAATAATAATTTTTTATCTTTTGCTAAAATTTCTATTTTAAAAATATGTTTATTTGGCGTGTTCATTAGTAAATTTATCTTATGAGATGAATGGTTTAATAAAGACCTATATTGATTTCCATAAATCATAATTCGGAATCTCGCATACGGACCTGTATTTTTTTTATTTTCTGGATGTGCAAACAACCATGTTTGCATTATTCCGTCATCTTCTTTATTATTTTTTTTTAGAGCTTCTAATTGTATTTTAACAACATCGTACGGTAACAAATTTTCATTAGGGTTTATAATTTCACTATTTAGTTTACTGCTAAAAAAGATAATAAAAATAAAAATTAATATTTTTCTTAATTCCATATTTTTTCTAATATTTCTTCTCTTTGACAAGATTTTTTATACATTAAATAACGTATAAAATTTTTTTCATAATAATCTTGGTGATAAGTTTCTGCAGGGTAAAACTTTTCAAATTTCCAAACTAAGGTAACAATTTTCTTTTTAAATTTATTTTCTACTTGTTTAAAAGAATTATTAATTATTTCTTTTTGTGGCTGGTCTTCAAAAAAAACGACTGACCTATAACTTTTACCTTTATCGCAAAATTGACCATTGGCATCGAAAGGATCAATATTTTTCCAATAAATATCCAATAATTTTTCATAGTTAATGATTTTTGAGTTATAGGTTATTTCGATAGTCTCAACGTGTCCTGAATCTGTATAAACAACATCTGCGTATTTTGGATTTTTTAAATGTCCTCCTGAATAACCTGAGATAGTTGAGATTACTCCTTCTACTTGGTCAAAAGACTCTTCCATGCACCAAAAGCAACCTCCTGCAAAGTAAACTTTTTTTTCTTCTGCATAACTGTAAGAACTCATGAATATTAATGAGACAAATAGTAAAATTTTATTCATCTAAATATGTTATATTATTCATTATGGAAAACGATGACTTTATTGTCGTAGAGGGTATTCACAAAAATCCTAATAATTTTGATACTATTGATGAAAGTACCAAAATAATTCATGGGCCATTTAAAAAAGAACATGCGGAAAATCTCGCAAAAGGACTAATACAAAAAAATATAGATAATTTTTATCATAGAGCTTGGGTCATTAGGAACGGACTGGAGATTAATAATATATGTGAGGAATGTAAAAAAGAAGATGTAAGCGTTAAACAAAATTTAATTATGCATAGCTATAAGATTTGTAATAGCTGCAATTTAACTAGAAAAATATTTCCTATTTAAATTCCTTTAAATAAAACAATAACTAAGAATAAAAAGAAAGCTTGAAACAACCAAGAAACAACCACAACTCCAAAAGCCTTCCAAAGACTATCGTAATCTAAGGCTGCTTTAACTGCAACAACCATACATGCAAGCATCCAAAATGCTGAGCCAATAAATGTTACCGTCATTAATTCTGGAGTTATACCAAAAACCCTAATAAGACCTGGAGCGCTAGAAAAACCTATTGTTCTCAAAAGCTCTCCGTGGTTACTTTTAGTTTTTGCCCCACCAAAAAGTTTTACACCTACAAAATAAATTACATATGCCCAAACATACCAACTCAATAAAGAAAGAGCTGGAGCAACTAGAAAATTAGACGCCCCTAAATGAATAGATCCTACTCCAGCAGCTAAGCTGGATAAAACTACAACAGCACCGGCCTGAAAAGTTGCGCTTTTATCTTTCTCAACTTCCTCAAATAAATCAATATCAATTTTTATTGCTCTAAAAATTCTATTTAAAAATAAGTTTATCATTTCATTTTTTTGTGAATGGCTTTAATAACTTTAATATCTTGTTATGTAAAACTTTGTTTGATGTTGCTAAGATATTTCCACCATTTTCCGCTGGTTCATTTTTCCAATTAGTTACAATTGCTCCTGAGTTTTTAATAATTGGAATTAAAGGTAATATATCATATGGCTTTAGATTAGCCTCGATTACTGCATCGACTCTCCCCTCTGCAAGTAAACAATAATTCAGAGCATCGAATCCTGCCAATCTAAAGGACCAACCAAATTTTTTAATTACCTTTCTTTGTTTTTCATAACTTAAAGTTCCATGAAAATTTCCAATTATCTTAATTGTTTTTAAGTTGTTATTATTTGATGATTTTAAAATAAATTTTTTCTTATCTTTAAATAAATAGGATTTTTTTTTATCATTAATATAATATTTATTTAATTCAGGAAAATTAGCTAAACCTACTTTTGATCTCTCTTCATAGGATAAACTAATTAAGTTAGACCAAGTTGGGGCACCGATTACAAAAGCTCTCGTCCCATCAATTGGATCAATTGACCATTTATAATCATTCAGAGTAAATTTATCATTAAACTCTTCACCTATAATTGAGTCTTTTGGAAATTTTTTATTAATGAGTGTTCTTATATATTTTTCAAAAGCTTTATCAAAATTAGTTACAGGGTCAAAATCTTTTTTAGTCTTTGATTTATTGTTAACGATTACTCCTGACTTAGATTTTTTTTTGTAAAATAAGTTCAGCTTGGGTGGTAAATTTTTAAGAAAATTGAATGGTTTGTTGTAATCCATTATGTTTATATAGCTTAATTAGAAAAAAAATATATATGAAAATTTTAAAAAAAATTGAACCTATACTCATTGGTTTTTTTGGTGCAATAATTATTGGTGTTCTTGCGTTTCTTAGCTTTGAAACATCCACAGGTTTTTGGTTAATGTTTTCTTTTGGCTCAACTGTATTAATTGTATTAGTTTTTTATGAAAGTGAGTTTGCGCAACCTGCTAATATTTTTTTTGGTCACTTATTAGGTATAGTAATAGGCGTATTATTTAATGAGTTTTTGGGCATTTCTTTTATCACTTTGGGGCTATCCGTTGGTGCCACTATTTCTCTCATGATTTACTTTAAAATAATTCATCCCCCGGCGGCGGCAAATCCGCTTATTGCTTTATTTGCTGATGTATCTTTAAATTATATAGTTTTTCCAGTTATTGTTGGTTCTGTTTCAATAATAATTTTTTCAGTTTTAATAAATAAGTTTCTTTTAAAAAGAAAATATCCAACGCGATGGTTTTAATTTAATATTAAAATCGAACTATTTAATATAAAAGCATAGCTTGACCATAAAAAATAAGGGACCATTAAGTAAAAACTAACTTTATCTATTTTTAAATAGATCTTCATTAAAATAGTAATAAAAATTAAAATAATTATAAGATTAATTAATGCTAAGCCGATTAAATGAAATCCAAAAAAAACTATACTCCACGTACTGTTAAATATTAAATGTATGAAATAAATTTTTAACACCCCTTTATTGAAAGAATTTATCCAAATTTTCCAAATTGATATTGTCATTAATAAATATAGTGTAGTCCAGACAGGAGCGAATACCCAGCTTGGTGGATTAAAGCTTGGAAGGATAATTTCAGAATACCAAGGTTCCTTAAATGAAGCCGTGACATAACTTCCAGTCATTGGAGCAATAAAAGTTATTAAAAGTATGATAAAAAATGATAAATATTTATTCTTCATTGAAAAATAAGATATAACTAATTTATGTCAGAAAATCAGAAAAAAATTTGGATAACAGGCGCTAGTAGTGGAATTGGAAGAGCTGTTGCAGAAAAATTTGCACAAGAAGGCTGGAAAGTTGCTATTTCTGCCAGAAGAAAAGAAATCTTAGATCAAATTGCAGCAAACAAAAATATAGAGTCTTTTCCTCTCGATGTAACAGATGAAAAAAGTTGTAAATCAGTATTCGAAGAAATAATTCAAAGATTTAATGGTTTGGATATTTGTTTTTTTTGCAGTGGTACATATGATCCAAAAAAAGAGCAAGAGCTAAACTTAGAACAAAATAAATTTGTAATGAATGTAAATTATTTTGGAACACTAAATTGTGTGAAGACTGTAGAAAAATATTTTAAAGAAAAAAAAGATGGTCATATTTCAATTGTATCATCTATTGCAGGCTATAGAGGTTTACCTAATTCTAGTGGCTATGGTCCTTCTAAAGCTGCTTTAACAAATTTTGCAGAAAGTATTTATTTTGATTTTAAAAAATTTAACGTAAGAGTTTCTGTTGTATCCCCTGGATTTATTAAAACTCCTCTAACTGACAAAAATGAATTTCCAATGCCGTTTTTAAGGTCTCCAGAATTTGCTGCTAAACAAGTTTATAAAGGTTTAGTCAAATCAAAATCTTTTGAGATTCATTTTCCAAAACAATTAACTTTAACCTTAAAATTTTTGAGAATTTTACCTTATAAATTTTATTTATTTTTAGTTGATAAATTAGTTAAACGCTAATCTTTAACAAACATCACCGTAAGCTCAGCAACTTTAATCCCGAATTTTGTCATCGTTGCTCTATTAATTGCAACTCGTTCGTCTTGCATGAAAATCCAATCGTCAAAAGTAATTTTTATATTTTTTCCTTTTACTGGAACTAACAATACATATTCAAATTTAAAAGCTGGACCGTAGGAATATCCTTTGGCTTTGCCAACCACATCCGATGCGGTGCCCTCATAATTATGTTCATCAATTTTATTTATTGTCCACTGACGTGTTTGTTTTTCACCATCAGTCCAGTTAAAAATTTCGTCTAGAATTAATTGTGATCCATTCCATTTACCATTTAAATCGGCTTTAAATTGTCGTGTAACTTTTCCTGATCTATTTTGAAGAACGCCCCATGCTTTTACATTACCAGCAAGGTAATCTTCAATTATAAGTCTTGGTTTTTGATCTTTAAAATCTGTTGGTTTCATTGTATTGGCGCATCCTGTTAATATTATTAGTATAAAAATTCCAAATAATTTATTCATCACTACTGCTTATTCGACATAGAAAATTGAATCAAGTTAATGTTTCTAGATTTAAACCCTGCTTCACAATAAGACAGATAAAACTCCCACATTCTCTTAAATGTTTCATCAAAACCTAGAGGAGTTATGTTGCCCCAAGCTCTAAAGAAATTTTTTCTCCAGGTAGCTAAGGTTCTTGCGTAATCATCTGGATAAGAATTAACTTTTAAAAGACTTAGATTGTTTTTTTTGATTAATGACTTCATAAATTTTAATGAAGGCAAAAAGCCACCAGGGAAAATATATTTTTGGATAAAATCTTCACTGTTTCTATACCTATCAAATAAATCATCTCTTATTGTAATTCCTTGTAAAGCTGCTGAACCGTCAGGGGTGAGTGATTTTTTTATTGTCTCAAAATACTTATCTAAATATTTTTCACCTACAGCTTCAATCATCTCTATAGAGGCAATTTTATCATATTTACTCCTTAAGTCTCTATAATCTAAAAACATTACATTAACTTTATTATTTAAACCCGATCTATTTATTCTTTTTTGAGTAAACTCGAATTGTTTTTTTGAAATTGTTATACAATCAATTGTTACATTATAATTTTTTGCCAGATATTCAGAAAAACCTCCCCAACCACATCCAATTTCTAAAACTTTATTTCCATCTTTAACTTCCAGTAAATCTATAAGTTTTTGATATTTATTTTTTTGAGCATCTTCTAAACTATCACTTTTATTTTCATAAACAGCACTTGAGTAAGTAAGAGTTTTATCTAACCACTCAGAAAAGAAACTGTTTCCTAAATCATAGTGTTTAGAAATATATTTTAAACTTTTCGCTTTAGTGTTCGAAGCAAAAATTCGCTTTAAAAAATTTTTAATTTTTTGAATTTTAAAACTACCAGAGAAAGAATGAATTAAATTAATATTTCGTGCCGTAAGTTCTATTAGATTTGTAAGATTAGATGTATAAAATTCTTTATTCATGTGGGCTTCTCCTAATGCTGAACTGCCGCCAATTACTATATTGAAATATAATTTAGGATTATTAATCTTGATGTCAGCAGAAATTTCGCTTTCAAAATTTCCAAAATGAAAAACTTTCCCATCATAGTTTACTAACTTTAAGTTTCCATTTTCAATATTTTTTAATTTATTTAAAATAATTTTTTCTGAAATTTTCATTAGACTCATTTAATATTCCTCATAACTTAAATTATTTAAAATTTTGGTATTTCTTTTTCTGTATATTGCCCCTTTTTTCCACAATAAAAATGCTTCAAAATGTATCGAACCAATTATTTTAATAGTCATTAATGGATATTTAAAAAAATTTATTAAAAGTTGTTTAAAGTTTAGTTTTTTTCGGTCTCCTTCCTGTGTTGCAGTTAGAACTGTGCCTACGTCATCTGTTTGTTTAATAAAAACAGAAAGTTTTTCTCCTGGGGCTATAAGTTTAAAATTATAGAAAGTGTTCATATCCATGAAAGGTGAAACGTAAAATTTTTTTTTGCATTTTTGTTCAATTTTTTCACCATCAATTACTTTAAAAATATAAGTATGCTGCTCGTTAAAAGTATTCTTAACTTCATAAAAAATGGCTTTAAGATTATTTTCTTGATAACAGTAAAAAATACTTAAAGGATTAAATACATAGCCGAAAATTCTTGGATAACAAAGTAATTCAATTTTTGTTATCTCACTACTAATTTTAAATTTTTTTAAATTTTCTACAATCCAATCTTTAATCGAACTACCATCACGGAGTCCGTGATCTTTATAATAAAAGCTAAATACATTAAATTTGTTAATAGAAAAAATGCTTATTTTCTCATCAAGCCTTTCAAGTTCGTCTAAATCTAAAAGCAAAGAAAATGTTTTATATTTGAGCGAGTGTTTTACAGGTTTAAATCTATGATGAGTGACTAAGCCATTGTAAATACAAGAGTTCATTAATTTTCAAATTTTTTAAAAAGTTCTTTTGAAGATTTTAAACCATCTTCATGAAAACCGTAACCAAAATAACTTCCACAAAACCAAGTTCTTTTTTTTCCTTGAAGTTTGTTTAAGTCTTTTTGCAAAGCCACATTATCTTTATTAAAATATGGATGAGTAAAATGAATTTTTTTTATTATTTTATTTTTGTCGATTGCTTCAACAGGGTTTAATGTTAAAAAATAGCTTTTTTCTGAATTAAGATTTTGAAGTTTATTTAACCAATATGTAACACAAGTATTTTCATTTTTTGAAATTGAATTCCAACTTGACCATGCTGATTTTCTAATAGGCATCAAATTTTCATCCCTATGTAAATATGCTTCGTTAGATACGTAGGTAAATTTTTTAAGTATTTCACTTTCTTCTAAAGATGGGTCATCTAATAATTCTAAGCTTTGGTCGGCATGAGAAGCTAAAATCACATGATCGTAATCCTGATATTCATTTCCAATTAAGATTCTTACATTATTTTCACTTCTTAAAATTTTACTTACTTTGTAATTTTTAAACACCTCTCCACTTATATTTTCTAAAACTTTTTTAACATAAGTTCTGCTTCGATTAGAAACGGTAAACCATTGAGGCCTATTTTTTAATTTAAATAAACCATGATTGGTAAAAAAATTTAAAAAAAGTTTTAAAGGCATCTCTTTTGCTTTTTGAAATGGCATAGACCAAATTGCAGCTACCATTGGAATTATATGGTACTCGATAAAATATTTAGATAATTTTGAACTCTTTAAATAATCTCCTAAAGTTACATTACTAGTTTCTGTGTTTATAAGAGAGGGTGCTGTTTTATAAAAATTAATTATTTCATTTATCATTTTTAAAAATTTAAAATTTAATAAATTTTTTTTGTTTGCAAATATTGCATTAAAACCACTTCCGCCATACTCCACATTGGTATCTTTTATGGAAACAGAGAACGACATATTGCTTTTTTCAAAAGGCACGTTTAACTCATTAAAAAATCTTATTAAATTTGGATAAGTTTGTTCATTAAAAACAATAAAGCCAAGATCAACTGCTATAATCTTATTATCTTCTTTAATATCATAAGTATAAGAATGGCCTCCGAAATGATCATCTTGTTCAAATAAATCTACTTTATATTTTTTGGAAAAATAATATGAAGCAGATAGACCTGAAATTCCTGATCCAATAACTGCTATTTTCATTTATAAATTATGCAGCTTCTTCTTTATACTCGTCCATAGAAGGACATGAACAAACGAGATTTCGATCTCCGTAAACATTATCAACACGAGCAACAGGAGCCCAATATTTATTATTTTTTACGAATTCGTTTGGAAAGGCGGCTTCCTCTCTTGAATATTTATGTTTCCACTCATTTGAAGCTAATTCGATATATGTATGCGGCGCGTTTTTAAGAGGGTTATCTACTTTATCAAATTTAGAATTTTCTACTTTGTTTATTTCTTTTTTAATTTTTATTAAAGCATTGCAAAATTTATCTATCTCTTCTAAATTTTCACTTTCAGTTGGCTCAATCATAATTGTTCCTGCAACTGGCCATGACATTGTAGGCGCGTGATATCCAAAATCAATTAATCTTTTGGCAATATCTTCTTCTGAAATTCCTGAACTTGCTTTAATTGGTCTTATATCAATAATACACTCATGGGCTACGTTTCCATTTTTTCCAGTGTATAAAACTTTGTAATCTCTAGATAATTTCTTAGAGATATAATTAGCATTTAGTATTGAAACTTGAGATGCTTTTTTTAAACCTTCAGCACCCATCATTTTGATGTACATCCAAGAGATGGGTAAAATACTTGAACTTCCCCAGGGTGCAGCAGATACAGCGCCCATTCCATTTGAGGGCCCTGACTCTTTTATAACTTTGTGAGTTGGTAAAAATTCTGCTAGGTGTTTACCGCAAGCAATTGGACCCATACCAGGTCCTCCTCCTCCATGTGGAATACAAAATGTTTTATGCAAATTTATATGACAAACATCTGGACCAAATTTTCCCGGTTTTGCAATACCTACTAAAGCATTTAAATTAGCACCGTCCATATAAACTTGACCTCCTGCTTTATGTATAATGTCGCAAATTTCCATAATTTTTTCTTCAAACACGCCATGAGTGGATGGATAAGTCACCATTAAAGCCGCTAAATCATTAGCGTATTTTTCAGCTTTATTTTTTAAATCTTCAATATCAACATTTCCATCGTCATCACAATTAACAACAACAACTTTCATTCCACACATTTGTGCACTTGCAGGATTTGTGCCATGAGCGGAATTGGGTATCAAACATACATTTCGATTTGATTGTTTGTTATTTTTATGAAATTTTCTTATTGTCATTAAGCCAGCATACTCACCTTGAGCTCCAGAATTTGGCTGCAAAGAAACTGCATCAAAACCAGTTATTTCTTTAAGGTCATTAATTAAATCATTAAATAATATTTTATAACCTTTCATTTGTTCCGTGGGCACAAAAGGATGAGGAAGTGAAAACTCTTTCCAAGTAATTGGCATTAATTCAGCTGTTGCATTTAATTTCATTGTACAAGATCCTAACGCAATCATAGATCTGTTTAACGCAATATCACAATCTTCTAATTTTTTAAGATATCTCAACATTTCAGTTTCTGAATGATATTTATTAAATACTGGATGGGTTAGATATTTTGAAGTTCTTAAAAGATTTTTTGGTAAATTATTCAGCTCTACTTTTGTGTTTTGATCTAAAGTTTTTGATATCCCAAATATTTTTAATAAATTATTTACGTCATCAAGTTTTTTAGCCTCATCAAATGCAACGGATAATGTATCTTTATTAACTTTTCTTAAGTTTATTTTTTCTTCATAAGCTTTTTTTAGAATAGTTTCTGTCTTTTCATTTGTTTTAATTGTTACAGTATCAAAGTAATGATCACTTAATATTTTTAATCCTCCTTTTTTAATCTCATCTCCAAATAATTTTGCTAAAGATGATGTTCTATTAGCTATTTTTAAAATTCCTGATGGACCATGATAGATAGCAAAAGCCGCAGATATTATTGCAAGCAACGCTTGAGCTGTACAAATGTTACTTGTGGCTTTGTCTCTTCTAATATGCTGTTCTCTCGTTTGTAAAGATAATCGAAAAGCTTTTTTCCCATGTCGATCAACTGACACGCCAATAATTCTTCCAGGCATTGATCTTTTAAATTCTTCTTTTGTTGCAAAGAAAGCTGCGTGGGGACCACCATAACCCATCGGAATTCCAAATCTTTGTGCGCTTCCTACTGCAATATCTGCTCCTAATTCTGCTGGAGTTTTTAATCTTGCTAACGCTAATAAATCACATACCAAAATTGCTTTACCATTTTTTTTATGAATTTGGCTTATACTTTCACTAGGATCTTGAATATCACCTAATGTTCCAGGGTAAGCTAAAACTCCACAAACAATATCTTCATTTATCTTACTTAAATCATCTTTTTCATTTCCAATTATAAGTTCTAATCCAAAAGGTTCAGTTCTAGTTTTTATCAGATCGATAGTTTGTGGATTACATGAATCTGAAACAAATATTTTTTTTGAATTATTTTTATCTAATCTTTGGCTTAATCCAACAGCTTCAGCTGTTGCTGTTGCTTCATCTAATAATGAGGCATTTGCAATATCCATTCCTGTTAAATCAATAATGAGTTGTTGGAAATTTAAAAGCATTTCTAATCTGCCTTGTGCTACTTCAGGCTGATAAGGGGTGTATGAAGTATACCACCCTGGATTTTCTAATATATTTCTTAAAATAACATTAGGAGTAAAAGAGTTATAATAACCCATTCCTATAAAGTTTCTAAAGATTTCATTCTGTTTGGAAATTGATTTTAATTTTTTTAATGCATCATTTTCTGATAGTGGTTCATCTATTTTTAACTCTTCTTTTAAAAGAATTTTTTCAGGAACTGTATTATCCATCAAATTTTCCAGCGTTTTATAACCTACTGCTTCAAGCATTTTTTGTTGCTCCTTTTCAGAAGGACCAATATGTCTGTAAATGAATTCTTTAGAATTATCGTCTATCATTAGCTAGGGTTCTCCGCACAAAATTTATCGTAATCTGCTTTGTTCATTAATGTGTCAAGCTCAGATTTATCTTTAACTTTTATTTTAAAAAACCAACTTTCTCCCTCTGGATCAGAGTTTACATTACCCGGATCATCAACAATTGATTTGTTTCCCTCTAAAATTTCCCCTGAGATTGGAGAGTAAACATCACTTGCTGCTTTAGTAGACTCAACGACAGCGGCTTGGCCATCCTTCTCTACTGATTTACCTGGTTCAGGAACTTCAACAAAAACAATATCCCCTAACATTTCAGTAGCATGCTTTGTAATACCTACAGTTGCAGTATCACCATCAAGTGAAACCCACTCATGTTTTTTTGAAAATTTTTTCTCACTCATTATTTGCTCCTTTGTTATTTAACATAACTCTTCTTAAAAAATGGAAGTTCAGAAACTTTACCCCCATATTTCTTTCCTCTTACTTCCAATTGAATTTTTGTACCAACCTCTGCATATTTTGTATTAATATAACCCATTGCAACTGGTGCGTTTACGCTAGGACCAAAAGTTCCACTAGTTATTAAGCCAATCTCTTCTCCGCTTTCAGAAAAAATTTTCGTATTTTCTCTAGCAATCACTCTTCCTTCTGGCAAAATACCAACTCTTTTTTTTTCACTACCATTTTCAATTAATTTTTTAATTCTATCCCAACCATTAAATCCACCCTCTTCTCTTCTTCTTTTCGCTATCGCCCACTTCAAGTTAGCTTCAATTGGATTAATTTTTTCATTAAGATCATGACCATATAAACATAGTCCTGCTTCAAGCCTTAATGTGTCTCTAGCTCCCAATCCTACTGCATTTACTTTATTTTCTTTTAATAATGAAATGAGTTTTTCAACTTTATTATTAGGGATAGATATTTCAAAACCATCTTCTCCAGTGTATCCTGATCTAGTTATATATAAGTTTTCATTATCAAACTTAAAATTATCACCAGTCATAAATTTCAAATGTAACACACCAGGAACAATTTTTTCTAAAATCTCAACTGCTTTTGGTCCTTGCAATGCTATTAAAGATAAATCGTTATTTAAAAAATACTTGTGATCTTTGTTTAAAAATTTCTCAATTTGTTTTACATCATTTTCTTTACATGCTGCATTTAAAATAATGCAAAATCCTTTGGAAGTTTTTGTAATAATTAAATCATCTATAATTCCTCCTTCGTTATTTAGTAAGAAAGAATATTTAGAATGATTCAATTTTAAAGATCTGAGATCTGCTGGAATAATTTTTTCTAAAGCATCGGCTAATGTTTCGTCTCCCTCTAAAAAAAACTGCCCCATATGAGAAACATCAAAAAAACCTGCGTATGATCTTGTTGAAATATGTTCCTTTACAATTCCATCTTTATATTGAATTGGCATTTCATAACCTGCAAAGGAAACAAATTTAGCACCAAGATCTTTATGATAATTATATAAAGCTGTTTTTTGTACTTCCATAATAACTCTTTTCATGCCCCATCTGTCTATGTACCTGAGAGATTTAATCCTTCGGTGAGGCCAAAAAGCCTGCTTTCCAGAGTTATTACGGTAACGGTCCTTTTGCCTGAGAGTTTCCGGGGTGGTTGCTCCTTCGGCGCTATATCTAAATAGTCTCTCCCGTTACAATTAGACTTTCTTCGAAATTAAATAAAAAGTCAAATAATTAGTTTGTAGCAGTTTTGCTTTTATCTAAGCTTTTAAGAACAATTGCAGAGATTATTACGGTTCCCCCGATTAACACACTTAATGGTGGTATTTCATTTAAAAATAACCAAACCCATATAGGGCCAAATAAAGTTTCCGTTAACATTAGCAACCCAATTGTAGTTGAGGGAGTTGTTCTAGATCCAATGGTTATGCATATGAAACCAAATGCTAATTGAGGGACACCAAGAAAAAAACCCATTAAAATATCATGGCTCGTAAAATTTAAAGACTCAGATAAAACCAATCCATAAATGATACTAAAAATTCCTGAGTAAAAAATAGCAGGCACCATATCTAAATTTTTATTTTTTCTAATAATCATTACTAAAATAGAAAAATTAATAGGGATAGCTAATGCAACAATGTTTCCAAAGAATGATCCAGATGAGAGAGAATCTCCAACCATTAAAGCTATACCGCTCATCGCCAACACAATTGATAAAAAGCTGATCAATGAAACTTTTTCTTTAAGATAAAAGTATCCAAAAATGGCAAGAAACATTGTTTGTGTGCTTATTATAAAAACTACGTTTGCTACTGTTGTGCTACTCATGGAAACCACAAAAGCAATGAAGCTTAAAGACATTACTAGGCCTCCAAGTAAAGCAGGATAACCTGCGTCTTTAATAATTTTAATAGTATTCTTTTTATACGTAGAAATTAAGAAAACCGTTAAAGCAATCATAAAAAAAATAGATCTTAATAAAAGAATTTGCCAAACACTTGCTTCCTCAAAAGATCTAATAATAAAACCACCCCAACTTAAACAAAATCCTCCAAATAAAAGAAGGATATAACCTGGTATCTTGTATAAAAATTGCATTTAAAATTTTCTTAAAATTTTATTAAAATAAAACTTTAATGTTAATGCTCTAAGTATCATAAAAATCATCAGAGAAAACCATAAACCGTGATTGCCAAAAATATCAGTGGAATAAATCGAGAGAAAAATAAAACCAGTAACTGATATAATCATTGCGTTTCTAATTTCTTTTGTTTGAGAAGCTCCAATAAAAATTCCATCTAGTTGATAGCAAAAAGATGCAATAGGAGGAATAATTAAAATCCAGATAAAATGTTTATAAGAAATAAATCTTAATATTTCTATATCTGTAATAATATTAATAATATCTTTGAAAAAGATTATATATAAAAAAGATATTATTAAAGCCGTAAAAAAACTTACTTGAATAGAATTTTTTACAACTGACAAAAAAGAAGTCTTATTTTTTCTACCAATAGTAAACCCAATAATTCCTTCCGTAGAAAATGCATAGGCGTCTAAAAAGAATGCAGCTAAAATAATAAACTGCATTAAAATTGTATTAACAGCTAAATAATCCTCACCTAATTTTGAACCAAGATAGGTAACCCATAAAAAGGAAAAAGTTAAAAATATAGTTCTTATAAAAATATCAAAATTAATATTAAATAACTTTAATAATTTTGATTTAACAATTAGTTTTTCAAATCTAGGGATAATTTTAAACTTTTTAATTATAAAATTGTAAGTAAACGAAGTAAAAATAATCAAGGTAATATAACTTGCAAATAAAGTTCCTAAAGCTACGCCGAATACATTTAAGTTGTAAGTTAAGACTAATAAAGCGCTAAAAA
>Ga0209251_1002072_pt1 | contig 14431 bp, 24 predicted proteins | sample SaaInlV_100m_DNA_6_FD_184665 | JGI IMG/M metagenome (GOLD analysis project Ga0209251, IMG submission 184665) | Marine microbial communities from expanding oxygen minimum zones in the Saanich Inlet - Saanich Inlet SI073_LV_10m_DNA (SPAdes) (version 2) | ecosystem: Environmental > Aquatic > Marine... | reverse complement strand
ATGAAACCTTCACTCGAAATTACAACGGAATTAAATATGACAACTAATGCACGCCTAGATAGAATTGAGGAGAAACTTGACGCTCTTACTGAGGCAATGATTGCATTGGCCCGAGCTGAAGAAAAAATTGCTGGTATTAAACAGGCGCAAGATAGTGGGTGGGAACGTATGAACCACTTCAGTAAGAAGCTTGATAGTATAGAAGATCAGGTGAGAGATAATGCTCACACTGTTGGATTAATTAATAAACTATTCTGGGTCGCCATTGTGGCTGTATCTGGAGCAATCGCAGCCCAAATGTGGATGTAAAGGAAACTAAAATGAAAACACAAGACATTAAAAATATGGGCCAAGCTCTGCAACAGGTCCAGGAATCAGCAAAAGCAGCTTTAGCAAAGAAACTTGCTAAAGCATCAGCGTCATCCGAAAAGGGTAAAGCAGCAGTAACTCTGCCTAAAGCACCTTTTGAAATTCCAAAGAAAGATGCTAACGAAGCTCTAAAAGGTGATCAGCATAAACTAGATCACGATGATGATGGTGACATTGATGCAGCTGACTTTAAGAAATTACGCTCAAAGAAAAAAGGCGAAAAGTCTGAAGTCAAACCACGTCAAGAGACTGATACAGATAAAGTTCATGAGGGTTCTTGCAACGAAGACGTTAAAGAATCCACAGAAATGAATGAAAATACTATGCATGTAGATATCGATCACATGGGTGGTCATGACCCACATGCTAAGGAACATAAGATTACTTTAGCTCCACATAATCATGGCCATTATGCTATTGGTACAAAGAAAAATCTTCAAAAGTACTTACCTAAACATTATGGTAGCCATAGTGACGCAAAATCTAATCACCCAAGTGTTTTTAAAGAATCAACTAAATGGCCAGTATACGCTCGTATCATGGAAAAGCAATCTCATACTGCAGGTGCTACAGCTCCTGAAGAGATGGATTCTAAGGATTCACCTTCTGCAAAGAAAATGAAAAAAGATCATAAGCCTGAAGTAAATGATACTGAAGCTAAAGGCCACGTCGATGCAGCAGAAGCTGGTCGTAAAGGTCCTTCAGCAAAGGCTCGCCCCAATGATAATATGAAGGGCGATAAGAATGTTGTTAATCCAGTAAAAGGAGCAGTCACAAATGGCAGCAATTAACCCGCCCAGCTGGGCGAAGAATGCAGTCCCTACACTTACCGGTTGGAGGGACCCTAGATCAAATGAATTACTAAAATCTCAAGCGATAGCACAAGAAGATATCGATTCATATATGGGTGTAACGGAAAAAAAATCTACTAGGCCGATTAAAGCTCCAAGGGAAAAAGTTGAACCGCCTGTCGCCACTCAACTTAATGAAGCGCCGCCGAACCACAAAAGCTTAGATGAAATGACCAAGATGGAACTTGAAGCTCATGGCAGAACTATGGGCGTTGAGTTGGATCGTAGAAAAGGTAAAGACCTTCTAATTGAAGAACTAAAGGAAGTTGTGGATAACTGATAAATAAGTCAAAGTACTTATTATTGGAAGCACAATGAAATTTGATAATGTAACCGAGAGCAATTTGCTTTTGTATGCGGCACAAAACTATCATAATCCTCTGGTCGCAAGCTCAGAGGATTTTTACGAAGACTTGAAAAGATTTAAATATATTAAAAGATTAGTAAATCGTTACCTAGCTACTAACGAATTATCAGAACGATTGATTCTTAATCATCTTATTGTTATTTTTAATATGTTTGGTATTGAAGCTGGATGTAAAATATTAGAGTTAAAATTAGATCAAAGACATTGGCCAGTCATTAAACCGTTTCTTATATTTCTAAGATATATTAAAAATACTGAATATACAGAATATAGTATGGATGATTTGGTGGTTGAAACGTTAAGGAAAATATAATGGGTGTTATTAAAAGAGCAGCCGATTTAGTATACACATTTAGATTTCTTAAGTTGTTAGTAACTCCTTTTGAGAAGACTGATGCATATCGTATGGGTATTATCGACGAAACAGGTAAAAAGCTTCGTAAGGCAAAAGGCGAAGAAGAAAAAAACATATACACGCCCTTTCATCGGCTTGTTTACAATATTAAAAGACTTATACCTGGTGGAAAAATTGGCTCATACGCATCGGCTCTTTATCTAATTAAAGAAGATGGCAATCTATCAGAAAAATCTATCGAAAAGATTATGGAAGAATTAGGCTTAGACTCTAAGGAGTTTATGTTAACAGAAAATAAATGGTTTGTTTGTGATGATAGAATGCTATCTCCTGGAACCTATAGATTGCAAAATAATAAAATGCTAAGTTCTTCTTTCGAAGACGTAGTAAAGGCAAAAGATAAAGTCAGAGTACAAGAGAATGCATATCCTATAGATGATGTATATGGCATAGATATTTACGAAGCCATTCATGTGAATACAAATCAAACAATACATATATCGTCAATGGAGCTTATCAAATGAATGAAGCAGGACTATGGGCAAACATATGGGCCAAACGCAGGGCTGGTAAAAAGATGCGTAAAAAAGGAGAAAAGGGTGCACCTACTTCTGACGCTATTAGAAAGGCTCAAGAAAACATTGGAACAACGACCGGATCTGTTGTAGGAGCCGGAGATAATCCATCAGGAACCGTTGTTATAGATAAACGTAGAAGAAAAGACAGAGATCCTAAGGTTCTAAAGCGTTTTAGAAAATATTTAGACAATGATTAGAATTTATCTCTTTTGCTTTTTAGTAGCTACGTTTGGTGGAATTGGCTATACCGCATATTGGTATTACCAAAACTCAGAAGCTGAGAAAGCACAGTTAAGAGAAAATAATGTTTTACTAAAAGGTGCAACTGAAACCTTAGAAAAAACAGTAAGCGAATTGCAAGATGAAGCTGGCGAGAACGCTCTAATGATAGTCGAGTTGCAACAAGCATTACAGAAGTCAGAGGCCGGACTTGACAGGCTTAGAAAAAGATTTAGTCAAATTGATATAACAAGAGAAGCTCTCGAAGATCCGGCGGATCTAGAGCGGAGGATTAATCGTGGCGTGGACAGACTCATACAAAATATTTTATCTGATACCTCTCCTTCTACTACTAGCGAGTTGCGCGAAGACACCGGAACAGATAGTAGTAACTGAGACAGAATTTGTTTATCCAAATATTCCGACACAGGCACCACCGAAACCGGTTGATATGCCTGACGTTCAATGGTTTGTCGTGAATGAAGATAACTTAGAAGAAGCTATTGAACGAATTAAAGAAGCCGGTGGTGTTGCCGCCTTCATGGCTATTACGCCAAAGGGCTATGAAAACCTGTCATTAGGCATAGCTGATTTACGCAGATACATACTTCAACAAAAAGAAATTATCGCGTATTACGAAACACAAATTCAAGAAAATACAAATAAAAATAAATAAATATTTTTACCATATATTGTTATTTTAATAGTTAAAATAGCATATATTGCTATGTACAAGATCGTGGTTCTGATATATAATACCACATACGAGATAATCATTTACATAAAGGAAATTGCAATGGCAACAGCTTCTGTTGACACACGTAAACTTTTGTCTGAAACGAAGTTTTACGATAGTTACTCACGCTTTAACGACGAAAACGAAAGGTACGAAACATGGGAGGAAGCTGTAGATCGTGTGATCGAAATGCACGCAAATCAATACAAAGAAAATGATAACGGGTTAAAGCCTTATTTAGAAGAAGCTAGACATGCCTATAAAGAACAAAGAGTATTAGGCGCTCAACGTGCCCTGCAGTTTGGTGGAGATCAATTGCTTAAGCATCAAATGAGAATGTACAACTGTACTTCTTCATACGCAGACCGTGCAGCATTTTTTGGTGAAATCTTTTATATTTTATTGTGTGGCGCTGGTGCAGGATTTTCGGTACAAGAGCACCATATCGCTAAACTTCCAAATGTTACGGCACGAAGTAAGCCAGCAAAAACTCACGTAGTTACAGACGACATAGAAGGATGGGCAACTGCTGTTGATATTCTTATGTCATCATATTTTATAGACGGTGGTAAATATCCAGATTATGCTGGCCGCCGTGTCTATTTTGATTTGTCAAACATTCGTCCTAAGGGATCTAAAATCTCTGGTGGATTTAAAGCGCCTGGTCCAGATGGCCTACGTCGTGCTCTTGATAAAATTGAACATCTATTACAAGATATCGTAATTGATGCAAAGCAATCTATTCCCTTACGGCCGATTAATGTGTATGATATTTGTATGCATACAGCTGATGCCGTTTTATCAGGCGGTGTTCGCCGTTCAGCTACTATCTGTTTGTTCTCACCCGACGATGAAGAAATGATGTCAGCTAAAACAGGCAATTGGTTTGTTGAAAATCCACAACGTGGTCGATCAAATAACTCTGCCGTTATTGTTCGAGATACAACTACGCCTGAACAGTTTGGCAATATAATGACGAATGTAAAAGAGTTTGGTGAACCAGGCTTTGTATTTGTAGAGTCAACAGAACATACAACTAATCCATGTGTCGAGATCGGAATGTTTCCACAGCTTGACGGTAAGTCTGGTTGGCAGGGATGCAATCTTACAGAAATTAATGGTGGTAAATGCGTAACTAAAGAAGATTTCTTTCTTGCATGCCGCGCTGGTGCGATCCTAGGCACACTCCAGGCAGGATATACTGACTTTAAATTCTTACCAGATACGACTAAAGATATTTTTGATCGTGAAGCTTTACTTGGCGTGTCAATTACAGGATGGATGAATAATCCTGATATTCTGTTTAATCCAGAAATACTTGAGGAAGGGGCAGCCATTGTCAAACAAGTCAACAGAGAAGTTGCAGGAGTTATTGGAATCAACACAGCGGCTAGAACAACTTGTGTCAAACCAAGCGGCAATGCTTCGGTTTTATTGCAAACTGCTAGCGGTATTCACGCTGAGCATTCTAGCATGTACATACGTAATGTTCAAATGAATAAAGAGTCTGAGGTTACTCAGGCAATACAAAATCGAAATCCACATATGGTTGAAGAATCAGTTTGGTCTTCAGGCGGAACAGACGTAGTTGTGTCATTTCCAATTCTTCCAAAAGAAGGATCTATGCTCAAAGACGATTTGATCGGCGTACGCCATTTAGAAAAGGTAAAGCTAGCTCAAGAGCATTGGGTAAATGCCGGCACAAACGAAGAGTTATGTGCAGACAAAGGTATCCGTCATAACGTATCAAATACTATCATCGTAGAGGACTGGGATGAGGTAGAGCATTACGTATATAAAAACCGCCATAGCTTTGCTGGTATTTCTTTCTTATCTTCTATGGGTGATAAAGATTTTAATCAGGCTCCAAACACCGGCGTTATCGATGCTGAAACTATGGTAACTAAATACGGAGCTGCTGCAATCTTCTCTAGCGGTCTTGTGGTTGAAGCTCTTAATACGTTTGATAATCTATGGTCAGCTTGTTCAACCGCTCAAGGCATGGGAGATGATCTTTCTGTTGAGTCATCACAAAATGCATTAAAGAAAGATTGGATTCGTAGATTTAATAATTTTGCAAATAACTATTTGAACGGAGATATTAAACAAACAGAATATTGTTTAAAGGATTCGTATCTACTTCATAAGTGGAATAAGATCAATGCTAACTTTAAAGATATGAGCTGGGAACACGATCTGACCGAGAAGAAGTATACTGACGTTGATACGTTAGGTGCTGCGGCTTGTGCAGGCGGAGCATGTGAGATTGATTTCTAATGACAATTGAAAAAAGTTTTATAGTCGAATGCAATTATTGTGATGTTGAAGCAGAAATATATGCTGAAACACACATGTCTGTTGAGTATTGTCCATTTTGTGGCGAAGAGAATAATGCTATAGAATTAGACTCAGACGAATATTAAGATATATAGACCTATGTGGGTTTATGAAAATAAAGATTTTGATCAAACCCCTGATGAATTTCAGGGGTTTGTTTATATGGTAACCGAGTTAGATACCGGTAAAAAATACATTGGCAAGAAGTTTTTCTGGAAGCCAAAAGTATTACCTGTGACTAAGACACGCAAACGTAGAGTCCGCACAAGAGTAGAATCTGATTGGCGTACATATTACGGTTCAAGTAAAGAAGTACAAGCGTTAGTCGAGTCTAAGGGAAAAGATAATTACAAAAGAGAAATACTAAAACTTTGTAGGACAAAGGGCGAATGCTCTTACTACGAAGCAAAACTCCAATTCAAATACGATGTATTGTTATCTGATGAATATTATAATGAATTCATTGGTTGTAAAATACATTCTAAACACGTACGCATATAAATAAATTTAGTGAGGATGATATGGTCAGACCAGTATATGAAGTGATTAGGCGCACCAAGAATAAGCGCAATAAAAAAGATAAAGCCAATGAACTTAAACAAAACGAGTCTTGGGCTTTAAAAGATATTTTACGTGGATCGTATGACTCTACCGTAAAATTTAGCTTTCCTGAAGGCGATCCGCCTTTCACCCCAAATCAAGAACACAATGCTCCATCAAACCTTTTAAAGGAACACAAGAGATTTATCTACTTTGTTGCTGGAGGTCCTGGTGATGACATGCCGCCGTATAAAAGAGAAAGAATTCTTTTTGAAATCTTAGAAGGCGTGCACCCAGAAGATGCCAAGCTTGTTGTAAATATGATTAATAAAAAAACATTAGAGGGCATTTCGAGGCCGGTAATTGAGGAAGCATTTCCTGGATTACTGCAAGATTAGATTATGATTATGTGACTTTCTTTTACTTTAAAGGAGACATTTATACATGTCAGAAATTCAACTGAACCGTCTTAGAAAAGATTCGATTGAACTAAAAGAATATGCTCAGAAACTTGAGCGCAAAGGTAAGATCTCACTAATGCAAAAAATTCTTCTCAAACGAAAATATCTAGACAATCGTATAAAAGAAGCTTCATAGTAAAAATAGGAGTGTACTTCCCCCATATAGTGTGGTATAATAAAGTATCAATACTTAATGGGGGATAGTATACTGTGAATATATTCGTCTTAGACAAAAATCCAATAGTTGCTGCTCAATTACAATGTGATAAGCACGTCGTAAAAATGATCGTCGAGTCAGCTCAGATGCTTTCAACGGCTCATCGTATGTTAGATGGCCAAGAATACAAAGCTCCATCTAAATCAGGTAAACGCATGGTTAAAAAGTGGAAACTTAAAAACCATGATGACGTTATTTATAGCGCTGTACATATGGGTCATCCTTGTACTGTATGGACTATGGAATCAAATGCTAATTACGAATGGCATTACAAACATTTTATTGCTCTATGTGACGAATACACGTTTCGTTATGGTAAGACTCATGGCACAGATATTAAGCTTAGAGAGATTCTTAAAAAAGTTCCTTCTCATATACCCTGGACAAATCTATACACGCCGTTTAAACTTGCAATGCAGCACGAACCTCAGTGTATGCATGAAAATGATCCAGTAAGATCTTATCAAGAATACTATCAAACTAAACAGGATCGTTTTAAAATGATATGGACTAAGCGTGACGTCCCGGAGTGGTTTAATGTTTGCGCAGCTTGAATACAAAATACTGGAAGAACTTAAGTTTGGAGACCCAGACAAACCAGGTACATGGCTAAGACTTGAGGAAAGCGAAAGAGGAACTAAAGTCATTAGACATTGGTCATCTTTATCTAAACAATGGAATGTCATGTATAGATACAGTGTAGAAGAAAATTGGGAAAAGTGGAAGAGATTATCATGCCGATCTATACAGTCAGAAGAGATAGCGAAGAAGCCGAAAGGTCGTGGGAAGTCTCGTGCTCGTGGAAAGAACTCCAAGACATGCTAGAAGAATATAAGCTAGTTCAAGTTTTATCTGCTCCTAGAATTGTTGAATCTACAGGTGGAGTTTTGTCTAAAACGCCAGATAGTTGGAAAGAACATCTAGGTCGTGTCAAGAAAGGTGCTGGCCGAGGAAATACCGTAAAAACATGAAAAGAAATAAACAACCAAATAATTCTATGACGGTACGTCTAGACGATCTATTAGAATATGATCCGTTAACCGAAACACAAAAGGTTGCGTTTGACTCTTGGGATGACGATAATAATATGGTATTGGCAGGATCTGCCGGAACTGGTAAAACATTTGTAGGAATGTACCTTGGTTTAGAAGCAGTTTTAGATCCCAATAGTCTACAAGATAGATTGATTATCATACGATCCATGGTTCCAACGAGAGATATGGGATACTTGCCTGGCACTAAGGCAGAAAAAGAAGAAGCATACATTGCTCCATATAAAGCTATTGCCTGTGATTTATTTGGAGATAAGGGATCTTGGAGTAAAGCGATATCTTCAGGTAAGATTCAATTTGAATCTACTTCCTTTATCAGAGGTGTAACTGTAGATAACGCTGTGATATTAGTAGACGAGATGCAGAATCTAAACTTCCATGAGCTAGACTCTGTTATAACGCGTGTTGGTCGAGATTCACGAATTATATTTAGTGGTGATCATCTGCAAACTGATTTTAAATATGAAGATGATAAAACTGGAATATATAAATTCCTAACCATTGTAGAACAACTAAAGAACTTTGATATAATCAATTTTGGATGGCAGGATATCGTGCGATCTGATTTTGTAAGAGACTATATAATGACAAAAGAAATGCTTAACCTATAGGAGGATTATATGGCATTTAATCTATCAAACCGATCAAAAGGTAAACTCGAAGGAGTTCATCCTGATATGGTAGCCGTAGTCGAACGTGCAATTGAATTAACTAAAGTCGATTTCGGTGTTACGTACGGAGTACGTACTGTAGAAGAACAAGAGAGGCTGGTTGCTGCCGGCAGATCTCAAACAATGAAATCAAAACATCTTGTACAAGATACTGGTTTTTCGCATGCTGTCGATGTTGTAGCATATGATGGATCTGATGTTGTATGGGAACTAAATGTCTATGATGATATTTGTGATGCATTTAAAGAAGCAGCTATTGAAAAAGGTGTAGCGATTAAATGGGGAGCAGCATGGTCTGAGGGTGACATTCGTACGTACGAAGGAACAGCCGAAGATGCAATGAATAACTATATTGATCTACGTCGATCCCAAGGACGTCGGCCATTTATTGATGGACCTCATTTTGAATTAATGTAAATTAACTGTGTACAAACCCAGTTATATGTGTTAGAATGTTATTATGAATTATATACATGAAAAAATCGACTTAGGCTATGAAACTCTCACACGAGAAGATGGCAAGCAGCGCAGATATGTCACTCCTAACGGCGTGGCATATCCTAGCGTTACAACTGTAACCTCTATTCTGAACGAAGACAAGATCGCTGCATGGCGAGCTCGTGTTGGTGAAGAAGAAGCTAACAAGATCGGTAGTAAAGCTGCTACTCGTGGTACCGCGGTACACAATCTTGTAGAGAAATATCTACAAAACGATCCAGACTATGGCAAAGGTGTAATGCCGCATGTCATGCAAAGTCTAACTAACATGAAACCAATTCTTGAAAAACGTATGAATGTAATCTACGATCAAGAAGTTCCACTATATAGCGATCATCTTAAACTAGCCGGTACATGTGACTGTGCTTGTAAGTTTGATGGTGTAAATAGCATCGTCGATTTTAAGACTTCTCGCTTTCCTAAAAAGAAATCCATGCTTGACCATTATTTTATTCAAGCATGTGCATACTCAATTATGTGGGAAGAACGCACAGGCATGTCAATGCCTAATCTCGTTATTCTTATGGATGTTGATAATGGTAGAGCTCTGACATACAAAGAGCATCGTGATAACTGGACAGAGAAGTTGCACGAAACGATAGAATTGTTTTATCGAAGACAGAAACAAATGGTACTGTCTTAAATTATTTTTCCAAAAACCGCAATTAACTGTGTACATCTCCTTAGAAGTATGGTATAAGTGTACCATGATAAGGAGAATACAAATGTTTAGAATTTCAAATTTTTACCAAGAAGCTGACATGACCTGGGAACGGGCTAAAACCCTGATCGAAAATATGGGTAATGGAGACCTCTTGGCTGGAATGGAAACTATGGATGCTGCATGGGAAGAACACTGCAAAGACGAACACGCCTATGATGACGATTTTGCAGATAACTATGCCGCCGAAATGAATGCTTTCAATATTGTGTTCAAAACATTTAAACCACTGTTCGCATGAAAGGAAAATATATGAACAATCTAAATAATCTAAATAAAGTAATCTTAACTGACTGCGATGGTGTTCTCATGAATTGGGAATATGCCATGAACGTCTGGATGCAATCTCAAGGATATAAAATCGTTGAAGATGGTCAAGAACATTATGATATGGGAGATCGGTATAATCTCGATCCAGAACTTAAACATCGGCTAGTTCGTCAATTTAACGAATCTGCTGCTATGGGTTTCTTGCCACCTCTTCGCGATGCTATGTATTATGTGGATCTATTACATCGTAAACATGGTTACACTTTCCATATGATTACGTCTCTCTCAAAAGACGAGCACGCTCAAAAGCTTCGTATTCAAAATACTAAAAAGCTTTTTGGCGAAACTGCCTTTACGCAATTTATCTTTGAAGATACTGGTGCCGACAAAGACGATGTGCTTGAACCATATCGTGACACTGGTCTTATTTGGATTGAAGACAAACTTGAAAATGCCCTCCTTGGCAATGATCTTGGTCTTGAGTCTATTGTCGTTGAACATGCACATAATATGCATAACACTACATTCCCAACTTTTGCTAAATGGAAAGACATTTATGAGTATATCACTGGCGAGTCTGCTTAATCTACGCTCTGAGTATGAAGAAATCGTACGTCGGTATCGTATCCCCGATGAGCACAAGAATAGTTGTATAGATAACCTTGTATGGTTTAAGGCCAACGGCAAGGGATCTAACCGATTAAGGTCTCGATATGAACGTGCTATTGAAATCGCAGATATTATTTTAGAAGAATATAGATATGAAAAAAAGAGTCATATACCAGGTCTATGTGGGAAAGCGATCAAATCTATATGATCACTGCATAGAATCTGTTAAAGATTATTGCAAACAACATAACATAGAACATGTTGTACAAAAGCAACCAATCCTAAGAATTAAGCCCGATGTCTTTTCTACAAATCGTAGTAAAGAATCATATGAAAAACATGGCGGATTCCTTCCAATATTTGAGAAGGAAAACGCCTTTAATTATTTAAAGACCAACGATCAAGTTGCAATCATTGACGCTGATATTTGGATTAGACCAGGTTCTTCAAACATATTTGACAAGGTACCGGAAGAGTATGATTTTGCCGGAGTCCTTGAACGAGACATGCCTATCACTCCACAATATCTTCGTAAGATAGCAAACTATTCTCGTATGCAATATGGCATGCCAAACATTAATCATTTATTTGATTGGAAGCATAAGAGTGGAGCAGGTGCTGACTTCTACAACATGGGAATGATGGTGCTTAATCCTGGATTTAAGAAATACATCAAAGGCCAAACTCCTATGCAATTTCTCATGCGGCCAGGATTTAAGCCTTTCATAGATGGAATGGGTAATTGGAAATGGTCGACCGATCAAACGCTTCTCAATGTCTTTGTAAAAGAAAGCGGAATGAACGTAAAGAACCTAACATACCACTGGAATGGTTTGTTTACTGGAATTGAAATGGATAGAGTTCCAGAATGTAATTTTGTGCACTTCTTCTTGAAGGATAAACTTCCTGCACGTGGAGAAAATGTAAAGGAACTTATGTCATATGTTGGTTAATAAGAAAATATTTGTGCACATACCTAAGAATGCAGGTATGACTATTAGGCATAGTGCGTTTCTAAAAGATAAGATCTTAGTCAATAATCAGAACACACATAAGAGCCGAGAGTATACACAAGAACTTCTAGATACAATGGCAATGACTGGTGATCATCACGGTATTGAACACGCTCGTTGGAAAGATCTTAAGTCTGACTACACTGATCACTTTGGTGCCTTTGCCGTTATCCGTAACCCGTGGGATCGTGTAGTATCTCGCTATTTCTTTGCCAAAAAGGTTATTGAGGTAGAGAGAAAGGTAGATGCAAGCTATGCAGATGTTTCGTCGTTTGAAGCGTTTTTGGAAGAACGTCATAAATGGGGTAACCAACCGTTTATGTGGCACCGCGCGATTCGAGGATGGTATCCTGCTCTTGATCATGTTAGCGATAACGCTGGGAATGTTAGGTGTGATATAATTAGATTTGAACAATTAAATGCTGATTTAATTAAATACTTTAACATACCGCAGATGTCTCGTGCACGGAACGTTACGGCCTTGAACGAAGGATCCTATCGTGATATGTACAATGCTGAGACAGCTAAAATTGTAGGTGACTGGTACAAAGATGACATTGATTATTTTGGTTATGATTTTGATTCTGGCCCAACTAGAAATTATTGGAGATTAGATAATGAGTGAACTAGGAGATTTATTCAATAAGTACGGATGCGATAAAACAAAAAAGCATATGTACGATCGGATCTATGGCCCAGCTTTAGAAAAGTTTAAAGATCAGGAAATTAATATTCTTGAAGTTGGCGTGTTTAACGGTCATAGTACAGAAGCCTTTCACGAATTTTTGCCTAAAGCAAATCTATACGGATTAGATATTTTTGTACGAACTAAGGCTACAGACTTGCCGTGTTACAAGAAAGATCGTACTGATTATATCAAAGGAAGTTCTATAGAGCCATCAGTTACAAGCCAGATAATTAAAAAGTTTGGTAATATTAAGTTTGATATTATTATCGATGATGGTCTGCATACACCTCAAGCAAACAAAATGACATTTAGATATCTGTCTCCGTTCCTTAAAGAGGATGGAGTATTTTTTATTGAAGATGTGTTTCCTTTAGAACTTATGTCACTCGAAGATCTTAAACATCCATGGCTAATGCGTCATCCTGATCGATACAACGCGTTAGACAATAATATGTTTCTTGCTGAGATTGAAAAGTCAGGACTAAAAATTAAGAGACATGATAATCGTAAATTGACAGGAGAACCTGATAGCTATATAATCGAGCTAAGAAAATGAAAGCCTTTGTAATAACACTAGACGGTAATATTACATCGGAAGCTGGCTCGATTGAATGCATTAGATCGTCTCACGCTGTTGGCAACGATTTTGTAGTGACGCCATATCGTGCCATACAATCAAAAGATGCTATGGCGGCTTTAAATAAAGAAGGAATTAAGTGGACATATCCTTGGTCTCAGCCAAAATTAGACTTTGCGTCTGGATTAAAATTATCGCCATATAACACACGAGATAAAGGTAAACGTGTCGGATGTTTTATGAGCCATTATAATTTATGGAAAATGGCAGCAGATAGTACCGATCCAATTCTAGTATTAGAACACGATGCACTGTTTACAAAGCAATTAGAATATGATACAATATTAGATAACAACTATGGAGTTATTGGTATTAATGATCCACGTGGAGCAACTCGTAAGTCTGCAGTTTATCATACAATGATAGGAGAAAGCCGTTGGCCAGTACAGCCAGTTCCTCGTATAGATGATGTAATGATACCACAAGGACTAGCCGGAAACTCAGCATATATAATTAAACCATGGGCTGCTAAGCATGTGATAAACAAAGTAAAAGAGATTGGCGCATGGCCTAATGATGCTTTACTTTGTTATCAGATATTTGGTATTGCCTTTCTAGGCGTTACTAAGAACTATTATACAAGGGTTCAGGGGCTTCCCTCTACAACTACATTATGAAAAATTACGTAATTACAATTATGGATAATGAGAAGTCCATCTTAGTTGCTAATAGATGTATTAAATCTGGATATGCCACAGGCGGTTTAGAGATAGAACATTGGAAAGCCACTACGCCTGCAGACGATCTTGATGATTTTATTAAGTCTGAAAATATTAATATATCCGCAATGAACGAAGTTTATTCTCGCACGCCAAATTGCGTGGCTGCGTTCATATCTCATTATAAGCTATGGAAGTTATGCGCCGAAGGTAAAGAAGAAATTACAATCTTTGAGCATGATGCTGTTTGCGTAAATAATATTCCAACAAACATAAATTATCATGGAGTTATATCTTTAGGTAAACCATCTTACGGTAAGTACAATACCCCTTTGGGATTTGGAGTTAATAAGCTTACCTCAAAACGATATTTTCCTGGAGCCCATGCATATAGAATTAAACCAAATGCTGCAAAGATGTTAGTTCAGCAGGCTAGGTTTGAGGCTAAGCCTACTGATGTATTTTTAAACCTAGAGAGTTTTGCATTCTTACAAGAACTTTATCCTTGGCCAGTTGAAGCAAAAGATAGCTTTACGACCATTCAAAGCGAACGCGGTTGCTTAGCTAAACATAATTTTAACAA
>Ga0209251_1002062_pt1 | contig 14481 bp, 18 predicted proteins | sample SaaInlV_100m_DNA_6_FD_184665 | JGI IMG/M metagenome (GOLD analysis project Ga0209251, IMG submission 184665) | Marine microbial communities from expanding oxygen minimum zones in the Saanich Inlet - Saanich Inlet SI073_LV_10m_DNA (SPAdes) (version 2) | ecosystem: Environmental > Aquatic > Marine... | reverse complement strand
TGCACGCGAGCTGGGTACACCTGCATTGGGCCAGTTGTTCGACGATTTGCTTCCGATGGCGCGCCGCACTCGCAACCGAAGCGAGATCATTGCCAGGCGGTTTGTGAGCCGACAGCAGCCAACACGAATGCAACCGTTCGTGGAGCGTTGGCGTTGGATCATTCAAGGCCAGGTGCAGGGCGTGGGATTTCGAGCCAGCTGCAGCCGTCGTGCCTTGGATATGGGCCTAAAAGGATGGGTGCGAAATCTGCAGGACGGCAGTGTGGAAGTCCAGGCAGAGGGCCCACCGATTGCCCTGGCGGAACTGAGGGCCTGGTGCGAAAAGGGTCCCCTTGGCGCTCAAGTGAATCGGATCAAACCATGCCAATTGCCGGTGCGGGGCGACGATTGGTTTGAGGTGCGTTAGTCAAACGCAAATTGAAACAGAGATCAAAAAACAATTGGAAGGCAGGTGTGGCTCCACCGATGACCTGGCTATCCAATCAACACAGCACTGCGCTTGAAGGTTGTGGTTCGCTTCGCAATGGTTCTCGTCCTCTCAACGTTGCCGTTGATCGGGATCGAAGCGATGAGCACGCGTCAGCAGACTCCACAACACATGTACGACTCCGCTGTTGAAGCGCTGACGGCCTGTCAGGCATGGCGTCAGCGAGAGGGAGTCTTCACGGCCATCACCCCTGCCATGCTCCGCATTGCATCCCATCCGCGCCGCATTCAGACTGGCCTGCGCAGTTGCGAAGCCGACATCGAACAGGCCTTGATCATTGGCCGCCGATACAGCGTTCTGGCCGAGTCGCATCACGACAAACCACTGCACCAACTGCATCGCCCCATCAATCAAACCTTTCCTTACCTATCACCAGCCTCCAACAGCCCAACGCCGTGAATAACCCGTTTAAAACCAATGAAAAAGCTTTTTGGAGAGGCGTCATTGGGGTGGTGAGCTTGGGCGTGAGCATTGGCTTGGCCGCCCTCATTCTTCGTCTATGACACCGTCTTGACCCCAGCCATGGCTGAGATGCCGAACCAAGTGATGAAGCGCCAACTGTGGCTATTTCGGCATGGCGCCACGGAATGGGCTCTGCGTGGTCAACACACCGGGGTCACCGATCTTCCACTGCTACCGGAAGGGGAAGCGGAAGCCCAAGCCCTGGTCCCCATCCTCAGCCATCAGCATTTTGCCGCGGTGTTCAGCTCACCCCTGCAACGGGCCCGTCGCACCTGTGTTCTCAGTGGGCTGGGCGAACAGATGCAGATCTGCAAAACGTTGACCGAATGGAACTACGGCGATTACGAGGGGATGACCACTGCCGAGATCCGGCAGCGGGAGCCCACTTGGAGCGTCTGGACCCACGGTTGTCCAAATGGGGAGCAGGTGGACCAGATGCAGCGGCGCAGTCAGCAGACCATCGACACGATGCTGGCGATTCCGGAACCGGGGGATATCGCCCTGTTTGCCCATGGCCACAGCCTCAGGGCCCTAGCCGGGACCTGGCTGGGACTCGGGGCAACTGGAGGCCAACTGCTGCAGTTGGGGACTGGAAGAATCAGCGTTTTGGGCTGGGAACGGGAAACGCGCACCCTTGAGCGTTGGAATGCCCCAACGAACAGCAGGCCTGATGACTGATCCAAAACTCTGGACCGAATTGGTGTCTTATGGCCTTGGTGTTGCCCTGTCGCCGATCCATTTGGTGCTGTTGCTCCTTCTCTTAATGGGGGACGCACCAAAACGGCGAGGCGGATTATTTGTACTGGCTTGGTGGCTCACCAGTGCCCTGGTGGTGATCGGATTGCTCACCCTGGGCCACGGCCTGTTACTGGACATGAGCCACGGATCCAAACACCGCACGGGGCTAGATCTGATTGCAGGTGGTGCGTTGGTCGCCCTGGGGGGACGGGAGCTCATCCGCAGTTGGCTCAATCAAGACGGCCCCCCAGGCTGGACCCAAAGCGTGGATCGCTTTGCCGCCCTACCCCTGCCGATCCTGCTAATGATCAGCACTGCCACCGAAATCATCAGCCCAGACGATCTGCTGCTTTTCGCTAAAACCGCTGGGGTGATTCTGGCGCAAGGACTCAGCCTGGAGGGGGAGATCGCATCGAGCCTGATATTCAGTTTGTCGGCCAGCGTGCTGTTGCTGGTGCCTTTGGTGGCGGTATTTCTTGGCCGTGAGCGCGTTTTGCCGATGTTGCAGCAAGGGAAAACAACCCTGCTCAACCGTGGGGAATTGGTGTTGGGCAGCGTGAGCTTGGGCTTGGGCGGCTACCTGAGCTGGCAAGGCATCACAGGGCTTGCCCTGCGTTGAGCCAAGCCTGATCCGGACCACTCACTCAGAAAACGCTCACTCAGAAAGCGTTGAATCAGAAAAAGTTGAAAAAGCTTGAGTCCATGCAGCAGTGGTCTCTGGCGACGACGTCCCCCCGATCATCCACACGCCGGTCCGCGCCCGCGACACCGCGACGTAGCAAAGCTGCTGTCGGATACGCGGATCAGCTCGGAACACATCAGGCGCCACAAACACCTCACCGAAGCTGCTGCCCTGGCTGCGATGCACCGTTAAAACAGCTGCGGGTCCGAGGGACGCGAAGGCATCGCGAACCAGGAAATACTGCCTCCAAATGCTGCGCCCGTTTTTTTTACCGGCGTCTTTGGCCTGTTGCCGCAACCGCTGCATCACGCCATCCAATTCCAGGCGCGCTGCACTGCCAACAGGGGGCTGCAACCGAAGCGTGAGCTCGAGATCACCGGAGCTCACTTTGGCCGACAGCGTTTCAATCATGGGCACCCCTCCGTTCATCTCCGTCAAGCCAAAATCCAGCAAATCGCAGGATTCAGGCGTCACATCCAGCACCACCACCTCTCGGTTGGATCCCAGCACCATGTCGGGCTCTTCCCCGGATTCTTCCCCATCCCGGGAGGCTGGTGCCATCACCGCGGTGCGGCTAATCAACACTTCGCCAGGCAAGACGGGCATCTGATCCGCCATGTCGCCATGGATCGCCCGACGCGCGTGGGGCACCAGCCGCTCGAGGGTGCGATTGGTGTAGCAAAGAATGCGAGCGGCATCGGGATTGTCCTGTTGAGAGGCCGCCTTCAGCGATTGGCGGGCTTGGTTCAACCATTCCTTTTGGGTCAGGCACCGCACCTGCCCTTGTTCATTACGGATCGGCGGCAGAAGCGGAGGTGACAAGCAAGGCAGCACTCCCTCCCGCAGTCGGCTGGCGAGCTGCAGCACGGGCCCCTGATGACGGACCACTTGCTGTAACACCGCTCCACTGCGCCGTTGCATGGCGAACACCGGGCTTTTCTCCTCCCCAATCGGTGGAAGCTGTGCCGGGTCGCCTACAAACACCAAACGGGTTTTGAAGGGATGGGCGCATTGCAGGGCAATCCCCAGCAGGGTGCTGTCCACCATCGAGGCTTCATCGATCAGCACCAAGCCAAGATTCTCCAGAGCCATTCCCGTTTGCTCGGTGGGCTCACAGAGTTCGACATCACCCGAGCGTTTGAGCTTCAACCTCAGAAGGCGGTGGATGGTGGAGGGATACCAAGTGGGTTGCAACCCCTCGAGATCCAACGCCTGACGCAACACACCCACAGCTTTATGGGTGGGGGCGACGACGGTCCAACACAAACCGGTGGCCTCAACTTGACGCAACAGGCGCATCGACAGAAACGTCTTGCCACTCCCAGCGAATCCGCTGAGAACGAAGGGCGTTCCATCGGCAGGGGTCGCCAACCAGGTGGAAAAAGCATCCGCCGCCTGCTGTTGATCCGACGTGAGTTCCGCAGTGGCGGTCACCCCAACCCAGCCCCAATAACGGTCTTAATCACGGCCGCGAGATGCAGAGGAGACCCCACCAGTACAAGACCCGGCAGGGCAACAGCTGGCCCCACCAAGCTGCCCACCAGCACCTGAAGACGGCTATGGCCCAGGCTTTCCTTCAATGGCTTCCCATACGGTTCTGCCCAGAGGTCTACCGATAAAGCATTGACGCGTTCAGCGGTGTATCCCGCTGCGCGGCGAATGCCACTGGCGTCGTACATCACCACAAACGCCACAACGGTGGCCAGAGCAAAGTACGGGTGGTCAAATCCCTGGGTCCAGCCGATGCAGGCGGCCGTCCCTGTGACAAGGGCGGAGTGACTCGAGGGCATCCCCCCTGTTTCCACCAAAACCGCAGGGCGCCAACGGCGATGCACGATGAGTTCAATGAACAATTTCGAAAGCTGAGCCGTGCCACAGGCGATCAGCCCCCAGGCCAGAGAACCGTTATCGAAAAATTCGCGCAGTACCGCGTGGGAGGGGGAGGGATCGATCATCGATCGCGACTGGTGATGAAGTCGGCCAGGGCCAGGAGAGGCATCGCTTGATCTGACCAGGGTTGCAGAGCTTCCTTCGCCTCTCGCACCAAATCATCCGCCCGTTTCCTCGACTCTTCTAGACCCAAGAGCTTGGGATACGTGGTCTTGTCGGCCAGGAGGTCCTTGCCTGCGGTTTTACCGAGGACCTCACTGCTGGCGGTGATATCGAGAATGTCGTCAATGATCTGAAACGCCAAGCCGATGCCTCGGGCATAGGTGCGCAGGGCGGCGATCAAGCTGTCGTCTGCATTACCAATCAAAGCACCGGTGATCACACAGGCACTGAGCAGCGCTCCAGTTTTGTGGAGATGGATGTACTCGAGTGTGTCGAGATCCACCTGCTTGCCTTCACTTTCTAAATCCACCACCTGGCCACCAACCAGCCCTGGTGCTCCAGCGACGCGTGAAAGTTCACCCACCACCTTGAGCAGGCGTTCAGCCGGAACTCCCGGACTGCGCAGAGCCACCATCTCGAAGGCGCGAGTGAGCAGCGCATCACCAGCCAAGATCGCTACGGCCTCGCCGTAAACCTTGTGATTGGTAGGACGCCCCCGCCGAACATCGTCGTCGTCCATGGCCGGCAGATCATCGTGGATCAGCGACATGGTGTGAATCATCTCGAGGGCGACCGCCGTCGGTACGGCGTGCTTCGCTTCACCACCCGCTAGTTCACAGGCCGCAAGACAGAGAATCGGGCGTAGACGCTTGCCACCTGCTAATAGCGAGTAACGCATGGCATCCCGCAGGGACTCGGGCCGTTCAGGACCAAGAGAGTCGTCAAGCGCCGCTTCAACGGTTTCCTTGGCCTTGCCGAGATAGGCCTTGAAATCAAACTCGGCGGTCATGGAGGGACCTTTGCTGGCCGGATTCTCTCAGGTTGAGGACAAGCCACCCAGTGGAACCCAATCCATGGGATGGGGCATGAGCATTTCTCGACCCTGTCCGGGGGCTGTGGTGACGGCCAGGTCGTACGACACCGAATAGCGCGGCGCCACTCCCTCGTAGGGCAAAACGCGATGGCGCAGGTCTGAGGGAAAGAGCAGCAAGCGATGCTGCTTTGGAGCAAACACCCCACCAGACACCGTGGCTTCCCGAAACGGAATCGCCATCACATGGCTGAAGTAGGTGTCGGGCGCTTGAAATTCCAGTTCCCCGGAACCGGGATCCTCCTCGGTGCATACGTAAAACACTGCACTGAGCTGCGCATTGCGATGGGTATGGGACTCAATCGTTCCTCCATCGCCGGAACACACCACCGGCCATGCTTTTTGAATGTGGACCTCGAGGCCATGGTTGGGCCCCAATAGATCGATCAAATAAAGCGACACCTGCTCTGCGATCTGCTGATTGAGCCAGAAAAATGCATCCATCCGATGCAACTGATCCAATCCAGCAATCCCTAATAGGTCTCCGGTGAGGTTGTTGCGATTGGAAAACTGTGGATCACCAAACATGTCGCGGTCAAACACCTCCAACTGCTGGTGCATCGCCGCAGCAATGCCGTCGTCAGGGGTGAGATCCACCTGCATCACAGGGGTGGGGAACAACCAATGGAGCGGCATCAACCCGTTAGCTCAGGAGATCAGCGAGATCATGGTCAACACCGTGGCGGCGACACCAGGCCACAACGGTGTTCACCAACAGCATGGTGACGGTCATCGGACCGACGCCGCCGGGCACCGGGGACAACACCGCCGCAATGGCTTCCACTTCTTCAGCACGCACATCGCCACAGAGCCCACCTTCTGGCTTGCGATGGATGCCGACGTCGATCACGGCAGCCCCAGGCTTGATGTGCTCCGCCCCCACCATCCTTGGGCGACCTGCCGCGACCACCACAATGTCGGCCTCTCGGGTGTGCGCCACTAGATCCGCCGTGCGGGAGTGAACCACCGTGACGGTGGCATTAGCGGCTTGAAGCATCAACGCCATGGGCTGGCCCACAAGAATGCTGCGACCAATGACGACAGCCCGTTGACCAGCCGGGTCGATGCCCTGACTGCGCAACATGGCCATCACGCCAGCCGGGGTGCAACTGCGCGGTCCCTGTTCTCCTTTGAGCAATCGCCCCAAGTTGAGAGTGTGCAGTCCATCGGCATCTTTTTCCGGATCAATCGCCATCAACAACGGCCCCTCATCCAGCCCATCAGGCAGTGGAAGCTGCAGCAGGATGCCATCCACCCGAGGATCAGCATTGAGCTGTTGGATTGTGCTCAACACCTCCGCGAAAGGGGTGGAACTGGGGAGATGGGCGCCATAGCTAGCCACCCCGATGCGAGCACAGGCCTTCTCCTTATTTGCGACATACACCGCACTGGCGGGATCGTCGCCAACACGGAGCACCGCCAACCCAGGCGGACGCTCCGCCTGGGGGAGATGCGATTCGATCTGAGCTTGAAGACGACTCTCCACGGCCTTCGCCAGTGCCTTGCCATCGAGACGCAGGGCCATGCCTTGGATCATTGCTTCACCCAGCATGCCTCTCGAGGAGAGCTAGCGTTAGAGCACTGATGTGTCGTGTTTGGTTCGCTTTCCACGCGGTAGCAGCCTCTGGGGACGGTGGCTACGTCTTCAATCACCAACCCGACGGTTGTTGCGCTGGACCCGTTTGCAAACGGCTGTTGTTTTGCTCGTTTGCCTTGCGGTGGCCGTGGCGTCGAGCCTGCCGTGGTTGATCAAACCCGACCTGCAGCCTGGAGTCATCGCCCCGTTTGACGCGATTGCACCGAAAGATGTCTTGGTGCAAGACAGCACGGCGCTCGAACAACAACGCTCATCGTTGGTGGCGCAGTCGGTGGTGCAGGTCATCGACCCAGCACAAACCAAGCTGCTGCAACAACGATTGGAACAGCAGTTGATCCAACTGCAACAGCTCGCCAACAGCGGATCAGCGGCGCGGGTTGGACCGGTGAACATGAGTCGTGCCGAACAACAGTGGCTCTCACAACGAACAGCGCAGGAGCGTTTGGACTGGGATTCAGCCCTTCGCGAAGCAGCGAATCGAATGCTCAGCCAAGGCTTGGTGAGCAACTTGGCGATGAATCAATTGCGCCAAGCCTCCAAGGTGCAACTGGGGCAGGAAGCGATTACCACTCCCGCTGCACGCTCGCTAGCGAGCAAGGTTTTAGCGAGGACACTGCGGGGCAGCAGCAACCTGCGCACCGATCCCAATCTGAGCAAACAGCTGATTGAGGAGCAGCTCACAAAGCAGGTGATCCCCACCATCGAAGTGCGAAAGGGCGATCTGATCACCCGCAAAGGCGAAGCGATTAGTCCCCAAGCCTTCGACGTTCTCGATCATTTCGGCAGGGTGCGGCGTGAACCGCAACCCGGAATCTGGTTTCAGCACTTCATCGAGGCCCTGGCCGCCTCTGGAGTGATGGTTTTGGTGATGCGCCGAGAACGCCCCTGTCTGGAGGTTCGCCATGCCCTCCTCGCGGTGGGAATTTTGTTTCTGGTGCAAGTGGCGAAGCTTTGGTTTCAGGGAAGTGTCAGTCCCCTCGCAGTGTTGGTACCGCCCACCCTCGTCTTGGCCGAAGGCCTTGGCACAGGCTGCGGTTTGGTGTGGATGAGTGTCGCGGCTCTTTTATGGCCTGAACCGGTTCATGGATTAAGTGACGGACGCTTGTTGATCGCGGCCGTTGTTGCTGCAACGGGAGCCTTGATCGCTGGCCGTCAACGCAGCCGCGGACAAATTCTTCAGCTCACGGTGTTCCTACCGGTTGGAGCCTTAATCGGCCAGTGGCTACTCCTGCAGCTACAGCCCCTTACAGGCTGGAAAGCCTGGGGAAACCTGAATCCAACCCTGGATGAGTTGGCCACCGAATCGCTGCTTTTGGGCTTCTTACTGATGCTCACGTTGCTCGCGATTCCCTTGCTGGAAAGCTCTTTTGGCCTCCTCACCCGCGCCCGCTTATTGGAGCTTGCTGATCAAGAACGGCCGTTACTGCGGCGACTCTCCTGCGAAGCCCCCGGCACGTTTGAGCACACCTTGATGATCTGCAGCCTGGCCGAAGAAGGAGCTCGAGCCATCGGAGCTGATGTGGATCTGATTCGCACGGGTTCGCTGTATCACGACGTCGGCAAACTGCACGCCCCGGGGTGGTTCATTGAGAACCAAAAGGACGAACCCAACCCCCACGATTCCCTGAATGATCCATTTGGTAGTGCAGCGGTGCTGCAAGCCCATGTGGATGAAGGACTGAAATTGGCCCGTCGGCACCGACTTCCCCGCCCCATTGCCGATTTCATCCCAGAACATCAAGGGACCCTGAAAATGGGTTACTTCCTTCATGAAGCGCGGGAGCGTGATCCCAACGTTGATGAGAGTTTGTTCCGCTATCGAGGTCCTGCACCTCGATCCCGCGAAACGGCCGTATTGATGCTGGCCGATGGCTGCGAAGCAGCCTTGCGTTCACTCCCCCCCGACACGTCCGATGAACAGGCCCGCGACACGGTGCGTCGCCTAGTGGGTGCCCGTCAACGGGATGGACAGCTCCGCAAAAGCAGCTTGAGCCGCAGCGAAGTGGAGCTTGTGATCCGCGCCTTTGTGCAGGTGTGGAGGCGGATGCGGCACCGTCGCATCCCTTACCCGATTCCGGCCCGTCGCGGATTTCCGGCCTAACGCTGAGGCCAAGGGTCGGCGGACAACAGGCGCAGCCGCTGCCCTGTGAACGGATGGCTGAAACTCAAAGCGATGGCGTGCAAATGAAGGCGCTGCGAAGGATGGTGATCCAAAGAGAAGCGATCCGCGGGTTGATCGCCATAAATCGGATCGCCAATGATCGGGTGAGCGATGCCTGCAAGGTGGGTTCTCAATTGATGGGAGCGACCGGTGATGGGTCGCAACCAAACCTGGGTGATCCCTGCGGCGCTACTGCGCACGCGCCAGAGGGTGCACGCCTCACGACCCTCTGGATGGGGGCCATAGCGTGGCGGCTGACGCTGCAGCCTTGCCAAACGGTTGTGGATGCACCCATGACCTGCCATGACACCGCGCACATGGGCCAAATAAAGCTTGTTGACGCGGCGGTTCGAAAACAAAACACTGGTGCGTCGCAGCGCCTCCAACCCAGCCGCCAACAACAGCACACCTGAGGTGTCTCGATCCAAGCGATGCACAAGCCGCCAGGCTGAATCCTCTGCCTGCACCCTGGAGATCAAGGAATCGCCCTGATCCGGCCCCAAGCCAGGCTGCGACAACAGCCCAGAGGGCTTGTCGACGGCTAGGAGCCAACGATCCCGATAGAGAACTCGGTATCCCTGGGCCATCAAGGAGATAGGCGTTGACTGCAGTACTTCACGAACAACGCTTCCACTTGAGTGGGGGGAAGCACCTGCACCAAACGGGCCTCCGCTTCAGCATGGTGCTGAGTGGAGTCGTAGAGCTGAAGCTCAAGAAAAGCCGCAGGGTCAGTGCGTCGCGCTTGATCCATCTCTTGTGCCAGGAGCCCAGGAGGCATCAGGTAATCGCCCTTGCAATCCTGCATCACGTGGGCTGATTCATGGGCTAGTACCACCCAAACCTGAACCGGATCGTCTTGAAGATTGTTGCCGCACATCAACAGAGCTTGCTTGCCTTGATGGAAGGCTCCCATTAATCCCGCGGGACAGTCCTGCGCCACAAGCGCTTCGATGCCAGCCTCTTTGATCAAACTCAGATAACGAGTAATGCGATCCCAGGTGGTGGCCTGTGCGCTAACAGCAGAGCTCAACAGTGCCGCTGAGATCAAGCCCGCCCACCCCAAAGACCGAGGCATTAGGGACCAACGCATCAGGAAACAAGGCACCTATTTCATTGATCTCAACCGTCGATATCTACAGCCTATAAAACTTGGAATTTCTTCAGATTTCAACCCTGAAGTTGTTGCTCAACGGATGCAACTTTGTCGAGGAACGACTGTTCACGATCGATTCGGGTGTTCAACTTCAAGGTTGTGTAAATCCTGGGGGCACCCATGGCATGAAGAGCCTCGTGACAGGCACGAACACAGGTCATCACTGCATCCCAAGGTCCTTCAATCGCCGTGCCGTTGGGGCCCAGTTGATGGGTCAGACCGGCAGCACGAATCACTTTTTCGCAGGTGGCGATGTAAGGCGAAAGGCTGACCCCCACCCCAATCGGCACCACACACAGGTCAACACTGAGCCACATCAAGCCGGTGCCATTGGTGATGGCATCAGGCAATTCATCGGGTAATCGATCGTGCGCCATTCCCCATTGGGCGTCCAAACCTCTACAGCAATGCCCCGCTGGCCAGGGGAGCAGCGAGACCCTTGGCCGTTGCACCAGTTGCTGGCTTCCGCCAAAGCGAGCTCGAGGGTCTCGTAGGGGGTATCTAAAACAGGATGGGGGTGCCCATCCAGGCCAACTAATCGATAGCGGGAGCGACAAAGAACCATGGCGGTCCAATCCCGAAAGCGTCACTAGGCTCCCATGGCGGCTGGAGCTCTTGGGGGGCAGCTTTGTTATTCGAGACACTCCAGTTCGAGACACTGGAGTCAACATCGATGGACCCCTGCCATGGGTGAGACATTGCTATTGGCCTACACCACCCTGATGGAAAAAGCGCCGGGGGCTGCCTTCCGACGGGCTCGCGAGCTCTATCTGAATAAATACTGCGTGCCCCAAGGCAACACCAATCACCCGCTGCGCTTGTTCGTTTGCGACGAACAAACCGACGAAAGCGAGGCTCCAGCCCCCGACGGACAACCCGGGCACCGGCTGGTAACGCTGACCAGCCGCCCTGGGCAGCTCGCCATCGTGCACTGGCAACAAACCTCTCCACCCACGCCGCTGATGCTCGAGAGCTACCTCGCAGAGGAATGGCAACTCAGCGCCAAAGACATTGATCTAGTAGCCGGTTCCACTCCTTGGTTTCGCGATGGAGGTCACCAAACCCGGTTCAGCCCTCCGGCCAATCTGATCTTCCAGCAGCAGAGCTTATTAACCCTCAAGGAATGAAAACAAAAACAATTCCGTAGTTGGAGCCAAGCGCCTTGTCTCTACAGCTACCGCTGAGGAAGAGATCCCCCTCGCCACTGTGATTCTGACCAACTACGCCGAGCGTTATGTGCTGCGCTCCTCCTCCATCGGGGGCTACCTGTCGGTGAATTCGGCAGATCAGCAGATCGAACGCAAAGCATCACCCGACGATGCCTGGATGTTCCACACCCACGATGGCGCCGTGACCCATGCTCGCTGGATTGGGGAAATCCACGGGGAAACACCCGATGTCGTGAAGCTCAACCGTTGAGTCAAGCCAGGCTCAGGCCTGGATTATCCATGAATGAAATTGCGAAGCGGCCGTGACTCCTGAGCCTGCTGCTGTTGCAGGGCATGGGCCGTTTTGGCCTGGGCTTCGCGCTGCTGAGCAGCGAACACATCCGACTCATCCAGACTGAAGCTGTATTCAGCCGCTAAGGCGAGGAAACCCTCCAGATCCATGGGGTTCGACAAGCGCTCATGGAGGGCTGGGTTGGTCTCTCGCAACAGTAAAAAACGATCGAGCTCGTCGAGGGCCATGAATCGGGGCAGTTGCAATTGTTCTAGATCAAGCCCCATGATCTGATTGCTTTTATGTACAGACTCAACCCTTCACGGCATCGCCACTTGCGTTGGGAAGGATGAAGCGCTGTAGCAGCAAAAACAAAGCCATCACAGGAAGAATCGACACCACAGACCCCGCAGCCACAATCCGCCAATCGAGCGAAAAACTGCTGGAAAGTTGTTGTAAACCGAGCGGCAAGGTGTAGAGATTGGGATCATCCAAAATCACCAACGGCCAGAGAAAATCACTCCAGGTTCCGATGAACACAAACATCGCCAGGGTGATCAGATCAGCCCGCGCCGCTGGAATCATCACGTTCCACCACTCGCCAAGGCGTGTACAGCCATCAATCCGTGCGGCTTCCTCCAACTCCTTTGGAACGCCAAGGAAGCTTTGACGCAATAAATACAAGCCGAATGCAGTGGCGGCCTGAGGGATTACCAACGCCAACAACGTATTGCGAAGTCCCAGCTGAACCATCAAGAGGTAGAGCGGAATCATGACCACTTGAAACGGGATCAAAATCGTGGCCACCACGAGAGCCAACACCAAACCCCGACCGGCGAACTGCAGCCTCGCCAAGGGGTAGGCCGCCAACGAACAGAACAGCAAATTGGCAATCACCGCCAGGCCACTCACCACTGCGCTGTTGATGAGATAGGTCGTGAGCGGGTTGTCTTGAAACAGGCGCAAGTAGGCGTCAACACTCGGTTCCGCTGGCAAGAGCGCCGGCGGACTTACGAAGATGTCTTCCGCGGGTCCTTTTAAGGAGGTGCTTACCAACCAAAGCAGGGGGGTGAGTACCAGCAGAGCCAAAAGGATGAGCAGCATCAACTGCACAGCCTTGGGGAGGAGACGGCGCATGCGTTGGTGGGTCAGAGAGTCGGCCTGGCGTTCAACACCACCGGATCCTTTTGCGGATGCAAGGGCTGACGCTCCTGGCCCGCGACCAAACGATTCAGGGCGTTCACAAAGGCCATCGCAGCTGCCACAACCACATCGGTGTCGGCAGCATGGCCGGAATACAGCGATCCATCACGCCGCAGGCGAATGGTGACTTCACCGATCGCATCAATCCCTTCGGTAACCGACTTCACGGAGAACTCGATCAAGTCGTTGGGCACATCAGCAAGACAATTCAGAGCGCGGCACACCGCATCAACCGGACCGGTACCCACTGCTGAAGCCGTGCTTTCACCACCCTCTTCATCCATCAAGGTGACCGTGGCGGTGGGGCGAGAGCTGCTGCCACAGCTCACCTGCACAAACTTGAGTTGAAAACGAGCCTCCGGTTGTTGCACCTGCTCACTCACGATCGCTTCGAGATCCCGATCGGTGATCTCGCGTTTGCGATCCGCTAAATCCTTGAAACGCGCAAAGGCTTCATCGAGATCATCCCGAGTGAGGTTGTAGCCCAGCTCTTCCAAACGCGCCCGTACAGCACTCCGACCGCTGAGCTTGCCCAGTGAGATGCGGTTATCGCTGAGACCCACGGTGCGGGCATCGATGATCTCGTAGGTGAGCCGATTTTTTAAAACGCCATCTTGGTGAATGCCCGACTCATGGGCAAAGGCATTGGCACCAACGATCGCTTTGTTGGGCTGCACCACCATGCCGGTGAGGTTCGAGACCAACCGCGAGGTTTTGGTGAGCTCCTCTGTGCGCACGGCCGTCAGCGGGGTAGGGCTGTCCTCTTCACGCCCCAAGAAAGGATTGAAGTAGCGGCGACGAACATGCATCGCCATCACCAACTCTTCTAAAGACGCATTCCCGGCCCGTTCTCCGATGCCATTGATGGTGCATTCCAACTGTCGAGCACCGTTTTTAACGGCCTCAAGGAAATTGGCGACGGCCAGTCCAAGATCGTTATGACCATGGACTGAAATCACCGCCTCATCAATATTCGGAACATGCTGATTAATGCCTGCGATGAGCCCACCAAACTCCGAGGGCGTGGTGTAACCGACGGTGTCGGGAATATTGATGGTGGTGGCACCAGCTGAGATCGCCGCTTCGATCACCTCGTAAAGAAACTCGGGATCACTCCGCCCAGCGTCTTCACAAGAGAATTCGACGTCTTCGATCAGGGAGCGGGCATAGCTCACCATGTCGGGCACGATCGCGAGTATCTCCTTGCGGCTCTTGCGCAATTTGTGCTCGAGATGAATGTCGCTGGTGGCAATGAACGTGTGGATCCTGCCCCGGGGAGCTGGGGCCACGGCATCGGCACAGGCCTTGATATCTGCCTTGGAGGCGCGGGCTAAACCACAAATGATCGGACCGTTTTCACCGCCCACCTGCTGAGCAATGCGTTGAACCGCAGCAAAGTCGCCAGCACTCGCAAAAGGAAAACCTGCCTCGATCACATCCACGCCCAGGCGTGCCAGTTGCTGAGCGATCGCCAGCTTCTCTTCAAGATTGAGACTGGCTCCTGGAGACTGTTCACCATCCCGAAGGGTGGTGTCGAAAATCAGGACGCGACCTGGGTCTTTGGCCATGACGACGCTCCGTCGACGGTCTTAGTCGAAGTGGGTATGAGTTACCAATCCTAGTTGAGTCACTTCA
>Ga0209251_1002053_pt1 | contig 14527 bp, 11 predicted proteins | sample SaaInlV_100m_DNA_6_FD_184665 | JGI IMG/M metagenome (GOLD analysis project Ga0209251, IMG submission 184665) | Marine microbial communities from expanding oxygen minimum zones in the Saanich Inlet - Saanich Inlet SI073_LV_10m_DNA (SPAdes) (version 2) | ecosystem: Environmental > Aquatic > Marine... | reverse complement strand
GAAATTGAGGAATTAATTAAAAAAACATTCCCAGACGCCATTATTAAAATTGAAGATATGGCAGGAGATGGTGACCATTATTCTTGTTATGTAGAATCACATTCATTTGCTGGTAAATCGCGTGTTCAACAGCATCAAATGGTGTATCAAGCCCTAGACGGAAGAATGGGCGGACAGTTACACGCATTAGCACTTCAAACAAAAATTCCATCCTAGTTAAATAATTTCAAGAAAGTGAGTATAAATGACTAATCTTGACCCCACCATTTCAGGTCGTATCAAATCAGAAATTGACAGCCAAGATGTTGTCTTATTTATGAAAGGAACACCTGTGTTTCCACAATGTGGCTTTTCAGCTGCTGTGGTTGGCGTATTAAGCCATCTTGGCGTTCAGTTCAGAGGCGTAAATGTGCTTGAAGATGACCAAATTCGAGAAGGTATAAAACGCTATTCAGACTGGCCTACAATCCCCCAATTATATGTAAAAGGCGAATTTATGGGGGGCTGTGACATTATTCGCGAAATGTATGAGTCAGGTGAGCTTATGGAAATGTTTAATACTCATGGGGTTGATGTATCACCTCAATAATCTATCCATATTATAAATACTCCACAAAAAAAGGCGCCCTATATGGCGCCTTTTGTTTATGTGTTATCAACTCATTATCGTGAATAATATTCCACAACAAGATTTGGTTCCATCATTACTGGGTATGGCACTTCATCAAATGCAGGAACACGCAAGAATTTTGCTGTTCTATTATCGTGATTTGCCTCTACATATTCTGGCACTTCTCTCTCAGTTGAGACCATAGCTTCAAGAATAGCAGGCATATCCTTTACTTTATCTTTAATCTGCAGCTCGTCACCAGTGCGTAGCATCACAGAACCAATATTACAGCGCTTTCCGTTTAATAATACATGACCGTGATTTATTATCTGACGCGCTGCGAATACGGTAGGCACAAGCTTAGAGCGATATAATACAGCATCTAATCTCGATTCTAGAATTCCGATAAGATTCTCGCCTGTATCTCCTTTACGACGAGCAGCCTCAATATAATATTTTTTAAATTGCTTCTCACCAATATTACCGTAATAGCCTTTTAGCTTTTGCTTTGCCATAAGCTGAATACCATAATCAGTAGGCTTTTTACGACGTTGACCATGCTGACCTGGCGCATAAGAGCGGGCGTTAAGAGGTGATTTAGTTCTTCCCCAAAGATTGACGCCCATACGGCGATCAATTTTATGTTTGGAGTTATGACGTTTATGTTCGACTTTTGGAGCCATGATTTTTCCTTTTTTTATTTGTCCCGGTAGTGCTCACTAAAAGAGCCGGGATGTTGACAATAACCACAAACATCCACTTTCCCAGGAATAGAGCTTTGGATACCCAAATCAGCTTCCTGCGTCAAGAAAATAAGCTATTTCTGCTTATTAAATAAGGTAACAATTCCGTGCCAGGTAAGTAATTCCTGTTTTGTTAACTGTGCTTTGACGAAAAAGTTTCTTAAATTGCGCTTTACCGTCGGTGCTTTTTCCTCAGCTGTAAAAAAACCTTTTTCTTCTAATAACTTATCAAATCGTTCAAAAAAATAACTTTGATCTGCAAGCGTAGCTGCCCCTTTTAGAATTTCTTGCTTATTTTTCATTGCAGGTTCAGATAGTTCCTTTTTCAAAGGCAGATCTGGTTTATTATCAATGTCACCTGTTGCCATCAAAAATTCCCAGCACATAATCATCACAGCTTGTGCAAGATTAAGTGAATTACTCTCTGGGTTTAAAGCAGCCTCTACGATATAATCCGCTAGCACAATCTCATCATTGGTAAGACCCACTCTTTCTGAGCCGAATAAAAATGCTGCCTTATATCCATGTGAGTCATCTGCCTTAGTGTAAGGCTCAGGAGCATCTTGATGTGATTCTGTTATCAAATTAGTTTTTGGTAATTGCAATTTAGTGTGGCGCGCTACCTGCTGAGAGGCTGTTCTCGGATTTAATACTGTTTTTTGAAGCTCTCTTGGTCTTGCTGTTGTTGCATAAAGCTGGGTTATATCAAAACAGGCTGAGGCAAGATCTTCATATAAGGTTACATTTTCTAATATATCTGAGGCGTGTGCCGCCATTGGCAAAGCCTCAGGATTAGGCCAGCCATCTCTTGGTTTTATAAGCCTTAGTTCTGAAAAGCCACAATTTTTCATTGCCCGTGCTGCAGCCCCGATATTCGCACCTAATTGTGGATTAGATAGAATTATAACAGGAGCTGGTAGCAGTATAAAAGACGACTTATTCATCTATTTCTTTCGATTGAGATAATATATTAATAATGACGCGCTTAATGTCATAATGCTCTGTGATTAAAGATGCGCTTGCTTAGTTATCTGCAGAAACATCATTAGTACCATCATTCATTAGCTTCCAGACCATACCGTCTGATAATGCCATTACAGAGGCATCGATGATATTGGTTGAAACACCAATTGTTCTCCAGATCAAATCATTCCCATCACGAAATTCTATTAAAACACGTGTTACAGCACCTGTGCCTTTTTGTCCTTCATGTGGTTCTAATATTCTTACTTTGAAATCAATTAGTTCAACATCCGTTAATGAGGGATAAACTTGTATTAATGCCTTTCGAATAGCATTATCTATTGCATTTACAGGTCCATTTCCAAGTGCAACCTCATGCTGTGAATGCGCGCCAATGGTAATTGTTGCTGTTGCTTCTGATTCTACAACCAACATTCCCTTGGCGTTAAATCGTCTCTCATCTGTTACTCTGAAACGACCAATTGTAAAATATTCTGGCACTTGTCCTAATGCGCGCCTTGCAAGCAATTCAAAGCTGGCTTCGGCTGAATCAAATGACCAACCATTAAACTCTTTTTCTTTAATATCTCTGATTAATTTCTCTACTCTTACATCATCTGCAGATATTTCAATTCCTACTTCCGAAAAACGAGCCATAACATTTGATCTACCTATCTGATCTGAAATCACAAAAGATCTCTCATTTCCAACAGTTTCTGGCGGAATATGTTCATATGTTCTTGGGTCTTTCTGAGCTGCCGAAGCATGCAAGCCGCCTTTATGAGCAAAGGCAGCAGAACCGACGTAGGGCGCATGAGCATCTGGCACAAGATTAAGCCTATCATTAACCATACGGGACAAGCCGACCAGCTTGGAGAGTTTGTTATTGGGGATAGAAGTAGTATAGCCAAGTTTGAGCATTAATGTTGGTATAAGGGTGATAAGGTCCGCGTTACCACACCTCTCACCAAGACCATTTATGGTGCCTTGCACATGTCTTGCACCAGCTTTGATTGCGGCAATTGAGTTAGCAACTGCTAATCCTATATCATTATGGCAATGGATACCTATATTTGCTTCTGGAAGAAACTTTTTGGTGTGAGTAACAATATCTGTTACTTCGTCTGTCAATGTGCCGCCATTTGTATCACACAAGATTATCCAACGCGCCCCCCCATCATAAGCAGCCTTTACACAAGCTAATGCAAATTCTGAATTTGCTTTAAATCCATCAAAATAATGCTCACAGTCAAACATAGGCTCCCTGCCCTTATTACTTGCTGCCAATAAGGATTCTGTAATCATTCGAAGATTTTCTTCTTGAGAAATATTAAGAGCTGTTTTTACGTGAAAATCCCAAGTTTTACCTACTAAACAGGTCGCATCTGTTTGTGCATTAATAATCGCATTGAAGCCTGGATCATTATCTGTAGACCTGCCACCACGTCTTGTCATCCCAAATGCAACTAATGCAGATTTTTTTAAAGTAGGTGCATTTTCAAAAAACTGATCATCTGTCGGATTAGCACCAGGCCATCCAGCCTCGATGTAATCTATTCCAAATTCATCCAAAGCCTGGCTGATTGCAATTTTATCAGAGACACTAAAATCAACGCCTCTGGTCTGACCGCCATCACGCAATGTTGTATCAAAAAGCCAGATATGATTATCACTCATCACATTCATCTTTCTTATCTTTCCTAAGATATCTCATACAAGATACAAACACTCCTATCAAATATGAACCTAAAACCCTAACTATTTTCGCTGCCAGCTGGTGCCATCTGCGCTATCTAGCAATTCTATACCTTGTTGCACTAATAACTGTCTTATATTATCTGCTTTTGAAAAATCCTTATTAAGCCTAGCAATTCTGCGTTCTTCTATTTGATTTTCAATCTGTTCTATCGTTAAATCTTGCATATTATCATCAAACTGAAACCATTCTTGTGAAGAATAAGAAAGCAGCCCCAATAATTGGGCACATGCCTTAATCTCTCCAGCTGCATCATGAGTGCCTTTATTTACACTTTTGGTTTTTTGATGCAGGAAGGCAAGTGCTTGTGGTGTATTTAAATCATCATTCAATATATCAATAAATTCTGCTGATGGGGTTGTTGCTATTGCCTCTCCAGCCACGCGGTATAATCTATCAAGCGCCTGTTTTGACTCCAAAACCTGGGCATCTGAGTAATCTAATGGTGCCCGATAATGGGCTGCCATTAACGCATATCGAATAGATTCTCCACGATGTTTTGAAAGCGCTTCTTTCACCGTCACAAAATTACCCGTAGATTTCGACATTTTCTCGCCATTGACGGTAACATACCCATTATGAACCCAATATTGTGCCATTTTTTGTGTCTCATGCGCGCAGCAAGATTGGGCAATTTCATTCTCATGATGAGGAAAAATCAAATCTAATCCACCAGCATGAATATCAAATTCTGCACCTAAATATTTAGCAGACATGGCTGAACATTCGATGTGCCATCCAGGTCTTCCGCGCCCATATGGACTATCCCATCCGGGTTGGTCAGCATCTGATGGCTTCCATAACACAAAATCAGCAGGTGCTTTTTTATAACTAGCAACTTCAACACGGGCACCTGCTATCATTTCATCCATGCTTCTGCCAGATAACTTGCCATATTCTGCCATTGTCTCCACTGAAAACAACACATGACCAGCAGCCTCATAGGCATGACCTGTTTGTATTAATGTTGCAATCATCTGCAACATTTCTTTTATATGCTCTGTTGCGCGTGGTTCAACATCAGGTGTAGCAACATTCAAAGCAATACAATCATCATGAAAATCCGAAATTGTTTGCTTGCAAAGCTGGTCTATCGAGATCTTCAAATCCAATGATCGTTGGTTAATTTTATCGTCAACATCAGTAATATTTCGCACATAGGTAACTTGTTTATACTGCTTACGAAGAAGTCTCACTAGAATATCAAACAAAACTAGTGGGCGTGCATTGCCAACGTGAATTCTGTCATAAACTGTTGGCCCACAGGCATATATACCAACATGATTTGGTGTGATTGGTGTAAAGGCCTGTTTTTCTTTCCTAAGGGTATTAAAAAGGCGCAATTCGCTCATGCCACCATCCCAGATAACCTTTTTTGTATTCTCTCACGTCCCATATATTTAAGCAGATTTTTTACCTCAGGACCATGTGTTTTACCTGTTAGTGCTAAACGAAGCGGATGGAACAAGGCTCTGCCCTTTTTGCCTGATTGCTCTGAAATCACGGCTATCCATTCACCCCAGATATCTGAGGTCACCTGTTGATTTGGCAATGTGTTAGCAGCAATATGGCACAAATCTGCATCTTCAATAATTGGCGTCATTTCTTGATGACATAATTTCCACCAATCTTCCACCTCTTGAAAGCTGTTAATATTACCTCTGATTGCATGCCAAAAATCTGCATCAATCTCTGATAAGCCTAATTCGGCGAATCTATCCAATAATTCTTCAAATTTTAATTGCTGCAGTGTTTTAGCATTAATCAGGCTTAATTCAGCAGGGTCAAATTTAGCAGTTGCACGACCAAATTTACTTATCGAAAATTGTTGAATTATTTCTTCAATATTAGCAAATGCCTCTATTGGATCGGATGTACCCATTCTAGATAATAGAGCAATAATGGCTAATGGCTCAAACCCTTCTTCTCGCAATTGATTAATTGAAAGGCTTCCAATTCTCTTCGACAAACCCTGACCATCAGCTCCTGCTAACAACGCCATATGACCCATTTCTGGCGGTTTTGCTCCCAATGCTTCAAAGAGTTGAATTTGCGCAGCAGAGTTAGTGACATGGTCTTCACCACGCAGAATAGTTGTTATGCCATGATCTATATCGTCAACCACAGAGGCAAGTGTATATATCACCCTGCCATCTGCTCTAAGCAACACAGGGTCAGAAAGACTGGACATATGAATACTACTCTCTGCCCTAACAAGATCAATCCATTTAACTTCATCCTGTTTTAGTAAAAAGCGATAATGTGGTTTTATATTCTCATTTTCGAACGCATTTTTTTGTTCCTGCGTAAGACGAAGTGCTGCCCTATCATAAACTGGTGGCTTGCCAGACATTAATTGCGCTTTTCTTTTTAGACCAAGTTCTTCTTGCGTTTCATAGCAAGGATAGGCTCTTCCAGATGCAATCAGTTGCTCTAGAGCCTGCTGATACCTATCAAGTCTTTCTGACTGTCTATCTTCGCTGTCCCACTTAATACCAAGCCAATTAAGATCAGATCTGATTGACTGTTCAAACTCTGGTGTTGAACGGTGTGTATCTGTATCATCTATTCTGAGCATAAAATGCCCACCTGCCTGCTTTGCATATAGATAATTAACTAATGCTGTCCGTAAATTTCCGACATGCAAATGTCCTGTTGGACTTGGGGCGAATCGAACTTTTGGCGATGTCATTTAAGCTATCCTAACCAGTAAGAGATGCAGGTCTGAAACCTGAAGTTAGCGGCAATCGTCTATCTCTGCCAAATGCCCGCCTTGTAATTTTGGGACCAGGAGCTGCTTGAAAACGCTTATATTCTGCTCTGAATAAGAGTTGACTAGCCTTTTCAACATCACTTCGATTAAACCCTCTTTTGGTAATAGTGTCTATATCTGCCATTTCCTCAGTCAAGGCAATCAATATCGGGTCAAGAATATCATATTCAGGCAGGCTATCCGTATCTTGCTGGTCTTCTCTTAATTCTGCTGATGGTGGTCTTGTAATGATACGTTCTGGAATAATAGCTAATTGGTTAATTGATGATAATCTTGGTATCGTTAAATTACGCCATTTGCATAGCTCAAAAACAGTTGTTTTCCAAACATCTTTAATTGGTGCAAAACCACCGCACATATCTCCATACAAGGTTGCATACCCTGCTGCATATTCAGATTTATTTCCAGTAGCCAGCACCATTGGACCGAATTTATTTGAATAAGCCATCAGCGTTAAACCCCGCAAGCGAGATTGGATATTTTCTTCTGCAACCCCAATTTCTGTTCCCATAAAATAAGGGGCTAGCATGGCATCCATTTCACTCATTGCATTACCAATCGGGATGATTTTATAATCAATACCTAGATTATCAGCGAGTGATTTTGCATCATCTAAACTAATATCTGATGTGAATTGCGATGGCATCATGATAGCAACCACCTTCTCAGGACCAATTGCATCTGCTGCAAGTGCGGCAACCAGCGCTGAATCAATCCCTCCTGACAGTCCTAACACAACTCCAGGAAAATTATTTTTTTCAACATAATCACGAATGCCAATCATCAACGCACTATAACAAGCAGAAGTACCTTCTTCTGGTTTGCTAACCTGACCTGTAAGTTTATTGACGCCAAGCTCAGTTGTCGCTGTAACAATAGATACGGTTTCAGCAAAACTTGGTAAGTGGGACACTAATTCACCACCAACATTCAACGCAAAAGAATTACCATCAAAAATGATTTCATCCTGACCACCTACCATATTTAGATAAATCATAGGTAGGCTATTTTCACTCATTCTAGAAATAGCAGTTGCCATGCGCTTATCTTGCTTGCCAATTTCAAACGGGCTTGCATTTAATGAAATAAGGATCTGGGCGCCTGCTTCTTGCAGCGTCTCACAAATATCTGGGGTCCAAATATCTTCACATATAGCGATGCCAAGTCGCCATCCTCGCACTGAGATGGGCCCAATACGTTTTCCTGCTTCAAAATTTCGCTTATCGTCAAAAACACCATAATTAGGGAGGTTTATTTTATCATAATAGTGACAAATTTTGCCCTCATCTAAAACAAAAAGCGAGTTATAAATAAACTCATCTTGTTTTCTTGGGGCACCAACAATAAGAGCTGCATCCCCCTGCTGTGTTAGAGCTGCCATTTCATGCAATGCAGCATCAATTTCTGCCATAAAATCATCTCGATACACCAAATCATCACACGGATAACCAGCAAGATACATTTCTGGTGTGATTAAAACATCTGCCCCTAAATTACATGATTTTGCATAAGCAGAAATTAATTTTTCTTTATTTGCCGTTACATTTCCTAAATGCGGATTTAACTGCGCTAGTGCAATTGCCAATTTTCCAGTATTATTCGAGGCAATAGACGTCATTATTTATTTCCATCTTCTAAGCTTGAGGAATAATTAGAGAATAAGAATTCACGCCCAATTTTTACCTGAGACTTGCCATTGTAAGATATGATATCTGCTGTTGCATATGTATCAGACCAATTAGAGGGAAGATATGAGCCTGTTCCAATGATATCAACTGGCGTTTTTGCTAGAGAAAAAACCCGGCATTTATCAGGGCTAAAGCCACTAGATGCTATGATTTTAACGCTATTAAATCCACGTTCATTTAGCTTCTCACGCATATGCCATATGGCAGCTGCAGAAACCCCTGTTCCCATTAAATGTTTTAATTCTTGTTCTGTGCGATATCCACGAATTGCGTCAGGCACATTTCTGTCCAACACAGCATAGGATTGCTGAGTATCTAAGCCTTGCACAAACCTGCCACCATGGGTGTCAATTCTAACGCCTAATTGGCCCTTATTTGCTAATTCTGGAAAAGCGTTTGCCACCGCAATAGCATCCTCAATTTCTTGTCCAAAATAATCCACCAAAACAGTCAATGTGCGTTCAGGAAAAGTTTTGTGAAATAATTCTGCTGCTCTAACCGTGCTTCCTGCATATCCAATTAGCGCATGCGGCATGGTACCCATTCCGTGCGTCATACCAAAAAAATGCGCCGTTGCATCTGCTGCACATCCAACAAACCCTTTGGCACCATTTTTAGAAATCGCTTTTTTTGACCCTACTGACGCCCCATATGCCATCAATTCTGCCATTTCAGTTCCAGCACAATGACGTGCATCCATCGCAATAAAACTCACCTCTGGCAATTCTATTGACATATGATAGGCGTTATAAGCTGCTACACAGGCTGCCCCTAATTTCTGTAAAAATAGCGTTTCAAGGTCTACTAAGGCAACCATGCTGCCTGTGATATAAAACATTGGCTCGCCAGCACCAACCCATGACCCTTCTTTAAAAAGATGTTCAATTTTTACTTCAACCCCCCTCATGGAGGTCATTTCAAGCAACCAGTCTATTGCCAATTGTGAGGCAAGCGTAACTGGACGACGCATAAACACAGCATAAGTAACTTCTGCATCCCCGTGTTCAAGCAGAACCTGCCGCGTTAAATTAAAATAACTATCGGTATAGCGCGGATGAGATTGTGTATCTGGCCACATCTTTGTCACTTTCCTCACCTTTAACCCCTTATTTAAAGAAAACGGTTATATAGCGTGTAAAATTCCAGCAGTGTGATCACGGCGCTTTTTCATAAGATTTGCAATTAAAAAAGCAAGCTCAAGTGACTGGCTAGCATTAAGCCGAGGGTCACAATGAGTATGATATCTATCCCCAAGTGATTCTTCTGTGACTGAGACAACACCACCAACACATTCAGTTACATTTTGACCTGTCATTTCAAAATGTATTCCACCTGGGTAGGTACCAACACTATCATGAGCAGCAAAAAACCCTTCAACCTCTCGCATAACATCCTCTAAACGACGCGTTTTGTATCCAGAACTAGCCTTCACCGTATTACCATGCATTGGATCACAGCACCAAACAACCTGCGCACCTGCCCTATCAACAGCACGCAATAATTCTGGTAATTTGGCCATGACATGATCAGCCCCCATTCTTGCTATTAGTGTTAATCTGCCTGGGATATTATCTGGGTTAAGTACATCAATCAGCCTCAGCAAATCGTCAGTAGCAAGTGAGGGTCCACATTTAAGACCAATCGGGTTAGCAATGCCTCGCATATATTCAACGTGGGCACCGTCTATTTGCCTAGTACGATCGCCTATCCAAACCATATGCGCAGAAGTCGTAAACAGCTCTTTTTGGTTGGTGATAGTATCTTTCCTAGTCATCGCCTCTTCATAATTCAGCAATAACGCTTCATGGCTGGTGTAGAACTCGGTTTCCATCAAAGATCGTGTATTGTCTGATCTAACACCGCAAGCAGCCATAAATTGCAAGCATTCCTCAATTTTTTCAGAAAGTTGATCAAATTTCTTTGATTGCGCCGTATTCTTTATATATTCGCTATTCCAGCTATGTACTTGGTCAAGGTTTGCCATTCCTCCTTGCGAGAATGCACGCAGCAAGTTCAACGTCGCAGCAGAATGGTCATATACATTTAACAACCTTGTTGGGTCTGGTATTCTATTGACTTCATTAAATTCAATACCATTAACCATATCACCGCGATAAGAAGGTAACTCCATCCCATCAATAACTTCAGTAGGGGCAGAACGCGGTTTAGCAAACTGACCAGCCATCCTGCCGACTTTTACCACCGGCAGACCAGCACCAAAGGTCAGGGCAACTGCCATTTGCAAAATTACCTTAAAACTATCTCTGATATTATTTGCACTAAATTCAGCAAAACTCTCTGCGCAATCTCCGCCCTGGAGCAAAAATGCTTTACCATTTGCAACATCTCCAAGTTTTTTTCTTAAATCCTGCACTTCGCCTGCAAATACAAGAGGGGGGCGTTTACCAAGAGTTTCTTCCACCTCTTTTAAAGAGGATAAATCAGGATATTCTGGGACCTGTTTAATCGGAAATTCGCGCCAGCTATTTGGTTGCCATGTCATACCAACACCTATTTTTTTAACCTGTTATTACAGACCATTTTATTACTTTTAATTATGTATGGAATGTACCGTCTAGCACGCGCAAATGCAAACAAACTTCATAAATCCACCTGTTTTATGGAGATAATTTTGTATGTTATCAATTAAATCATAGTAAATTGATTAAATTCTTGATTAAAGTCTTAAAATGTCAGCGACTTGGAGAACGCATTGTAACAAATTCTTCTGCTGCTGTTGGATGAATTCCAACTGTAGCATCAAAATCTGATTTAGTTGCCCCCATTTTCATTGCGATTGCAATACCTTGCATAATTTCGGCACAATCTGGTCCAACCATATGCGCACCCAGCACTTTATCGGTTTCCGCATCAACGACCAATTTCATATAGCTTTTTTCTTGCCTGCCAGAAATCGTATTTTTCATTGCTCGAAAACGTGATTCATATATTTTGATTTTTTTGCCCTGCTGAATGGCATCTAACTCACTGATGCCTACACACGCTATTGGAGGCTGGCTGAAAACAGCAGATGCTATCATATCATATGACATAACACGCGGATTATCCCCATAAAAACTATCCGCAAAAGCATGCCCTTCGCCAATAGCTACAGGGGTTAAATTAACCCTATCTGTTACATCCCCAATTGCATAAATAGAGGGAACTGAAGTTTGCGCATCTTCTGAGACTATAATTTGTCCGACAGGTCCTGTTTTTATCCCAACTTCATCAAGACCAAGAGAATGTGTATTTGGCTTTCTGCCTGTTGCAGATAAAATCTGGTCTGCAATGATAGTCTCTTGTGTATTTAACCATATTGTCTGTTTCCCAGATTCTGCTTCGACTTTTGTTATTGATGTTTGCGGGTGAAGTATAACCCCTCTATCAACAAGACACTCCGCAATATGCTCTCTTACATTTTCATCAAACCCACGAAGCGGAAAATTACTCCTGTAAATCAAATGTGTTTTACTTCCAAGAGCAGCAAATATACCTGCAAATTCCAAAGCAATATACCCACCACCATGAATTACGATGGTCTCAGGCAATTCATTTAAATCAAGTGCCTCATTTGAAGTTATGGCATTTTCTGCCATGCCAGGAATATCCAAAATTGTTGGCATACCGCCAACAGCAATTAAAATTCTCTTAGCAGATATAGTTTTGTCATTAACCAAAATTTCGTGCGGACCTGCTAATTTTGCAGCTCCAGAGATTAGATTGACACCAGAATTCTTCAGAAGATTTCTGTAAATTCCCTCAAGCCTATCAATTTCAATATCCTTAGCTGATATCAGAGATGACCAATCATGCTGTACGCCTGAAATTTGCCATCCAAACCCCTTCGCATCTGTCAGCTCATGTGCAAAGCTTGAGCCATAAACCAGCAGCTTCTTGGGAACACATCCTCTAATAACGCAGGTGCCGCCAGGACGATCCTTTTCAATTACAGCAACTTTTGCCCCATGCGAGGCAGCAATCCGTCCAGCTCTTACCCCTCCTGAGCCTGCGCCAATAACAATCAGGTCATAATCATAGCTTTCCATGGCAACTCCTACCCACTTCCATAATTCAATGGTCTTCTATTAGCCCATTTACGATAGTGTTGTCGAGAAAGCTTGTATTAAATTGTTCGATTGTGGGTTAGTTATGCGTTTTAAATACCTTTAAGAAATTCAAGAGATAGGTGATTATTATCATCTTCGTCCTCATTTCCCTTTGCTCTATCCTGTTGAACAGCAAATTCCTTTAATAATAAATTCTGAGCAAAATTACTTACTAATTGGCTCAGTCCAAAGTTGTTTAAATTACAGATAGAACGTTTTATAAAATAACTTACTGATTTTTCAGTAGACCAAACGCCAATTCCATCAATTGAAAATGCAAATGAATCTTCATCCATCATGCCTGCTAAAAATGATTTAATCATAAAACATTCATCTTTCATAGAAAGTGACCCGTGAATAAAAACAATGTCATCAACACAGGTTTCTTCTAAATGAATTATCACCCCTGTAATATGGGGAATATAGATCCAATGCCCCTCCTCTAATTTATAAAAGTTAGTTGGCATTTTATTATCTAGGCAATCAGCAATGAGTTGACTAAGTTTGGTTTTCACTTTTTTCTCTAAATATAAAAAAGTTAAATTGATCAGATTTTGTCTCTTTTCACAATTATTCTGCTGTACTATCAAAATGGGTAAGTTAATTTATTTATTTGAAAATTGAGAATAGTGATTATCATCGAATTTTTTAAATAAAGCGGATTGGCAAAAATAAAAATCAATGCTTAATTATCAAACACCGCATTCATAAAAAATAAATTATTACCAATCAGGGAATTACAATGACACCCAACCCAATTTTATGGCACCCGTCGCGCGCACAAATTGATAATGCTGAAATAACAGATTTTGCTAATTGGGTAGAACGTAATCATGGGTTCAACTGGCAACAAGATTATAATCGTCTGTGGTCTTGGTCAGTTGAACATTCTGATTTATTCTGGAAATCAATTTGGGATTGGCATGGTATTATAGGACATCAAGGGGAACGCATATTGATTAACCCTGATAAAATCCCAGGTGCTCAGTTTTTCCCAGATGCCACATTAAATTTTGCTGAAAATTTACTTCAGCAGGCAGATGATCAGATCGCCATTTCAAGCCATCATGAAAAAGGCACCTCAGAACAGCTAACTCGGGCAACTCTTAAACATGATGTGATGGCGCTTGCAGGTTGGATGCAATCCAAAGGGGTTGGCAAAGGAGACAGAGTTGCTGCCTATATCCCAAATATACAACAAGCCGTGGTAACAATGCTGGCAACTGCCTCCCTTGGTGCCATCTATTCTAGCTGCTCTCCTGATTTTGGATTTAACGGTGTTTTTGACCGTTTTAGTCAAATCGAGCCTAAAATACTTGTTACAATTGATGGCTATTTCTATGCTGGCAAGAAAATTAACAGGGCAGATATAATTCTCCAGCTTGGCAAAAAATTACCTAGTCTTAAGCATATTCTAGTTCATAATTATATTGGAGATGCTTCTGATTTAATTTCTAACCAGAATATATCATTATATTCAGATGCCCTAAATCACGCACCGATAACTGATTTTGTACCTGTTAAATTTAACGATCCGTTATATATTTTATATTCATCTGGCACGACAGGCGTACCAAAATGCATTCTGCATAGCGTAGGTGGCACCCTTGTTCAACATATCAAAGAGCACCGTCTTCACTCAAATGTCAGACAAAACTCGTCTGTATTTTATTTTACAACTTGTGGATGGATGATGTGGAACTGGCTTGTATCTGCGCTTGCCCTAAAGGCTAAAATTGTTTTGTTTGAGGGCAATCCATTCTATCCTGGACCAGAACGACTTTGGCAAATGGCTGAAAGTGAAAAAATTAATTTATTTGGAACTTCTGCTAAATATATTGATGCTGTTCGAAAATCTGGTTTGAAACCAAATGAAATTGTTGAT
>Ga0209251_1002047_pt1 | contig 14551 bp, 19 predicted proteins | sample SaaInlV_100m_DNA_6_FD_184665 | JGI IMG/M metagenome (GOLD analysis project Ga0209251, IMG submission 184665) | Marine microbial communities from expanding oxygen minimum zones in the Saanich Inlet - Saanich Inlet SI073_LV_10m_DNA (SPAdes) (version 2) | ecosystem: Environmental > Aquatic > Marine... | reverse complement strand
TCGAAGTATCTTTTGGGAAACTTATAGATTGATTGCCAGGTAGATATGACAACTGGTTTATCAGTATTCTTATCTTTGCCTGAATAAATGGTGTGACAATACTCATCAGCATTCCATCCATAGTCTTTAAAATCTTTTACCATCTGTTCTACTAGAGATGTAGTAGGAACAATCAATAGTATTTTTTTATTTGCAGCAGCGTAGTACCTCACAATACTGTAAATCATAAGAGATTTACCAGAACCTGTAGGTGACAAGAACAATCCTCTGTTGTTCTTCAGTGCTTTATACACTGTCATGTATTGGTAATCTCTAGGTTTGTACTTAGAGATGTAATTCATATAATCGGCAACACCTTTGGGGGAGACGAACTTATTGGGTTCTTCTACATTTCCATACCAATCATTAGATTCGTAAGTTAATTTATATTTTCGCTCGTCACACCATTGTTTAAGATGTGGAAGTAATCCGCAATACAAATCACCCGTAGCAGGAGAGTACAGGTGAATCATACCATCCCAGTATCTAAACCTGGGTTGCCTTTTTAAAAACTTTGCCTCTGGTAATTCAAAGGAGAAGTAATCTGCTAGTTCGTGATGAACATGTTGCTCAGAATTAAGAGTAAGGTATACCTCGTTCTTCTTCTTTACTGTAATCAGGGACATTAATTTCCATTAATAAATTTTTCCCATTCAATAGCATTTTTCACATGAAAGTTTCTTTGGGAAACCATCTTTAAAACATGGTCTAAAAAATAAAGCATCTGATCAATGTACTTGATCTTTGCTTCTTGGTTGATGATGTCTTCGTCCGACTCAATATAGATTTTCATCTTGTCGGCTGTCTTGATACTAGATCCAAAAGGTTTTTCGGCATAGACTTTTGCTTCCGCTTCGCCGCCATAATACTCTCGTTTTTCACGTACCAATTTACGAACTTGAAATTCCAGACTAGTTTTAATTTGTGAAAGATCTGTGTAATGGTTTAAGTATTTATTATGTTGGAAAGGGATCTCCATTGAGATCTTACCTAGATCAGCAGTGTAGTTCTTATTCTTAAATTCAAAATCTACATGACTGTCTGTTGCCCACTCCTCTTTGATTTTTTCAAATTTTTGATGTAGTTTATCAAAATTCATTCAGCAAATTTCTCGTCACGAATAGTATAACCAGTATACTTGAAAGTTACTTGTGCTGTAAAGTATTCGATGTCGTTACTTGAAGCATCAAAGGTCATTTCAGATATACTGATTGGAAATAGATTTTCAAAATTGATTACGTGGTTAACGTTATACGATGAAGTGTAGATTAGAACCTGACCATTACAGTACTCTGGTTCTTCTGTAGGCATGTGTTCCTCAGAATTACCATTGGATCTAATCCAATTGTAAATTTCTTTCCAATTAATTAACTCTTCATCAACGATAAACGAAACCGTTAAGTCCCCGTATGTTACCCCGCCACCAGCTACGATAGGAAATTGACGGAACCTAGTGGGGACTTCAGTGAATGGCATAGTAACATCAGGAAGATTTACTCGCTGACAGAAAAAATCTACCCCTCTAAACTTTTCCAGTACGAGTTTGAATCCTACTGGAGAGAGATAGTTTCTATTACTAATTTGTTCTTTGTACCATTCAGCAGGCATGTGTCAACTTCCCAAGCAATACTATTTAGTGTAATATGCCTGATAGTATGCCACAATGCCGTCACAGCGAGCGTTGCCTGTAGAGACCCAATCGTGTACACATTCATAAATGCTTTGGTTAGAGAAGCGTGGAGACCCGTCTGAGCAGAGTTCTGATCCAAACTTCTTGAGAAGGATGTTCAGTCCCTGAGCACGTACCTTCATACGGTCATCAGAATACCGCCAGTCATCAGCCATCGACACTGTTCCAGAAGTCATTCCAGTCATCTTCAGTTGCTTCAGAAATATTCTTACTAATCTTAGCACGACGTTTTGCTTGTGTCTCTTCGTCTGTGTCAGTTAAAAAATTGTCTATAAAGTCCAAATCTTTTCTCATTGCCTATATTCCTGTAGAACTTTGAGAACTTCATTGTAGGCATAATGAGCACCGTCTGTCCACTGTCCAGTTTTTGATACTTCGTGGTCTTCATAAAGTTCTGTCTTCAATTTGTATAGTCTGGCCAACATATCAACTTTAAGCATTGTGCTTCTAGACATAGTATGTACTCATGATATATCTATTTAATAAAAAAGGGACCCCTGTTAGAGGTCCCTGACAATTTATGTGAATTGGATCACATTAGGTTCGTTACTTGTACACGTCTGTAGTACATGTTAACGTTAGCGGTGAGTGTCTCGCCATCAGGGGTGCCGTTGTAAGCGCCGTTGGTGGTGACGAAAGGATTGCTGACCATGCCGTAACGAGTCTTGAAACCAATTTTTGGTTGGAAGTTGTTAGGGTCGATCGAGCGAACCATCTGGAGGGGAACGTAAGGACAGTAGAATAGTCCAGCGTCATAAGGGGAAGTACCCTTATAACCCATTACGTAGTAGTGCTTATCGCTAAGATTAGCAGAGTAAGGATCAACGAAGACCTTGATACGACCGTTGATAGTACCAACAGCGAGGTTACCAGTGTCATCGACAGTACCGATGGAAGGACCACCAGCGCCTGAAAGACCCGAGGAATAGTCAAGTACACCAGCCATGGCAAGAGCGGAAGCAACATCAGCAGAGCAGATGATGAAGTTACCTTTGCCTCTACGAGTGTCTTGGGCGATAGCGTTAGCGTCACGCTCAATCTGGAAGAGAAGTCCTTTGAATTTCTCAACGGACCAACGACCATTGCTGTCAACGTCTAGGTCAAAAATACCAGCGTTAGCAACGTTGTTCTGAGCACCTTTCTTAGCAACGCTGTATACACGGCGTACAACCTCACGGTTGATTTCTGCTAGAACTTCGCTAGACAAGATGTTAGCAAGTTCTTGCTCGGCATCAAGACCATGAATTGCCTTAAGGTCTTGTGCTAGTTCCAAGGTGTATTCTGCTTTCAAAGCTCTGGACTTAGCAGTCACAGAAGTCTTCTCAATGCTGAATGACATCTCACGGAAGAGTTTGCCAGCATCGCCAGCTTGCTCTAGATCTTCACGGGAGAAACCTTGGGGAACCTCGTAGGTGCCAGGTGAAGAATCGTTAAGGAGAGCAGGGTTGTTACCCTCGGAATCACCACCGACGCCAGCGCCAGTTCTAGGTGTATAAGCGCCAGCAGTAGCGTCAAGACCAGCAGTGTATCCACTGTCAGGCTCGTTGAATAGTGCTTCTTCGCCGCCTTGGTTCTCGTAGCGAGATCTCATGGCGAAGATGAGTCCAGAAGGACCAGACATGGGCTGAACGCCACATACGTCGTATGCCATCAAGTTAGGCATAGCACGGCGTACTAGACCGATCAGTACTGGGTCGAAACCAGCAAGACCGCCAGTGTTAGCGGAAGCAAGTGCTGAACCAGCAGGGCTAACGGTGCTAGCGCCTAGTGCGTTTACTGCTACTTCCTGAAGCATACCACGCTCTTCACGGATAGCTCTTTCTTGGTTTTCCAGGAGTACGGAGGTAACTGCTCTCTTATAGCGGTCCTCGATTAGAGGAGCCTCGCCATGGTTGAGAACAGGAGACCACTTTTCCTGAAGATGTTCTGCGTTAAACATTGTATCTCCGATGTTTGTTAGGAATTGTGTGTGTTAATTATTTAGGGAATCACTGATTCCAGCGGTTCATAGCATTGAGGTACTGTGCCATTGCTGGTGTTAGCTCTTCTGCTTCTACTGGAGTTTCGTCAACAACTACTTTAGGAGTACCTTCCTTAGGGAAGTACGACTCCTTGATGGTGGTAAGTTTCTTGGAAAAATCTTCTTCCGTAGTGAAATCTACACCTTCAGCAAGTGATGCCAGTTTGTCTTTCTGAGTGTCTACTAGATCCTCGGAAATTTGCTTCACGATGATCTGTTTGGCAGATTCATTTAGACGATTTTGAAGTTCAATATTAGCCTTAACCTGTTCGTTGAGGCGTTCTTCCATCTTACAAAGATCTTCAGTCATACCTTCGACGACATCAATTTTTTCGTCGGGGATGTTAATATAGTGCTCTTCAAAGAGACTCTTCAGACCAGTAATAAAGTCTTCGGTAATCTCATTTTTGATACCACGGTCAACAGCAACTTGATTTTCCTCAAGCCACTTGGTGACAGCGTAGTTAATTGTGCCATTAACTTCTTCAGCAAGTTCTGTCTTGATAGACGCTACTTGCTCAGAAATTTGAGCGGCATACTGCTCTTCAAGTTTTGCCCACTCTTCAGTGAGTTTCGACTTGACAGCAGCTTCAAAGATTGTTTTTGCTTTTTCAGCAAACTCTTCTGATAGTTCGGTTCCCTCGGTGAGAGCAGCGATATCGCTAGATACATCGAGATCTTCAAACTGGGGTTTGATAGGATACGTTACGTTACCACCCATCTTAGTACCATAGGCAATTTCTGCTCCGAATGATGGGGCAGTGCCGTTAGGTAGGTCCGTATTAGAACCACCACGATTAGGTTCGCCAGAAATACCACCCGAAATAGGAGCAGCAGCCTTAGCGCCAGGGTTCTCATCACCGTCCTCATCATGTTCGTGAGGGGTGGTGGTTACACTGTTAACTTCTTGAGGTGCTTTTTGTCCGATAGCAACTCCAGGTTGAATTGGAGCAGCATGACCCGTAGCACTTTCGCCAGCACCTGCTTTAGAATTAACAGCAGTGTTTGACTGGCCTGAGGCAGCAGCATTGCCAGGTAGAACAGCAGCTGTTACCGTTGGCATTGGATCTCCAGCCTCGGAAAGTACAGCGGCGTGCTCACTGGCAAACTCCTCAAACTTTTCGTTAAGCATATCTGACATTTGAGTTTTCCTCGTAAGTATCTAAATGATTATTCTAAGATTATTTATGAATTCAAAGATTTGAAAGGAATTGGTTAAATGCGGAAAGCATTTTTTCTTCAAGATCTACCTTAGAAGAGTTTTCAATTTCTTTTTTCATCTCTTGGATTTGTCTTTCACGGAGTAGTCCGCCTTCCCAAACCCATTCTTTACCTTCCATAATTCCATTGACGAAAGCGTCAGGGGCGGAAGGATCTGCTACGATATCAGCAGCAGTGGCGAGCATAAAGTCATCACTAACATACTTCACGCCATTTTCTTCTTTAAGAGTACCCATGCCTCTAGAAGAAACACCAAGTTTTACACCTTCACCGAGTAGATTCTTGGCAATAGATCCCATTGGAGTATCAAGAATTCTTGCTTTACCAATGAAATTGGTTCCCTCTGCTTTTAGTGATGTGATCTTGTGTGACACTCGATCAAGATTTACAGTGGGACCGTCAGGGTGACCTAGTTCTCCTAGGGCCCTACCCGCTCTAACGTACTCTTCTGAATACCTTTCAACTTCTTTCTGAAGGACACCGAATGGATAAATTCTTCCGTTGCGGTTTTTAATTTCTCCTTGGAGAAACACTCCCTCAATGTAAAGGGTTTTCTTGCCATCTTTTTCCTCAGTAAGGATCTGGATGTCTTCGATGCTTTCAGTAATTAGTTTCATTGTTCTTCTTGAGTATCGCCTGTTGGTTCATCAAAGAACGTATTAGCTACGGTCTTCTTATACGTATCAATCGATTGAGATGCTTTAGCGTACAGAATGTCATCGATTTTATCGAGGGCATCTGCTCTTTTCTTGTCAGCAATTAAGTCAACAATATTAAGCACTTCAGAATCAAGGGGTTGATCAGACATAACATAAGTACGGGTTATAATTTATTTATCAGTTTTTTTTATTTGCTGCTGGAGAAGGTTTAGGCATAGCTTTCATTTTTTCAATCTCTCTAGCGTTGGCATCGTCTGCTGCCTGTGCTTCCAACTCAGGAGCATAAGCATCATTTTGACGATCCATCATGTCAAAAGTATTGACATCAGCTGGGTTCATAGCAACACCAGAATCAATATCAACACTGATTTGCTTATCCATCTCCTTCATATCTTTATCAGATTGTTGTAAAATTTGACGACGAATATAGTCCACGGAAAAATACTTGCCGAGGAAAGGATCCATTTGAGCGACAAGGTTCATACGCTGAAGCATCATCTCCTGCTCCTTCAATTCATTGAAGTGATTGTCAAACAAGAAGTCATATTGAATATGCTCTTCCATGTCATCCCAATCTTCAGGAGCAATAACTCCCTTCAGGATTAATTGAGTCTTGAGAATATCATTGAAAAGTTCACTGAATCTCTTACGAAGACGACCAATGAACTTCGTGAACTTAAGTTCGTCACGGAGAACTTCGGTAGTCTTACCAAGATTAAATCCTTTGTTGTCATCAGTGAGACGAGAAGGGGGAAGATTGAGGGAGTTGTATAATTTCTTTTTGAAATACTCAACGTCCTTAAGTTCACCCAAGTTCTGACCACCAGGTAGAGTTGTGATTTCTGTACCTCTACCGCCTTCACGACGTGGCAACCAGAAATCCTCAAGCATACTCATATGCTTTTTGTCGTCACGGATCTCGCCAGTGTTAGCATCATATACAAGCTTGTTACGATAACGTGCCATGACATCACGTAGGTACTGTTCCGCTTTTACTTTAGGAAGATTACCTACATCAATGTAGAAAATTCTACGTTCAGGTGCTCTCGATAGTCTGTAGATAACAAGAGAGTCTTCAATCATACGAAGTTGATTGAGAGATTTGATTGCTTTATGTAGAAAACTTAGAGGAGTTTTTCTATTCAGATCGGTAAGACCTGAATTACACATAGCAATAGAATCTGCTGATATTTTAATTCCGTTTGAAGAAGCGAAATCGTAGGTGGCATTTATAGTTGTGGCGTTAGCATAACCTTTTGGGTTGTAAATGTAATAATCAATAAAGTCTCCCCAATCGTACTCTAGAGCAGTACCTCTTGCTCCTTCAGATGTAGATTCTGGACTCTTAATTTTTTGCCTAACTTTACGAAGTTTTAGAGGATCAATATAGCGAAGTTCTAGGATACCACGCTTGGGTTTGTCCAAGTCGATAACCTTATGGTAATATGTACGACCATCGATGTACCAAGTCCTGATGATTTGGTGAGCACGTTTGTCGAAATTTAAAAGTTTTTTGACGTGGTTAAATTCGTCTCTAATTTTTTTCTTTACTCCAGCTCCCACATCGAGATTAGATAACTCAATTTCTACAGGAGAATCGTGGGCATCACTGACTACAAATTCATTTACAATTTCATCTACAGCAGAGTCACACTCAGGATGGAGTGACATATCTCTGTAACGTTTGATTAGTTCGTATTCACTACGTCCTTGTGATCCGTCAACATCCACATATGTGCCAAAATGACCCCCAGCAGCAACTGCCACGGAGTCATTTTGATTTGGCGGGATAGGAGATTGACCCCTATCCTCGCCACCTTTATTAATAATAAAACCAAACAGTTGACTCATTTCAATAGATCTATGTTCCTATAGATCTATTTATTAGATCAAAGTTCGACGAATTTTTCAGTTCCAAATCTACCTGAAGAACCAGCTTCTAGATTACTCTTTGTAGGAGCAGAAACGGTCCAGTAAGAATACTGGAATTCAACTGAGAACTCTTCGATCTGATCATTGCTATCATAAGCAAGATCAATTTGGGAGACGTTAGTTGGGAAAGCATGTCTTAGAACATATTCTCTAAGAACTTGTCCGCCTTCAGCACCATGCTTCTCAAGTTGCTTGACACCAACAGTTGCCATGTAACCATCAGTTTCCTTGGTAGGAATGAAGTTAGGTGAGAAGTTGCCTTCATGAGTATTCATGGATTCCAACCACGCTTCAAAGTAAGCGCGGATCTTCATGTCTTTATCATTGAAGAATGTAGCAGTCCAGGTATCGAAGGTACGGTCACCAGCGATTTTAACAGTTCTACCACGGAAAGGAACTTCGATTACTCCTAGATTAGAAGCAGGTAGAGCAGCGGACTTACAAAGTACATTGATCAAATCTTTTTCTGTAGCGTCAGCAGGGACTCCTGTAGTGAGTCCCCCATTAGGCCATTGAATGTCAATGGAGAACATATTGGGCTTGACGCCTTGCCCAATATTGGTGATGAAATTGTTAATACGTGTTGCCATTGTTTTTTTCCTTTAATTTGTGTGTGAAGTGAATAAATTAATTATCAACCACCGATAACTTCACTGAAGGAAACACCAGACTTGGTTGCCGTTAGAGTAACGGTAACATAGTTGATAGAACGGGTTGGTTTGATATAAATTTCAGCAACAAACTCGTTACGATCTACTACAGATGAGGTGTTATTCGTATCATCACAAACTACGAGGAAGTCGGTAACTCCTCTTCTTGCCTGAATTTCCGCCATGAATGAATTCAAAGCAGAGGCAAATCCAACTCTAGTTGTAGCATCATTTTGCTCAAAGAGAACTCCTTTAGCAAGACCTTCTGCTCTTTTCTGTATAGCAAGGAACAAACGGCGAACGTTAATTCTGTCGAAAGCTGAAGGTGAAGCAAGAGCAGTCTTGTCACCAAATAGTATAGTTCCAGTACCAGGAAGAGAAACAATAGGATTGATTCTTGATTGATACAGTTCGTCTCTATCAGACTGAGTTGGATTAAATGCCATCTTAACAGCATTTCTTAGACCACCACGATTGGTGCCAGCAGGTGAGAACCAATCTTCTAGAGTAGCCGAAGTGGAAACACAGAGACCAGCAACGTCGCCGTTACAAGGAATCCAACGATACAGATCGTTGAAGCGGTCATACATGTACTTATAACCACTGTCAAATACAGCGTATGAAGTAGATGCTAGGGTATTAAAGAAGTTGATAGTGTTAGTTTTCTGGAGAGATCTCGTTAGAGCACCACCACTGCTAGCAACTTGATTACCTTTATGAGGCGATAGGAAAGCGATACAATCCTTTCTATTTTGAGCAACAGCCATTACCGAACCTGCTTTCGCCTTAGTGTCGGTTTCAGTTGCCATCGAACCACCCATGAGAACGAAGTCTACGTTCGATTCTTCAGTCTCACTGAAGACTTCATAGGCAGTATCAATTTCGCCAGCGGAATATGAGTAGTCGTCAACACCGTTAGCAAGATCTGTTGAGGTAGCACCAGCGAGGGTGAACATACTTACACCAGCATCGCCAGAAGCTTGAGACCAGACATCACCACCATCAGTAGATGAAGGAGCAATAGCACCAACAAGTGTAGAACCAGTGTAGATGTATTGAGATCCAGCGTTGATAGCAGACTTGTAGAAAGTTGCCTGATTCTCAGAACCTTTACCATCAGTTAGTTTGGAAAGATATGTTAGACGCTCGATAACAGTACCAGCAGTACCAGAGATTCCACCAGTGCTGTCTACGATAGCAACGTGTAGTTCGTCATACTTGATGCTACGATCAGAAGCGTAAGCAGAAGTACCAGGACGAGGACCGATTGCCGAAAGAGCAACACCGCCAACTGAAGTGTTTGACCACCAATCAGCAACAGAAGAAATTGCTACATCAGTGCCACCATCTTCTAGTTCATCAGCAGTTGAAATTAGAACAGATGGATCGTCCAAGACAATCGTCAGAACCTGAGCAGCATACGATACAACCTCAGCAGTAACGGAGGTTCCGCCACTTAGATTGAAAGTTACAGCGCCACCAGCAATTAGCGCGCTAGCAGGTACTGTAGCAAGGGTAATAATTTGGTCAGGACCACGGTCAGCAATGATAACTCTTAAAGCATTGCCCCAAGTTCCTGGGTTTTTAGCAACAAAAGTTTCGCCGCTTCCTAGACCACCCTGCCAATCAGCAGAGTTCCTGACGTTTAGTGAAGCATTGCTACCAGTGTTAGCTGAATTTGTGCCCGTCTCGGCACGTACAACAGCGAGTCTACCGCCGTAATTTAGGAATTCTGAAGCTACAAACCAATCTTCAGCATTAGCCGTTGAAGGCTTACCAAAAACGTTTAGTAGATCAGACTGACTGCCGATAGTTGTAATTTCTCCAACGGGTCCTCTAGCAAAAGTTGTAGCAAAAGCGCCAGTAATAGACTGGGCGTTTGTCACAACAGCAGTAGTGAGGTCGCGTTCCTTAATTACAATACCAGGCGAGATGAGACTTGCCATGTGTTTTTCTCCTTAGGTATCCAGAGTTTAATCTATTATTATTTAGATTTTTAGACTCTTTGAGTGGGGAAACTCGACGTGAACATTACCAATCTGGATAGTCCCATACCGAAGATATATCTGCTTTTTTTCTACTTTCAAGAACTCTTTTCACAGTACACACCTTACATTCGTATGAATATGCTGACGCTACAGTTGCTCTATTTTTTCGTGTCAGGTAAAAATCATCCATCAAACTTTTAGTTTTTCCACAGGTACGGCAAGTCCTCTCTTTAAAAATTAAATGGTCTAGAGAAAATTGATCGTCTAAATCCATTATCTATAGTCCCACATATATCCCACTTCTTCTTGAGTATCTCCGTACCACACAGCTCCATCGGTAACAAATCCTTCGTCACCTTCTAGTCCTGTAGTAATGAATCCAAATGGCGACATGTCCTGTTCAATCTGATTCTTTTGCTCATCGTAGATACGTTGACGAATATCATTGTCCGTCATTTCTTTAAAATAATCTTGCTGTACCAACCAGGCAAAGATAACCATACACATTACAAGGTCATCATGAAATCCATCGTCTGCTTCAAACGATTGTTTCTTCTGAATGAATGTAGTTAGTTCATTAATAATGTCATAGTCATTAAAGATAAGTTTGTCATCTTCAATGATCTGTTTGAGGTTGGCACAACCAATCTTCTTAACAGTAACACTCATCTTAACACCAAGTTGTGTTTTGTTACCAGAAAATCCTTGTCCAACAATTTGACCAGCACGTCCTCTCATGGCACACATAAGAACGTTGGGATATTCTAGATCAAAGTTTAAAATAGATGCTACTTGATCTCCAATATCATTAACTTCAATCATTGCCCAAGCATTGTTATATCCCCTAGCAACATCATTAATGACACTAGGAAATAGCATCGGTTTAATTTCGTTGTTTCTGTACTTGGCTACAATACGATATGGAACAGTAGTAATATCATATACAATAAAAGCCGAATAGTCGCCACCGATTCCACGACTAACGTCAACTGTCATTAAGTATTCGTTATTTTCTTTTGGATTCTCGTATACATCCAATCCTTTACTTCTAGTGATTGGTTCTTCAAATACTAATGTCTTGAGTTTAGAGGCAGCGATTAGTGTGTCAACAGATCCCAGAAATTCACATTCAAATTCTTGTGTGAACTGACGTTGGGAGGTGTTCTTAATTGTTTGTTCTTTCCAGTCAGCATCCCTACCAGGAACCTGGGACCAGTGTACTTCGTGATAAGTATATCCATTTCTCCCGCTTACAGCATCTTGCCACAACTTATAGAAGTGGTTCATACCATACGGGGTAGAGATGATAATTACTTTCGTTGATTTACCAGAAGTGATAGTAGGATAAACAGAGGCAAAGAACGAGTCAGCAATGTGATTTGGGACGAAAGCGAACTCGTCGAGAAAGATGATGTTAAACGACATGCCTCGGACAGCAGATGCAGATGTAGAAGCTGCCAATATTTTACTGCCATTCTCTAACTCAATATTACCTTTGTTCCATACTACTACACCTTGCTGAATCCACTTGGGTAGATTCTCATATGCTGTAGCTAATCTTGCTAAAAGATCTCTAGCAGTGGATGCTTTGTTTGCTAGGATACCGATGTTAACGTTGTCGTTGAACAAAATATAATGCAGCAGATAAGAAACCACCGTAGTAGACTTACCAGTCTGCCTAGGTAGTTTGGCAATATTAAATCTGCTGTTATGAAATTTTTGGATTAGTTCTTCTTGAAAGTCCCACATCTTAAAAGGTACTAGACCTTCGTCAAGTGAAACAATCTTCACATAATTACGTGTAAAATATACAGGATCTTTCTTACACTTTACATACTCTTCAATTTGTTTCTTGGTAAAATCATGCTGTACGTTTGCTTTCTTGAGAAGAGGATTACCAAGATAGATATTGTCCGAAGCACCCATTACATATTATTCATATGTAATTATTTATAGATCACCAAATTGATCTCGTAGTTCTTCCATCTGTTTTTTCTTTGAGGCAAAAACGCCATCAATGTATCCAGCACGATATTCCCAAGTAGTTCCACCCTCTTTTCCTTTTGCAGGGTTGATACAAGCTTCATCACTTAGTTTATTACAAACCAATCCAGCAAGATCTAATTCGCTACCTTCATTACCAGTTCCTCGCCAGATATGATTTCCGTTAATCCAAGTAGCACCACACTTAGGACATTCTTTTCTCTCAAGTTTGAGATCTGACAGTTCCTTGTCGTTGGTCATAAAGGTTATCCGTAGTTTATTTTGTGTATTATAGTTTATGTATACCAAAATAGTGTAACAATGAGCTACAATATGATAAGTATTTTACATGTTTTCAAATTTATATTCTAATACCATACGATATAAAGAATCTCTTAGATACCAGAGATGCTCCTGCTCAGAAGGATGTCTAGCAGGAGAACCCTCCCACATCTCAAGTCTCTTAACGACACAATGATGTAGCAGATGAATGTCTTCTATCTTTAAATCAACACTGTAATCAAATTGGGAATCTTCGTTCATGGATTTCTTGGATCAATTCCTTGATCAATGAGGTACTCTACCCACCAGGCGGCGTCTTTCATATATCTCCACTGAGGAACTTCTTGTCCACGTTCGATAACGTAGTATTGATGTAGAGCTTTATCGATAGTCTGTCCTATCTCCATACTCTTCTTCCTCTTCATCAACGTCAGCATATGCATCTGCCACAAAAGGTCCTCGTTTTCTGAAGGGTTCTTTTCCGACATAATTGTTTTCGTCGTTAACAGCAGATACCCATAACGAAAGTTTTAATACTATAAAAATAATAACCAGTGGTGTAAAACACCCGATTAAAATTACTGGATTCATTTATGTTTCCTCGTAAAAGGTTCCCAGTGTTCCCATCCATATTTATGTACTGCCCACATTCCTATGATAGGAACAAAGACTAAAATAGTTGAGAGGAATCCTAATCCGTATGGGTTGTTTAATACAACACCACAAAATCTAGCAAATTGTAACATTATTCTGATAAAATTGATACGATAAAAAGAAGTGCCCCAAGTAAACAAAAAAGTGCCATAGCAATTATTGGGATGATGATGCTTTCCATAGTTCTAAAAAATAACGATCAACCTTATACAAATCACCATAAGGTGGTTGTACTTCGACATCTTCAGACCATTTTTTACAGAATGATCTCATATCATATGTTATTCTATTTGGTGTAAACAATCTGGCGAATGATGACATAGCAAAGGCATGTCTCATCTTAATGCGCTGTTTCGTTTCCGTCATGATAGACATTGGAAAATACTAGAGCAAACATCAATAGCAACATGTGCTCCATATACCCCAGAGAAAATATATAAAATACCCAACTTAGAACAGTATAGTTCTAGTTTCTGACACGTTCTTATGTCTGTGGTGCTGTAATCAATAATGATATCACCCTCCTCAAGTAATGGTAGTAACTCATCAAGTGTGTCATCTACCTTTGCTTCTGGAATTACCAGTTGAAATATACCAGGAACTTTACCAGCACTAGTGTATCTAAGACCATCCGATTTAACTGCTTGAACCAAATACTCTATGGATGTTGTACAACCACTAATGTATCCTGATTCGTATTGTTCACATGCTTTTTCATAGTTGTTGCCATATCCCCAAACTTCAATCCCATTTTGTACCATACGGCGAGACATACCTTCGCCTATATGACCAAGACCTATCATTCCAACTTTCATAATTTTAAATTCAGTGTGCCGACTATGTTTGTTATCTAGTCTGTCAAACAATATTCGTTTTCATATTGATTCAATTTTGTCAACAAATGCTCATACTGATCCCACATGTATTCAGATCCAGTATAGTCTTTGTACAATTCACATGCTTTTTTTAACCGAGCGAGGTCATCCGAATTAAATCTCATTGCGGTCACAAGTATTTCTTATAATTATAACAAATATTCTAGCAATTCCAAGCACGTAATGATTTATTAATCCTGCTGTCAGGATCCCGTGACGTTTTCTTACTAGTCAACTTTGCTTTCATCCCTTTCATTCGAGCACAGAATGATTTCCTACGGGGGTTTCCAACCTTTTTGCTTGGTGCTTTGAGGTCAGATCCTGGATTTTCCTTTTCGTAAGACTTTCGTCCTTTTTCGTTGAGTCCTCCAGACTTTTTCTTTCCTGACTTTTTAGTCCAGGCTGCTGCTTCGGTGATGTCAATACGTAGTTGTTTAAAAGACTTCATATTTATACCTCGTTATCTACTAATTTCTTCCCAGTCCATAGAAGCGTGAACATCTTTATCATCTTTATCACAAGTAGCAACAATAGATAATTCTAATGGAGTTCCAGTTA
>Ga0209251_1002035_pt1 | contig 14592 bp, 15 predicted proteins | sample SaaInlV_100m_DNA_6_FD_184665 | JGI IMG/M metagenome (GOLD analysis project Ga0209251, IMG submission 184665) | Marine microbial communities from expanding oxygen minimum zones in the Saanich Inlet - Saanich Inlet SI073_LV_10m_DNA (SPAdes) (version 2) | ecosystem: Environmental > Aquatic > Marine... | reverse complement strand
CCAACAAATAAACAAGCATGGGTTCGCTTATTTGATGAGACATTTTCTGAACTTCGCTTTGATTTTAAGGGCGAAAAACTGACAGAAACCGAAATTCTGAATAAGCTGACAAAAGCTGATCCGAACATAAGAGCAACAGCTGCTGCTTCTTTGGCGCACACTTTAACAGATAATTTGCGGCTATTTACCTTGATTACCAATACTATCTCAAAACAAAAAGAAACAGAAGAAAGGTGGCGTGGGTTTGACGGGGTTGTCTCATCAAGAAACCTTGCGAATGATGTTGATGATCATGTGGTTGAAACGCTGGTTACAACTGTTACTGAAAGAATGCCTGAATTATCTCATCGTTATTATAAAATGAAAGCCAAATGGCTTGGTGGTGAAACGATGGCTTGGTGGGATAGAAACGCACCCGTGTCAGGCGACGAAGGAAAGCAGTTTACCTGGCAGGAAGCCTGTGAGATTGTGCAATCTTCTTTTGATAAATTTGACCCTGAAATGGGCGGATTGGCAAAACAGTTTTTTGATAATCCTTGGATTGATGCGCAGATAAGAGAGGGTAAAGCATCTGGTGCATTCTCGCATCCTACGGTGACAAGCATTCACCCTTATATTTTGATGAATTTTGAGGGTTATTCCCGTGATGTGATGACGCTAGCGCATGAAATGGGGCATGGAGTTCATCAACTTCTAGCAGCAGAACAGGGGGAGCTGATGTCATCAACCCCTTTAACACTTGCAGAAACAGCCTCTGTTTTTTCAGAAATGTTAACGTTTAATGCAGTGCTTGATGCAGAAACCTCAGAGCAAGCTAAACGTTATCTGCTAGCCGATAAAATTGAAGATATGCTTAATACTGTGGTTCGACAGGTAGCCTTTCATAATTTTGAGAAATTGGTTCACACCAATAGAAAAAAAGGGGAATTAAGTTCTGATCAGATTTCCAAATTTTGGGTAGAAACACAAAAACAAGCACTTGGTCCTGCTATTAATATTGACGAAAGTTTTAAGCCAATATGGGCATATGTACCTCATTTTGTGCATACACCATTTTATGTCTATGCGTACGCGTTTGGGGATTGCTTGGTGAATGCATTATGGCAGGTTTATCAAGATGGGTCTGATCCAGATTTTAACACACATTATAAAACCTTACTTAGAAGTGGCGGTACGATTAGATTTGACTCAGCGCTGGCGCCATTTTCTTTAAACCCATCTGCGCCTGAGTTCTGGAATAAAGGACTGGATATGATTTCATCCATGATTGATAAGGTAGAGGATTTACAATAATGGCTGGTAATCATGACCGCTCTAGCATTGGCGGTAGAATTCGAAGATATGCACAAGTAACAGGAACTATGTCTGGCCTTGCAGCTAGACTTGCAGGCGAGCGGTATCTTGGGTTTGAGATAGACAGAAGCAAGCACGCTAATCAATTGCGTGAAGCATTAGGAAGCTTGAAGGGACCGCTGATGAAAGTAGCGCAGATTCTCTCTACTATTCCAGATGCACTACCAAAAGAATATGCAGAAGAATTAGCAGCACTGCAAGCAGATGCACCTTCCATGGGCTGGCTTTTTGTTAAACGTCGGATGCGCTCTGAGCTTGGAGATGCATGGGAATCAAAGTTTGATAGTTTTGATAAAAAAGCCTGTTCAGCTGCATCTCTAGGACAAGTCCATCAAGCCATTTATCAAAATAATAAAGTCGCTGTAAAACTTCAATATCCTGATATGGATTCAGCTATCAATGCAGATTTAAATCAACTGAAACTTGTTTTTTCACTTTATGAGCGTATTGATTCAGCCATTTCAACAAAAGATATTCACCAAGAATTATCAGATAGACTAAGAGAAGAGCTAGATTATCAACGAGAAGCGTTGAATATGCAATTATATCGCTTAATGCTGGCACAGGAAAGCGAAGTTGTTCTGCCAGAGCCAATTGCACAGCTATCGAGTGATAGGGTGCTTACTATGAGTTGGGTGGAAGGCCAGAAACTAACGAAATATCTGGAGGCAGAGCCATCTCAGGAGGAAAGAAATAAAGTGGCAATAAACATGTTCCGTACATGGTATGTGCCTTTTTATTATTATGGCGTTATACATGGCGATCCGCATTTGGGTAATTACTCAATCGGAGAAGATTTAAAAATTAACTTAATGGATTTTGGGTCTATTAGAATCTTCAGGCCAGCATTTGTTGGCGGCGTGATCGATTTATATAAAGCCCTTAGAGACGGTGATAACGAGCTTGCTGTTCATGCTTATTCCCAGTGGGGGTTTAGTGGACTTGATAAAGAAGCGATTGATATTCTTAATATTTGGGCAGGGTTCATATATGGGCCATTATTAGAAGATAGGGTAAGACCAATTCAAGAATTAAGAGGGGGTAATTACGGGCGTGAGTTAGCTGGAAAAGTGCATGAAGAACTTAAACGTATAGGCGGCATTAGACCGCCTCGCGAATTTGTTTTGATGGATAGGGCTGCAGTTGGTTTAGGGTCTGTTTTTATGCATTTGAATGCGCAAGTTAACTGGCATCAACTCTTCCATGGACTAATAGAGGATTTCACACTAGAACAATTAACGCATCGTCAAAGACAAGCAATCAGAAAAGTAGGATTACCAGAAACCTTGTTAGAAGAATAAACAGATAAAAATAACGCTTAACTTACAGGAAGTTGAGCTAGAATCTGGTCAAGTGATGCTTTAGCATCGCCATAAAGCATTCGTGAATTATCTTTGAAGAATAATGGATTTTCGATACCAGAATATCCTCTGCCCTGGCCACGCTTTGAGATTATTACTTGCCCAGCCTTCCAAACCTCTAATACAGGCATTCCGGCGATAGGGCTGTTTGGATCATCTTGTGCCGCTGGATTGACGATATCATTCGCACCTAAAATAATAACCATATCTGTGTTTGGAAAATCGTCATTAATTTCATCCATTTCTAACACAATATCATAAGGCACTTTTGCTTCTGCAAGAAGCACATTCATATGTCCTGGCAGACGTCCAGCAACGGGGTGAATAGCAAAACGGACATTCTTTCCTTTATCTCTTAGCCTGCGGGTAATCTCAGAAACAGCACCTTGTGCTTGAGCAACCGCCATACCGTAGCCTGGAACTATTACGATATTTTGTGCATCAGCTAGGTCTGCAGCAACAGTGGATACGTCTGTTGCAATCATCTCGCCTTCTACTTCTTGTGCAGGACCAGTAGAAGTACCCCAACCACCTAAAATGACTGAGATAAAATTACGGTTCATTGCTTTACACATTATATAAGAAAGAATAGCACCAGAAGCACCAACCAGCGCGCCAGTAACAATAAGCAAATCATTTCCAAGAAGGAAGCCAGTAGCAGCCGCAGCCCAGCCTGAATAAGAGTTTAACATTGATACAACAACGGGCATGTCAGCGCCGCCAATTGCCATCACAAGATGTGCGCCAAAAATCAAGGCGATTATGGTCATTAAATAAAGAGTCCAAGAGCCAGCATGACCTAAAAATAAACTACCAAGCCACAAACAGCCTAATACGGCAATTAGATTTAACCAGTTTCTGCCTGGAAGAAGCAACGCCTTACCATCAATTGTGCCAGATAACTTGCCATAGGCAATAACAGATCCTGTTGCCGTAACTGCGCCAATAAACACACCAATAAAAATCTCCACATCATGAATAATTAGCTCTGCACCAATAAGCCCAGAAGGAGGATCAATATGTGAGTTAATACCAATGAAGACAGCTGCCAGACCAACAAAACTATGAAGAGCGGCAACAAGTTGTGGCATGCCTGTCATTTCAACCCGTTGAGCAACGATGGCGCCAATAATACTACCAATAATAATCATTGGAATGATCCAGCCAAATCCAGATACCTGAGGTCCAAACACTGTACCAAAAACGGCTAATGCCATACCTATAATGCCGAACCATACGGCACGCTTGGCTTTTTCCTGATTGGAAAGACCGCCAAGTGATAGAATAAATAAAACGCTAGCGGCGATATAGATGGCTGTTACGATATTAGAGCTAAGCATAAGGCAGACCTTTTAACTTTTTTGGAACATAGCAAGCATTCTTTTGGTAACCATAAACCCACCTACAATATTTATGGTGGCGATTAAAATAGAAATACTTGCAAGCAAGGTGACAATAAAACTATCCGAGCCGACTTGTAGCAGCGCGCCAAGGATAATGATACCTGAGATGGCGTTTGTAATAGCCATTAGAGGAGTGTGCAGAGCATGGCTTACATTCCAAATAACTTGAAATCCAACAAAACATGCTAAGGCAAAAACAATAAAATGTTGCATAAAGCTAGCTGGTGCATAGTTGCCAATTAACAGCATAAATAATCCGCCAATTACAAGCAGACCAATTTGCTGTTGTCCGGATTTGCGGGTAGCTGCTTGTTCTAAGGCTGCTTTTTCTTCGGCGGTTAATACGGGCTGAGCAGGAGCAGATGATTGTTTTCCGATAGCTGCGATTTTCGGCGCTGGCGGAGGGAACATTAACGCCCCTTTATGGCTAACTAATGCACCACGAATTACATCATCTTCAATATTAATATTGATATGACCATCTTTTTCAGGAGTTAAGTCATCTATCATATGACGGATATTTGTTGAATATAAAGTAGAACTTTGTGCTGCCATGCGACTAGGAAAATCAGTGTAACCAATAATTGTTACATTATTTTCTGACTTAATTACTTTATGTGCTTTGGTAAGATCGCAATTACCGCCTTGCTCTGCAGCAAGGTCTACGATGACTGATCCAGGTTTCATAAGGCTAACCATTTCAGCAGGCCATAATTTAGGGGCAGGTCTGCCAGGAATCAGCGCGGTAGTGATAACAATATCAATTTCAGGCGCCTGTTTGCGGAATAACGCCATTTCTTTTTCAATAAATTCAGGAGAAGCTGGTTTAGCATAGCCGCCTTCACCAGAGCCATCTTCTTCAAATTCGAGCATTAAAAATTCGGCGCCCATTGATTCGATTTGTTCAGCAACTTCTGGCCTTACATCAAATGCGCGGACAATGGCACCAAGAGATTGGGCAGTGCCAATAGCAGCAAGTCCAGCTACACCAGCGCCGATTACCAATACCTTGGCAGGAGGTACTTTGCCAGCTGCTGTAATCTGACCTGTAAAAAACCTACCAAAATGATTACTTGCTTCGATAACAGCGCGGTAACCAGCGATATTAGCCATGGAGGATAGTGCATCCATTTTCTGAGCGCGGCTAATCCGAGGTACCATATCCATGGCAATCTGATTAGCGCCAGAGGATACAACTCTGTCTAATAATTCTTTGTTTTGCGCTGGCCAGAAAAAGCTGATGACTGTTTTGTTAGATTTCAAATGAGTTTCTTCTGCTTGGCTAACAGATTGTACTTTTATGATAATTTCTGATTGTTTCCACAAGCTAGCTGCTGTTTTAACTATTTTTACATTAGCTGCTTTATAAGCGGCATCAGAAAAACCAGCTTCAATCCCAGCCCCTGTTTCAATAATACATTCAAAACCTAACTTTTGAAGCTGGTTAGCACTATCAGGCGTCATAGCGACACGCTTTTCACCAGCTTGGAGTTCTTTTGGAGCACCAATAATCATAATTTTTAGATCCGTTCCAATTCTTAACTAACGATAAACCCTGTATGAAAGGCACCATAAAAACACTAAAAAGCAGGTCGATTTATCTATTCTTTTTGCTTAAAAGGGTATTTTAAGTACCATGATTCTAGTTTTGCAATATGTTTAACAGTTATTTTTACTTGAATCAAAACCAAAAAACAAAACCGCCTCTTTTAAGGAGACGGTTTGGATATTTTTTAAATCAGAAGGACTTAATAGCCTTCACGTTCCATTCGCTTGCGCATTAATTTACGAACACGGCGAGTTGATTCTGCCGCTTCGCGCGCACGACGTTCGGATGGTTTCTCGAAATTACGTCTATTCTTCATTTCACGAAACATGCCTTCACGTTGCATTTTCTTTTTTAGCACTCTAAGTGCTTGATCTACATTGTTTTCTCTTACAGCGACATACACAGAATAATTTCCTCATTTGTATATATGGTGGATTCCTGATTTTGGTGGCAAATCATATCATACTATTAAAAACTTTGCAAACATTGTCTTTTATAACAGTTTAACCCTATATACTATAGTAGATAGGGCATTTACTAAGGGTAGAATAGGGATGATGAATTCAGAAAACGCAGATTATCATGAGAGAGTAGAATTAGTACGTGCCTGTTTAATGCATGTTCCTTTTGATGGCTGGAGTAAACAAACTCTTGAACTTGCAGCAGGTGATTGTGACATAGAGATTTCACAAATAGCGCGGATCTTACCAGGCGGTGTTAATCAGGCTATCGAAGTTTATGCGCGTCTTGCAGATGAGGATATGGTTACCGCCTTTAATGAGATGATGTTGGATGCATCTGTTAAACCAGAAGGAATGACAGCTAAAATTAAAGCGTTGGTTTTAATCCGGTTAGAACAGGCATCTCCTCATAAGGAGGTGGTGAGAGCCACTTTGCGTTATTTGCGTAATCCAAAACAGGCAAAACTTGGTCAACAATTACTGTTTCAGACAATTGATCAGATGTGGCGAGCAGCTGGAGATGATGCAACTGATTTCAGCTTCTACACCAAGCGAGGGTTATTGGCTGCTGTCTATAGTGCAACATTACTCTATTTTATGGCAGATAATACCGGCTCTATGGATGGTACATCTGCATTTTTGGATAGAAGATTAAAAGAAGTATTAAAGCTTCCAAAACTATCTAAGCCAATGCAAAAACAGGCTTCTGTTATTGCTTCAGGACTTGGTAAGACAGTATCTTCTATTGCAAAAAATATCTCACAGCAAATGGCAAGACGCGGATATTAGCGCTCGATTTGGTGGTTTTCTAAGCTAAGAGTAGATTTAAATAACTGTTTTGCTAATCTCACGAAAAAAGCTTACATAGCTTAGAATCAAAATATAATTAGATTTATAGAAGATGTATAAGAAGGATTATTAAGATGCCCATTAGGGTTCCCGATAGTTTGCCAGCATTAGATGATTTATCAGCTGAAGGAGTGGATTTGGTTGTCTCAGAGCAGGCCACCAAACAGGATATTCGCCCGATAAGATTGCTTATGCTTAATTTAATGCCAACCAAAAAAACAACTGAAGTTCAGTTTGCAAGATTATTTGGATGCTCGCCACTGCAAGTAGAGCTAATCTTAATGACAACCGAGAGCTATACTCCTAAAAATACTGAACCTGCATATCTTAGACGGTTTTATCGCAGGTTACGTGATGTGGAAAATGAGTATTTTGACGCGCTTATCATAACAGGAGCGCCAATAGAGACAAAACCATTTGAAGAAGTTAATTATTGGCCAGAGCTGGTAGATATCTTGAATTGGTCCAAAACCCATTGTTTTAGACGGCTTGGCATATGCTGGGGCGCACAAGCGCTTTTATATCATTTTTATGGGTTGCCTAAATATCAGATGGATGAGAAGCTTTTTGGAATATATAACCATGAGATTACCTCTCATTCGGGGCGCTTGATGCACGGTTTCACACATGTTTTTCCAATGCCGGTTTCAAGATATACAATGAATAAAAAACAGGATTTACAGCAAAAGAATCTAGATATCCTCGCAGAGAGTGAGGAGATAGGTGTTGGTATGGCACGAGATAGAATTAGTGGTGATTTATTCGTTCTAAATCATTTGGAGTATGATGCAGAAACATTAAATGCAGAATATGTGCGTGATAAACAAGATGGGTTAGATACGCCTATTCCAAAAAATTATTTTCCAGATGATAATCCAGCTTTAGAACCTGAAAATTATTGGCGCCCATTTGCGTATCTATTATGCGCTAATTGGTTGAATGATTTATATCAAGATACTTTATTTGATTTAACAAAATTATCACAAAATAAATAATAAAATTGCAAAACCAGTCTATTCTGACCAGGTTATATGACCCATTTTTCGATCTGTTTTAGGCTCAGTCTTGCCATAATTATGGATATATTTACCCGCATTGTTATAATTGCTAACTAACTCGTCAACAGACTGACCCAAGATATTTTTCATGTGCCATTTGCCCTTAGTGCTAACGCTGCCAAGAGGCAGGTTACAAACACTTCTCACTAATTGATGGAATTGACTTGTCTTGCACCCTTCAATCGTCCAATGGAAGGAATTATGGGGACGAGGTGCAATTTCATTAAAAATAAGTTGATTATCATCTGTTAAAAACAACTCAATTGCTATCAAACCAACTAGCTCAAGATGTTCTGCTATTAATCTAGCATAATTATTGCCTGCTTCTATTACGTGATGAGGAAGAATTGCAGGTGCAGTGGAGTGATCAAGAATGCCGTTTTCATGATGATTAAGGGTAGGTGGGAAAAGGGATATTTCCCCTTTTGCGTTACGCGCTATCAAAAAGCTAACTTCTTTTTTAAAATCAACAAAAGATTCTAATATTGCAAGCTCCGTGTTAATCTCTTTCCATAAGTGATCAGCATTTTCGCCGCTTCTGGTGCGTATTTGTCCTTTTCCATCATATCCCAATTTGGCTGTTTTAAGAATGGCTTTAGCATTAAGTATTTCTAGAGCAGACGATAATTCAGCTGAAGACGTAATTTTCCAATATGGGGCTGTTGGGATGCCAAGTTTTTTTGCTGTTTGCTTTTCATTCAATCTATTCTGTGCTGTTGCAAGTGCCTTTATACCCGGACTCACAAGAAGCGATGCTGGCGCTGCTTGTAAAGAGCTTACAGGTATATTTTCAAACTCAGAAGTTACAGCATTCACAGAATCATAAAATTTATATAAAGCATCTTGGTCTGTATATTCAGCTTGTGTAAGGGTATTGCAAATTTGACCTGCAGGTGAATTTTGCGCATCTGGCGCAAAAACATGGCAGGCAATGCCATAATCTGCAGCAGCCTGAACAATCATTCTGCCTAATTGTCCACTGCCAAAAATACCCAGTTTAAAATTAGTCATCATATACTCGGATGAATAGCAACCTTGTCGCTTTGCTGTTGGCGCCAATTAATAAGAGATTGACGAATAGAATTATTTTCTACTGCTAATATTTCAGCAGCAAATAAAGCAGCATTTTTTGCACCAGGACTGCCTATCGCAAAAGTCGCTACTGGCACACCAGCTGGCATTTGTACAATGGATAGAAGGGAATCCATCCCCTTTAATGCAGATGATTCTACAGGTACTCCTAACACTGGAAGATGTGTATATGCGGCAACCATTCCAGGTAAATGTGCCGCCCCGCCAGCGCCCGCGATAATTACCTTTATTCCATTTTCAGAAGCTGACTTTGCAAATTCTGACATTCTATCAGGAGTGCGATGGGCAGATATAATACGAGCATCGCAAGAGATACCAAGTTCTTGAAGAATGTTAGATGCAGCAATCATAACCGACCAATCAGATTGACTGCCCATAATTAAGGCTATTTCAGGTGTATCCTTGCTCATAAATTTAACTCTCTATTTATTATATTTTATTTTTAATCAGGTTACTTTTCAAAAATTAGCAATTATCTGTTTTAACAGAAGATACATGGAGAGATTGGTAAGTAAAACTAATAAATTTTGATCTAAACTTACGCAATAATATCTGGTAAAATTAATGCTTTTAATTTAATTATTTGATCTTTTAATCCTAATTTTCTTTTTTTTAATCTTTGTAATTGTAATTGGTCAAATGTCTGACTCTTAACCATATTATCAATAACATCATCTAAATCACGATGTTCTGATAACAGGTCTTCGAGTTTCTTGCGTGTATAGTCTTCGTCTATATCTTGCATAGCTTTTCAGCTTTTTTCTGAATATTACAGATAACATCATCTATAGTTCGTAAAAACGGCGAACTATAATGTGGTTTCCAGTTTCGGTTGCGTTTATTAAAATTTACCACAGTTTTTCTTTTATGGTATCTCTGACAGCTTTTCTACTTGTTCTTCATTTGCTTTTGGCTTTCCACCAGATTTTTCAATAGCTGCGTTTAAATCAGATTGAGTGCACAGACCCAACATAGCTGGATGTTTTGCGGTAATATTAGTAATATTCCAGTGAGTCCGCTCTCTGATTTTTTTAATGGTTTCTTTTGTGGTGCCAATAAGTTTACCAATTTTTGCATCAGAAATTTCAGGGTGGTGCTTTACAACCCAAGCAATTGCATCAGGTTTATCACCTCGTCTTGCAACAGGAACATATCGCGGACCTTTGGTACGTGATGTTGGTTGTGGTAAGTTAGATTTGCTTTGCACCAATCTGGCATCTGCATCCTGCTCGCATCTGGTGATCTCATCTCTGGATAATTGTCCGTTTACAACAGGGTCATATCCTTGTATGCCAATAGCGACCTCACCATCAGCAATTGCTTGAACTTCTAGCGTGTGAAGATTACAAAATTCACCAATCTGATCAAAGCTTAATCCAGTATTGTCAATCAGCCAAACAGCGGTTGCTTTGGGCATTAGCAATTGTGTCATAAGAATTTCTTTCTATATCAAGGTTAGTAATCAGACTTCTCTGATGTATCTATGAGTTCTATATAGAGATGATTCCCATTTTTGCCAATAGTCCGTTTATTCTGCTCTACGATAGAGTAGATTTTAGCATAAAGGCAGTGTCATGTGTAAGATAGACAGCAAAAATACTATAGAAACAGACCCAATTATAGCAGATATTTTAATAGAACAACAGAGGGGAATATTTGTGCGTAATGCGAATAAGTTACGCTTCTCTAAAATTGCTAGAATTAAGCCAATGCGGTAATTGAATAGTAATCATGCCAGAGTGCGTGCTTAATGTTTCTTCATCATTAAAATAGTGATTGATAGCTGTGGTTCGAACCATTGCAAGTGCAAGATATCCGCCATCGGATAATGCAACATTGCTAAGCGTAATTCCTACCTCTTTATCACTCTGATAAATCGGCATATCCTGCTCTAATTTTGTGGAGGAGTAGATCGGGACAAGTCTTTTTTTAACCAATCCACGATATTTGGTTCTCGCCGTTACTTCTTGTCCAATGTAACATCCTTTGTTGAAATCTACAGCAGCCAATAAATCCAGACCAGCTTCAAGCATAAGCGCACGATTTGAGATTAAATCTGCATTGCCTAAGGGGGTCATATTGGCAATTCGAATAGCATCCCAGTGAGATAAATCAGCCTGCATCCACCCATTCTGAAAATTAGTGTTCTGATTTTCCTTGCTAATAAGATGCACGCCAAGTTCAGGTCGTCTTGAATCAGAGAATAAGTATTGATTGGTATCTAGATTATCATTTATGGAAGCAATTTGAGCCTCGGAGAGGCTATTGCCTAGTGCGAGATATAAATGGGCAGAGCGCCAGTTTTCTAACGAACTGATTGATATTGGGCGGCGCAATCGATACATCATTAGCCGTTTTTTAAGGTCAGATAGTTGGCTTATTTCTGTCTCAATCCAAAAACATTCCTCAGTTTGGCGAAAGATAAGCATATCGTGAAGTATTCTGCCTTGCGGGGAAAGTAGACAAGCCATCTGCATTTTTCCAGATGGCAATTCTTCAAGCTGTGAGGTAAGAATATCATTAAGAAAAGAAGCTGCCTCAGCCCCAGATATTTCTAGCGCGGCACGATTTTGCTTATATGAAAATAATAATACTGACATTTGTGGATTAGTATAAACGCAGATATTAGCTGCTGCAATCCAATCTTTATAGCGTTTTTTCCCAGATCAAATAATCAAGGCAGAGAAAATCGGAGAATACTTATTTTATAGGTTTAATTTTGCGTAGATAAGACATTAAAATTGATAAGAGTGGCACTAACTGGATAAAGGCTGATACCTATTAGGACAAGCATTATTCCGTTAAGCCCAAAACCCCAATCTATCATCAATCCAAGCATTATTGGTGAAATAGCGCTTGCTGTAACAGTAATAGTCTGGGCGGCTGCTTTTATTTCCCCTAGCCATCTTGTTCCATATTTTTCAGCTAGAAGAGCACTAGTATTACTTGTGATCATGCCAGATGCTAGACCGAATAAAGCAAAAAATAAAATAAGAAATAAATTTCCCTGTCCAAGCCAAAGACTTATTATACCGAATAACAATGCAGAATGACCTATAAAACTTGTTTTACGAGCAGAGACCCGGTCAATCAAAAACCCAGATAAAAAGGCACCTAAGATGGCAGTCAACGCATAGAAAGCGTAATTTTTTGACCAGTAAAAAAGCGTAACAGACTTCTGGTCGGCAAGAAAAATCTGATGGAATAAAATACCAGTGATTGTAAAAGAGGGAACAGCAATTAATGGCAGAACAACGATCCAGAACTCACGATTTTTAAATAAGTCCTTGCGTCTGAAGTGGATTATTTCCTGTGATTTTTGCACATTCGTTTGGTGATTATTTGCAGCGCTTTCCTGAAGCGCGGTCTTTTGTGTAAGTCGGGATAAAAACGGTACAATTGAAAAGAAGAATATTACAGGAATAAGAAGCCAGACTTGACGCCAGCCTATAGCAGCAATCAGCAGCACGATTATTGGCGGACCTATTGATTCTGCGATATTTATTCCAACACCTGTTATCGCAAGCGCCCTTCCTCTGGCAACCCGATAACGACGAGCAATAGCAACACTATAAACATGTGTCATCATTCCTTGTCCAAATAATCGTAGTAAATAAAGGCCACCAATTAAGGTTAATACACCTGTTATGAATGAGAAAAATATGGCAGATATTGTTAAGGCTATTATTGTAATTAGACTTAATCTGAAAACAGTTAAATTATCTGCCTGTTTGCCAAGCCAGAATAAGGTGACAGCGCTAAGCATAGTTGCTACAGCGTAAATGCTGCCAAATTCTCCATGACTAAGAGATAGTTCCTCTCGAATTTCAAGAGAGAATAATGAAATAAAAAACGTCTGGCCAATTGAAGACCAGAAAGACATCAAGGCGCCATAGATTAAAAACCGCCATTCTAGTTTAATTAAGTCAGAGGTAGGAATTTGCGCTCCAGTAGCAGGCGGCATATAAAATTGTCTCCTTTAAAATCCGAAGGGACGACTTTCATCGTAAAAGGGATTTAAGTTTATCAGAGGATGTGATGAAACGAATATCAGCCTGTTTTTCCCTTATGTCACTTATTTTTTTAGGCAGCATTTTAACCGCATGTTCACAGCAAAAATTAGCTGATTTTGCAGAAACCAAGCCAGCATTCTCCTTATTAGAATTTTTTGAAGGTAATAGCATTGCTTATGGGATATTTGAAGATAGATTTGGCACCTTAAAAAGACGTTTCAAAGTTAATATAGCAGGTGAGGTTTCACAACAAGAAACAGCAGGAAAAATAATTGACCAGATAGTTCTAACAGAAGATTTTATTTATGAAGATGGAGAAACTCAGCAACGTATATGGACGATTAGTAAGAAAATCTCTGAAGATGGGAATGCGCTTTATCAAGGCGTAGCGTCAGATGTAACCAGCGCTGCTGAGGGTGCTGAGTCTGGGAGTGCTTTTTTTTGGAAATATGATGTTGAGCTAAAAATTTCAGATAATAATGTAAAAGTTAAATTCACGGATTGGATTTATCAAATGGATGATTATGTTGCTATTAATAAGGCAACGGTCAGTAAATTTGGTGTTGAAATTGGAGTTGTAACACTTGTTTTTATAAGGGGAGCGCCAGCAGATGTAATCGGTCCATTCGATGTCTTGAAATGGTGATCTGAAAAACCAGCTATGGGTTCGCATTAATCTTGGCAATATGCATCAGCTATTTATAACGTCTCAACATCTCTTGTTTGCCAGTATTCTTCGCCGTAATCATGAAGAATTTCCTCACCTGATTTTATAAAGCAACTAGCTTTAAATAACACAAATCTATTGTCAGTTGAATCAATTTCCCAGTCACAATTACCAGGTCGACCATGATTAAACAGCATACCAACACCCATCATTACAAGATAATCTGTGTTACAATCAGGACTTGTGAATAGATAATCATTTAGCCGATTATCATCTTTTAAATCATCATCGTCTATTACAATATAGGCACATCTCTCGATAATTTCGCCTTGCTTTATATCAGTGATGGCAAAAACACCAAGTCCATGTTTGTTAGAATCTTTGATATGGAAATTTTGCATGATTAAATCGATTTTAGTTGAGAAAATCTATTAGCAGATTTTTTATATTAAGATGGATATGGGCTTTAGTTACAAATTTATAAGCTCTAAGACACTATAATTTAGGTGTCACTGCAAATAGATTTTTAATTTTGGTAGGTTTCTTAATTTTCCTTTTGTTGTATTAGGATTATGTTATTAAAAACTGGCGAAATTTATGAATAAATTTATTTACAGAAATAAAAAAGTAAACTTAGTAACAGGCGGAGCACGGTTTCTTGGTCATCATTTAATAAATTAAAGGCAAGTTATATAAAATTAAATGATGGTGCTGCTGAATGGATTCGAACCATCGACCTCACCCTTACCAAGGGTGTGCTCTACCACTGAGCTACCACAGCGTGTG
>Ga0209251_1002031_pt1 | contig 14635 bp, 12 predicted proteins | sample SaaInlV_100m_DNA_6_FD_184665 | JGI IMG/M metagenome (GOLD analysis project Ga0209251, IMG submission 184665) | Marine microbial communities from expanding oxygen minimum zones in the Saanich Inlet - Saanich Inlet SI073_LV_10m_DNA (SPAdes) (version 2) | ecosystem: Environmental > Aquatic > Marine... | reverse complement strand
AAGAAATCAATGTAATATATATATATGAGTTCATTAAAAAAAACAGATCATTTTTATCTTATAGATGGTTCAGGTTATATTTTTAGAGCCTATTACGCACTACCACCTTTATCCAGAAAAAGTGATGGCTTACCAACAGGAGCAGTTAGTGGTTTCTGCTCAATGTTATTTAAACTATTAGAAGATGTTAGATCTGATGACTCAAAACATAAACCCACGCACTTTGCCGTAATATTTGATTCAGCAAGAAAAAATTTTAGAAATGACATTTATAGTGAGTACAAAGCTAACCGAGCAGAGGCGCCCGATGATTTAGCTCCTCAGTTTGAATACATTAGAAAATCAGTTAAAGCTTTTAATTTACCTTCAATTGAACTTCTTAATTATGAGGCTGATGATTTAATAGCCACCTACGCAAAACAAATTACTGAAGCTGGTGCGAAAGTAACCGTAATTTCTTCTGATAAAGATTTAATGCAATTAGTCTCTAATAAAGTTAGATTATTTGATCCCATGAAGAGTAGAGTAATAGGGGAAAAGGAAGTGATAGAAAAATTTGGGGTTAAACCCAACCAAGTAATTGATGTTCAATCACTTGCCGGCGACTCTTCAGACAATGTTCCCGGTGTTCCAGGTATTGGAATTAAAACTGCAGCAGAACTAATTAATAAGTATAAAAATCTAGATAAACTTTTAAGCAAAGCTTCTGAGATTCCTCAAAATAAAAGAAGAGAAACATTATTAGCCAATAAAGATAAAGCTTTATTAAGTAAAAAACTTGTTACATTAAAAGATGATGTACCAGTAAAAAATGACCCAAACGAGTTCTTAATTAAAGATATAGATAAAGATAAACTTTATGAATTTTTAAGGGAAATGGAATTTAATAGATTGTTAAGCCAGGCAATTAGTTTTTATGGTGACTCAAATAATGATATTTCTACTTCAGAAATTAAATCAAAAAAAATAACTAAGATCGATACAAAATCTTATAAAAGTATTATTAATGAGAAAGAATTAAACGAGCTAATCAAGAATCTAAATGAAAAGTCAATTATTGCAGTTGATACAGAAACTTCATCAATAAATCCCCAAGAAGCTGAATTAATAGGAATCTCTGTATGTTATGCCACAAATGCTTCCTTTTATATACCGCTAGGACATAAGAACACTAAATGTTTAAAAAAAAATTTAGTTTTGGATAAGCTTAAAATTATTCTTGAGGATCCTAGTATTAAAAAAGTGTGTCAGAATACAAAATATGATTTCATCATTTTTAAAAATTATGGCATAGAATTAAATTCAGTCGAGGACACGATGTTATTATCTTATACTTTAGATGCAGGAAATAATCGACATAACATGGATACATTGTCCGAAATTCATCTTGGGCATAAAACTATTTCTTATAAGGATTTAGTTGGTACCGGAAAAAAGCAATTAAAGTTTGCCGATGTAGATTTAAAATCTGCTACAGAATATGCTGCTGAAGATGCAGATGTTACTTTAAGATTATATAATATTTTATCAGAAAGAGTTGCAGAAGAAAAATTGGAAAAAATTTATGAAATCTTTGAAAAACCAATGATCAAAATTTTATCAAAATTAGAAACTAATGGAATTAAAGTTGATGATGGTTATTTAAAAAAACTTTCAAAAAAATTTGAAGAACGATTAATTAAAATTGAAAAAGAAATATATAAAATTTCAGGAAAAAAATTTAATATAGGATCACCAAAGCAATTAGGTGAAATAATCTATAATGATTTGAAAATTGCTAAATTGAAAAAAACTAAAAAAGGAAGTTTAGCAACGAGTGCTAAAATCCTAGAGGATCTTGCCCTTACTGGTCATAAGTTTCCTAATTTAATTTTAGAGTGGAGGCAAGTATCTAAACTCAAAAGCACGTACACAGATGCTTTACAAGAACACATCAACAATAAAACAAAAAGAGTGCACACTTCTTTTTTATTAGCTGCCACAAATACAGGTAGGTTGGCTTCAAGTGATCCAAATTTACAAAATATACCAATAAAAACATTAGATGGTAAAGAAATAAGAAAAGCATTTGTTGCAGAAAAAAATAATCTTTTGATTTCAGCTGATTATAATCAAATAGAGATGAGAATACTTGCGGATATGGCGGACGTAAAAGAATTAAAAAAAGCTTTTAAAAATAATCAAGACATTCATTCACTAACAGCAAGTCAGGTATTTGGTGTTCCAATTAATAAAGTTAGCGATGATTACAGAAGAAAAGCTAAAGCAATCAATTTTGGTATCATATATGGAATCACACAATATGGTTTGGCAAAACAAATATCAGTTTCTCACACAGAGGCTTTAGATTTTATTAATTCATACTTTAAAAAATTTCCAGAAATCAAAGAGTATATGAACGCGACCGTTAAGATTTGTAGAAAACAAGGGTACGTTACTAATATTTTTGGAAGAAGAATTAATTTAAGGGGAATCAATGATAAGAACTTTAGCGTAAGAAGCTTTCAAGAAAGAGCTGCAATTAATGCTCCAATTCAAGGATCTGCTGCTGATATAATTAGATTGGCCATGATTAAAATTGATAAAATTTTAGAAGAAAACAATAAAGCAAAAATGTTACTTCAAATTCATGATGAATTAATTTTTGAATGCTTAGCTAAAGATGAAAATCAAATTAAAAAAGTTATTAAAGAAGCAATGATGTCCGTCTCAAGTTCAGATCATCATATGTTTTCGATTCCCTTGGAAGTAAGTATTAATTCAGGGTCTAATTGGGGTGAAGCCCATTAATCGCCTAAATTTTGACATTAAGATTAGGAGAATTAAATTATGACACAAACAATAGCATTAGTGGATGATGATAGAAATATACTTACAGGTATAAGCATGGCTCTTGAACGTGAGGGATTTAAAGTTCAAACTTATATTGATGGCGAGTCAGCTTTGATCGGCTTAACAAGAAATCCTCCAGATCTAGCGGTTCTAGATATTAAAATGCCTCGTATGGATGGTGAAGAACTATTAAAAAAATTGAAAAAAAAAATGTCTATTCCAATAATTTTTCTTACCTCAAAAGATGATGAAGTAGACGAGCTTCTAGGGCTAAAATTAGGAGCTGATGATTTTGTTAAAAAGTCTGGTGGCTTTTCAACTAAAGTTTTGATTGAAAGAATTAGAGTTCAATTAAGGAAAAAAAATAATGTAGTTGATGATACAAAAAATATCATAGCTCACGGCAAATTAAAGTTAGATCCTGCTCAATTGGAGTGCGAGTGGAATGGTAAAGCTTTACCAGACAAGCTTACAACAACAGAATTTTTAATTGTAAAAGAATTAGCTAAAAGACCAGGAGTTATTAAAGAAAGAGCTCATTTAATGGATATTGCCTACAAAGAAAATACAGAAATAGAGGATAGAACGATTGATAGTCACGTAAAAAGAATAAGAAAAAAGTTCAAAAAAGTAGATGAAAAATTTTCAGCGATTGAAACTAGATATGGAAGTGGGTATAGATGGAATGTTAGTTAATGAAACAAAAAAAATCAGCTTCTATATTAAAGAAGTTCCTTTTATTTAATTTTACAGTATTTTCTGTTTTAGGAATATTCACCATTATTTATCTAGAGGCAATCCAGCCAAATCTAGTAAAAAATAGAACAATTAATCACAAAGTCATAATTAGTAATACAGTCGATAATTTTGAAAGACTGAGCATAGATTTTACAAAAGAAGGAATAAGAACTTTTTTACTTTCAGCACGATTTTTATTTCAAAGTTTAGATAGAGTACAGTTTTATGATATTCGGGGAAATTTAATTGGAGATACAAATATTCTAGATTTAGATCAAAGTGTATTTTCTAGATCAGATTTTATTATTGAAGAAACTATAGATGGTAAATCTATTACACCTGAAATTCAAGAACGACTTGAAGAAGAAGAAAAAGATAACATAAAAGAAATTATATTAAATCAATATATTGACCAGCCAATTACTATAGATGAAACAATCAAGAATGATTATTTTGTAAGCACTCTGAGTAAAGTAAATATTAATAAAAAAGATATAGGATTTATTGTAGTGTCCGAACAAGCTAATGAAATTATCACAGCTGTAAAAGAACGAAAAGCTTTTATAGTTAGAACAATGATTGCAGTTGCAATTGTAATTCTAATTTTTTCACTTTTTTTAAATAAATATATTTTAAAACCAATTAGTTTATTAGTTAAATTCAGCGAAGCGATTAAAAAAAAATCTAATCAGAATATTGATATTAAAAAAGTATTTGTCAGAGATGATGAAATTGGCAAATTAACTGTTTCGATTGACGAGATGACAAAAGAACTTCAACAAAGAACTAATCGCGCTGAAACATTTTCAAATGATTTAGCACATGAAATTAGAAATCCCTTAGCTTCACTAAAAAGTGCATCCGAATTATTAGATAAAACAACTGAAAAAAACGAAAGTGAAAAATTACTTAAAATAATAAATCACGATGTAGAAAGAATTGAAAGATTAATAACTGACTATTCTCAAATGCTTAAAGATGAAGCATCGTTATCAAGGGAAAAAATGAGTAAAGTAAATCTAATTGAAATCATTAATAGTGTTGTGGAGGATTTTAAACAAGATTTAATAAATCAAAGCAAAAAAATAGAGATTAATATTAAAGATAAAGTAAATACAAAAAATGGTTATTATATTTTTGGAATAGGCAATCGTTTGGAACAGGTAATAGCTAACTTATTGGATAATTCAATTTCATTCAGTCAGAATAATCAAAAAATTGAAATTATTCTTGAAGAAACATCAACTAATGTATTAATGACTATAAAAGATGAAGGGCCAGGTTTTTCAGAAACTTCAACACAAAAAATATTTAAGAGATTTTATAGCAATAGGCCAGCAAGTTTTGGAAAGCATTCTGGATTAGGATTAAATATAGTAAAAAATATAGTTGAACTACACAAAGGTACGATTGCTGCATCTAACCGAATTGATACAAAAGGAGCTCTGGTTGAGGTGTTATTACCTAAATATTCTTAGCATTCTTTCTTGCTAAGATTTAGTTATATTGATAATAACAATCAAATTATGTCTGAAGATTTTAAAGTAAAAGATATCAAGCAAGCAGATTTTGGTAGAAAAGAGATTTCGTTAGCCGAAACTGAAATGCCAGGTTTAATGGCCTTACGAAGAGAATACAAAGGTAAAAGTCCTCTTAAAGGAGCAAAAATTCTAGGTTGTCTACACATGACTATTCAAACTGCTGTTTTAATTGAAACACTTGTTGAATTAGGCGCAGAAGTCAGATGGTCATCATGTAATATTTTTTCAACACAAGATCATGCAGCAGCAGCTATTGCAAAAGCCGGGATACCTGTTTTTGCTTGGAAAGGTGAAACTGAAGAAGAGTATTGGTGGTGTGTTAAGCAAACTATTGAAGGAAAAAAAGATTGGAAAGCTAATATGATTTTAGACGATGGAGGAGATCTAACAGCTTTAATGCATAAAGATTATAAAGAATTACTAAAAGACGTTAAAGGTGTTTCAGAAGAAACTACTACTGGAGTTTTAGCATTAAAAAAAATGGAACAAAATAAAGAATTACTTATTCCAGCTATAAATGTAAACGACTCGGTTACAAAATCTAAATTTGACAATCTATACGGATGTAGAGAAAGTTTGGTTGATGGGATCAAAAGGGCTACAGATGTAATGATGTCTGGAAAAGTTGCGATAGTAGCAGGATTCGGTGATGTTGGAAAAGGAAGTGCTGCTTCACTTCGTCAAGCTGGTGCGAGAGTAATGGTTACTGAAACAGACCCTATTTGTGCTCTTCAAGCTGCTATGGAAGGTTACGAGGTCGTGGTGATGGATGAAGCCATTAAAGGTGCTGATATAGTTGTAACGGCAACAGGGAATAAAGATATTGTAACAGCTGATCATATGAGAGATATGAAAGATAGAGCAATACTTTGTAATATTGGTCACTTTGATAATGAAATTCAAGTCGAGGCTCTAAAAAATTATAAGTGGGACGAAATTAAACCTCAAGTTCATGAAATTGAATTACCTAGCAAAAAAAGAATAATTCTTTTAGCTGAAGGTAGGTTAGTAAACTTAGGTTGCGCTACAGGTCACCCAAGTTTTGTAATGAGTGCTTCGTTTACCAACCAAGTAATAGCGCAAATTGAATTATGGAACAATTCTGATAAATATGAGAAAAAAGTATACGTATTGCCCAAACATTTAGATGAAAAAGTTGCAATGTTGCATTTAGAAAAAGTTGGCGCTAAATTAACAAAAATGTCTAAAGAGCAAGCCGACTATATAAGCGTTAAACCATCGGGACCCTTCAAGCCAGATACTTATCGCTACTAAACAGTAGCTAATGATTGTAAAATCTTTAGATCACCTAAATTTAATTTCAAAAAAAATTTCTGCCCATTTATCCAAAAAAGACTGCATATTTTTAATTGGCGAAATTGGTGTTGGTAAAACAACATTCACAAGAAATTTAATCAATAATTTACAAGAAGCAAAAGATTTAAAGCCTACAGAAGTTTTAAGCCCAACATTTAACTTATTATATGAGTACGATATTAAAGATCTAAAAATAAGTCATTATGATTTGTACAGAATTAAAGAAAGCAAGGAGCTAAACCACTTAGGGATATTTTCAGAAGATCAGGATACAATCAAAATTATAGAATGGCCTGATTTAATTAAAACACCTTTAAAAGATAAATTAGAAATTTATTTGAATTATGCAGCAAGTGACGATGAAAGAGAAATGAAGATAGTTGGATTTGGAAAATGGAAAAATTTTGAAAATGAATTATAGACTAAAAAAAATATCAGGAGATGCTTCTTTTAGAGAATTTTATAGATTAAAAAAAAATAATAAAACATCGATTATCGTATCTGCTAAAAAAGAGAAATATAAAAACCTCATTGTTTACAGCGTTGTTAACAAAATTTTAAACTCTAATAAGATCACTGCCCCAAAATTAATTAGCAATCATTACAAAAATAACATGATAGAGATTTCTGATTTTGGTGACAAATCATTTTATAATTTTCTTCTTTCGAAGAAAAATAAATTAAATCATTATAAATCTTTAATAAAATTAATTTTTAAACTACAAAAAATTAAACTAAAAAAAAATTATAAAATAGGAAAATTTAAAGTTAAATTTCCTAAATATACTTTAGAAAATCTTCACAAAGAATCAGATTTATTTTTTGATTGGTATTTAAAATATTCTTTAAAAAATAAGAATATAAATAAGATTAAAAGATTACTCAGAAATGAATTAAACATAGTTTATAAAAAATTAAATTTTAGAAATGATACATTTGTACATAGAGATTTTCACGTTTCGAATATTATGATTAACAAAAAGAAACTAGGATTAATTGATAGCCAGGACGCTATAATTGGAAATCCCCTCTATGATGTAGCATCCTTAATTGATGATGTAAGAATAAAACTGCCTCAAGATTTACAAAATAAATTATTTAAATTTTATTGGCAAGGATCTAAATATAAAAATAAGAAAGAAGAAAAACTGAAAGATGATTTTGATATTTTGTCTATTCAAAGAAATTTAAAAATTTTAGGTATATTTGTACGTCTATGGAGACGAGACAATAAATCAAATTATTTAAAATTTTTGCCTTATACTTGGACATTAATCGAGAGAAGATTAAAAAATCCAATTTTTAAAAATTTAAACTTATTAATGCAGAAGAATTTACCTTTAAAAAAATTGAAACAGTTAAAAAAAATATGAAAATTAAACATGGAATGGTTTTAGCAGCGGGACTTGGTAAAAGAATGCATCCATTAACGCTTAATAAACCAAAACCTCTTTTAGAAATAAACGATATAAGCTTACTAGAAAGAGCTATAAATTTATTAATTAATTGTGGAGTTATGGAAATTAGTATCAATATTCATTATTTACCAGACCAGATCAAAAACTTTTTAAATGAGAAAAATTTTAATGCTCAAATTAATATTTCAGACGAAACAGAATTATTATTAGATACAGGTGGCGGTGTATTCGCAGGAACTAGTAATTTTGATGATAATCCATTCTTTGTTATTAATCCTGATACTCTATGGAGTAAAGCATATATAGAAGAGGCAAAAAAACTTGAAGAGATTTATTTCAAAAATAGTATGCCAAGCTTATTGTTAATCGATAAAAATCTTTCTTTGGATACATCCTTCGTTGGGGATTTTAATTTAGAAGAAAGATTAGTATCTAAAGGTGTAGATAACCAGTTTATTTTTACTGGCCTACATATCACAAAAAGAAGTTTTCTTAAGTCAGAAAAATCTAAAGTTTTTTCAATGAACAAGATATGGAGCGATTTAATAAAAAACAAAAATCTATACGGATTAGAAAGTAAGCAGAAATTTTATCATCTAAATACATTTGAAATGTATAATAAAATTTCTAGTTTAAAAATTATTGATTAAAAATGATATTCTTAGCTCTTGTCTTATCTAAGTAATAATATTTATTAACTTTAAGATTATTTTCAAATTCAATTACAAGAGGGTTTCCCGTTGGTATTTCCAATTCATTAATTTTAGTGTCAGATATATTAAATAAATATTTACATAGTGCTCTAAGAGAATTTCCGTGGGCAGAAATCAAAACATTTTTTTTTTCTATAAGATTTTTTTTAATTTCATTTTCATAAAAAGGCACAACTCTGTCATATGTATTTTTTAAAGATTCAGTAAAAGGCGACATGCCCACTGGTATACTTGCATTTAATGGACTAAATAAAGTTTGATACTCACTCTTTTCTTCCATAGGAGGTGGCGCTATATCCCAAGATCTCCTATATTTTTTAAACTGCTCTTCACCAATTTTCTTTTTTGTTTCTTCTTTATTTAAACCAGTTAAAGAACCGTAATGTCTTTCATTGAGTTGCCATGCTGTGTTGAATTTTAGCTCAAGATTATTTTTTTTTAAAATGCTTGTTAGAGTTTTAATAGCTCTTTTTAAGTATGATGTATAAGAGATATCGATCTTTATATTTAAGTCTTTTATTATTTGACCGGATTTTTCAGCTTCTTCTATTCCTTTCTCTGAAAGATCTACATCTACCCAGCCAGTAAATCTATTTTCAGCATTCCAAGTACTTTGACCGTGCCTTGTAAGAATTAATTTAGTCATAATAGTTAAATAAGTTATTATGTACTATATTAAACCTTAAATGAAAAATACTATATTCAAACTACTAGAATACTCATATTATTTTTCATTATTGATTTTATTTGTTCTTTATTTATTTCCAGGAAGTTTGATTGGATATTTATTATATGGAAACCTAGGTCAACAACCTAATCTAATATCTAACCCAATAGGCACATCTATTAACCATCTAATTTTTTTCTTTTACTTAACCACTCTAGGATTGGTAGTTAGATTAAAATATCAAAATTTTTTAAACAGCTTTACTTTTTTGTTCTCTCTTTCTATCTTACTTGAATTAGCACATTGCTTTATTCCAAACAGAGCTTTTGAGTTTTACGATTTGTTTGCTAATAGTATAGGGGCAGTGATTGCTTATTTATTAATTAATATTTTTGTAAAATTAAAAATTAAATAATATGAAAATATTTAAAGTCTTTACTATATTTATATTTTTCTTAACTTTTGAAGCTACAGCTGGTGAAATAGCAGGAAGCCCAATCATAACTGATGGCGATACTATAAAAATTATAAATAAACGAATTAGACTTCATGGGATTGATGCACCCGAAAAAAAACAATTATGTAAAAAAAATTCTAAAGAATATAGATGTGGAATAATAGCCACAGAAGCATTGGTAAAAAAGATTAATAAGAATCAAGTGAGGTGTATAGTTCAGGACAGGTTAGACAGATATAAGAGATATATAGGCGTTTGTTTTGTTGAAGCAATAAATTTAAATCAATGGATGGTAAGAAATGGTCATGCAGTGGCATACCGAAGATATTCAAAAGATTACATAAAAGATGAAGACTATGCAAAAAAAAATAAACTTGGCTTATGGTCGGGAGATTTTATTAATCCGGAAAAATGGAGAAAGCTTAATTAAATTCTAGTATAAATTTAATAGTGATTCTTTTTAAAAAAAATTTATTATTAGTAGTTTTGTTTCTAGTAGCTGCTTGCTCATCAATTCCTAAAAACACTCAAAATAGTTGTGCCATTTTTGAAGAAAGATACCTTTGGTATAAACATGCAAAAGCATCATATGAAAAATGGGGTGCACCTATTCATTTACAATTAGCGTTTGTAAAAAAAGAGAGTGACTTCAATTGGCTAGCAAAACCACCACGAAGAAAATTATTTAAAGTCATTCCGTTTAAAAGGCCTTCAAGTTCTTTTGGCTACTCTCAAGCTGTAGTTGGCACTTGGGAACAGTATAAAAAAGAAACAAATAGTCCTTTAGCAACAAGAGCAAGATTTAAAGATTCAGTGGATTTTATTGGATGGTACATCCATAAAACAAATAAAATTTTGAGAATTTCTAAAAAGGATCCTTACAGACAATACTTAGCTTATTATAAGGGCTGGGGAGATTATAAAAATTATTCTAAAGACAAAAAGGCAATTATTTACGCTAAGTCCGTAAAAGATATGGCTAATAAATATAGAAAACAATTAACACTTTGTAAAAAAAATCTAGATAAAAATAAATATATTATTTTTTAAGTTGCTTATTTAAATCTATTTCTATTGCATCTATTCTTTTAGTATTTCTGCCAACAATTGTATAAATTGTAGGAATTACATAGAGAGTAAAAAAAGTAGAAAATATCATTCCTCCAAAGATTGTAATTCCTACTGTAAGTCTACTAGCTGCTCCAGGACCTGTTCCTAGTATAAGAGGTAATACACCGATAATTGTAGATAAGCTCGTCATTAAAATTGGTCTTAACCTAATAGCTGCAGCTTCGAATACAGCTACCTCAATATTCTTTCCTTCTTTCCTTAGTTGGTTGGCAAACTCAACAATTAAGATTCCATTTTTTGCAGAGAGTCCTATGAGAATAATTAAAGCTATTTGACTGTATACGTTTAAGGATGAACCGACGACAAGAATGCCGAGCAATCCTCCAAGTATAGCCATTGGAACTGTTAACATAATAGTGAAAGGATGTTTCCAACTTTCAAACTGAGCACACATTGCCAAATAGGCAGTTATCAGTGCTAAAGCAAAAATTACATATAATTCCGTATTAGTTTTTTTATATTCTTCACTTTCACCCTTGTAAGCAATTTTTGCTTGAGGAGTGTTTTCTTCAACAACATTAACTAGAAATTTTAAAGCTTCGTCTAAAGAATAATCTCCTACAAGTCTTGCAGAAATAGTTACAGCTTTTTGCCTATTGTACCTTGCTAAAAACGGTGACTGACCTTCTTCATCGTAGGCTACTAAATTGGAAATAGAAACAAGTTTATTGTTATTTTTGGATCTTACGAAAACTTTACTTATGCTTTCAGGTTCTTGTCTGTCTTTAATATCTCCTTGTAAAATAATAGAATATTCCTTTCCATCTCGAGTAAAGTTTGTAACTCTTCTCGAACCAAATATAGTTTCAATTGTTTTACCAATATCTTCCGTAGAAACACCTAAGTCGGCTGCTTTCTTTTGATCTATCTTCACGTTTAGTTGAGGCTTATTAAGATCAAAATCATCTTGAATTGAAGTTAACCCTGGGTTTTTTCTTGCCTCTTTTTTAATAAGATCTTTCCATTCAATAAGTTGATCGTAAGTATTTCCTAAAATTACAAATTGAACAGGACTTTCAATGCCTCCAGTTCTTATCCCTTGAGGCATTATAGGAAAAGCTAGTACACCTGGTACTTTCGAAATTTTCCCAAATGACTCTCTCATAATTTTTACACCATGACGATCTCTCTTTTTCCATGGCTCAAGTAGAACTATTATAAAACCGCTGTTAACTTGTTTAGCAGATTTACCAAACCCTGGAACTCTCATTATTAATTTTCTGTATTCTCCCTTCCCTACATTTGGAAGTAATAATTTTTCAATTTCTTCAGCTCTATCTTTTGTAAAATTAAATCCTGAACCTTGAGGTGCTTTAACAATCACAAAGAATGCCCCTCTATCTTCAGGAGCTATTAATTCTTTTTTTGTAAAATTAAAAAAGAATAAAGTTAAAGAAAGAGTTGCTATTAAAAAAATTGTAATCGTTGTTCTTTTCTTAATCCAACCTAATAAAGAGACTTTGTAAAGATATGTAAGATCTTTTAAGAATTTTTCAAATTTCAAAACTAATTTTGATTTATTCATATTTTGTTTTAAAAATTTACTAGCTAGCATTGGACTTAAAGATAAGGCTACAAAACTTGAGATGATAACAGCAGAGGCTAGCGTGATTGCAGTTTGTGTGAACAATATTCCAGTAATACCTTTAATAAAAATTAGTGGCACAAATACTGCTACAAGAACTACGGTAGTAGCTATAATTGCAAATGAAACTTGTTTAGCTCCTTTATATGCTGCGACCAAAGGAGTATCTCCAAGTTCTATTCTTCTAACTATATTCTCCAACATAACAATTGCATCATCTACGACGATTCCAATAGCAAGAACCAAAGCCATCAAAGTGAAAAGGTTTATTGAAAAATCAAAAATGTAGATTGCAAGAAAAGTTGAAATTAAAGATACTGGTAATGCTACTAGAGGAACTATTAAAGCTCTAATATTTCCAAGAAAAAGATAAATTATAATTGTTACTAAAACTAACGCAATAAAAAGTGTTTTATAAACTTCTTGAATTGCCGCTTTAATATAATTACTTCTATCAAAAGAAACTTCTAATGTTGTGCCAGGAGGTAGGCTAGGTTTTAGTTCTTTAATTTTATCTTTTACACCATTAGCAACTGCAATCGTATTAGCGTCTGACTGTTGGTAAATACCTATACCTACTACTTGTTTACCATCGCCTTTAAATAAAGTTCTTGTAGATTCAGCACCTAGTTCTACTCTAGCTACATCTGATAAAGTTATAATTGATCCATCTTTTGATCTTTTTAAAGGTAGGTTTTTATAGTTTTCTAAATTATTATACGCCTTGTCTAGTTTTATAGTTAAATCAATATCTTTAGATTCAATTCTTCCTGCTGGAAATTCAACATTTTCTTTTCTTAAAACAGCTTCAACTTCTTGAGTAGTTAAATCTCTCGCTGCAAGTGCTAACGGATCTAACCAAATCCTTAATGATAACTCTCTTTGACCTCCTAAACGAACTCTGCCTACTCCATCAACAGTAGAGAAAGTGTCAGTTAAATAACGATCAGCATAATCTGTTAATTCTAAATCTGTCATTGTCTCAGAATTAAAAGACAACCACATTGTTGTACGCATACCTGCACTTTGTTTAAATATCTCTGGTTGTTCAGCTCCATCTGGTAAATTATCTAAAACTCTAGAGACTGAACTTCTAACGTCGTTAGTTACATCATCTAAATCAAGATCTGTTTCAAATGTTAAAGTTATTCTAGAGCTTTCGTCTTCACTAAAAGAGTCTATTGTTTCTAAACCAGGAGTTCCTCCAACAAAATCTTCAATCTTTTGAGTAATTTGAGTATCAACTATTTCAGCTGATGCCCCTTTATATTCTGTTTGAATAGTCACAACAGGTGGCTGAAGATCAGGTAATTCGTCTGTTGGAATTTCTTGAAATGTTACCAGACCAAAAATTACGAGAACCAAACTCATCACTGAGGCTACTACAGGTCTTTTAATAGAAAGGTCAGTTAGAAACATCTATTTTGCTGGTGTAACAATTTTAACTTTTGCTTTATCTCTCACTTTGGAAACTCCTTCAACAATAACTATATCCCCTTCATTTAACCCAGATATAGCAGAAACTTTTCCAAAATTTCTCTTGCCTATTTTTATATTCTGCTTTTTTGCAGCATCGTCAGTTACTGTGTAAACAAAAGCTGTATCTCCTTGGATAGTCACTGCACTTTCTGGAACTCCGATCTGCTGAATCTCATCATAAATAATTTTGACAGTCATCAACTGACCAGGAATTATTTCGAAATTTGAGTTATCTACTACTATTCTAGATAGAATTGATCTTGTAGATGGGTCTATACGTGAACTTATAGTTTCTATTTTTCCTTTAAAGATTTTTTCATAAGCAGAACTCGTTACTTCAGCCTTTAATCCAGATTTTAAAACGCTAACGTAGTTTTCAGGTACCTTTATGTCTATAATAATTTTTTTAAGATCGTCTAAAGTAATAATTAAACTCTCAGAACCCAATACTCCCTGGGCTATTTCTCTTTTTCCAAGTTTACCGGCAAAATCAGCAATTATCTTTTCTCCATCTTGTAAGGTTAAGATAATTTCACCTTTTTTTACAAATCTATTATTTATTTTTAGTTTTCCTGCTATTTCGCTCGCCTGCACTCTGTAAGTTTTTGAGTTTTGCGCTATGGCTGTTCCAAAAGTTTCAATACTTTTATAAAAAAGGGATTTTTCAACTTTACTGACAATGACACCGGGGGCAGGTCTTACACTGAATTTTTTCTTAAAGTGAAGTCCAATAAAATGTCTAGCAGCTATGATTGCA
>Ga0209251_1002025_pt1 | contig 14677 bp, 15 predicted proteins | sample SaaInlV_100m_DNA_6_FD_184665 | JGI IMG/M metagenome (GOLD analysis project Ga0209251, IMG submission 184665) | Marine microbial communities from expanding oxygen minimum zones in the Saanich Inlet - Saanich Inlet SI073_LV_10m_DNA (SPAdes) (version 2) | ecosystem: Environmental > Aquatic > Marine... | reverse complement strand
TGGGCAAAGCGCCGGCCATGGGTCAATCCATGGCTTTGAAGTTAAATTCGCCCCCTTGCTTGATGCCCGAGGGCCAGCGCGCGGTGACGGTTTTGGTGCGGGTATAGAACTTAAATGCATCCGGACCATGTTGGTTCAGATCGCCGAACACTGATTTTTTCCAGCCACCAAATGTGTGATAGGCCAGCGGAACCGGAATCGGAACATTGATCCCGACCATGCCGATGTTGATCCGATTGGCAAAATCGCGTGCCGCATCGCCATCCCGGGTAAAGATCGCGGTGCCATTGCCGTATTCGTGATCCATCGCCAAGCCGAGCGCCTCTTCGTAATTTCCGGCGCGAACCGTACATAAAACCGGACCAAAGATTTCCTTGGTATAGATGTCCATGTTCGGCGTGACATTATCGAACAAATGTGGCCCGACGAAAAATCCGTCCTCATAGCCCTGCAAGCTGAAATCACGGCCGTCCACCACAAGGGTCGCGCCCTGATCAACGCCGGTTTGAACGAGGTTGAGGATGTTGTCTTTGGCGGCAGCGGTAACCACGGGACCGTAATCCACGTCCTGTCCGGACGTGTAGGGCCCAACTTTCAGCTTTTCGATCCGCGGCACCAGTTTTTCGATCAACCGGTCTGCGGTCTCATCGCCCACTGGAACCGCAACGGAAATTGCCATACAGCGTTCGCCCGCGGCACCATAGCCGGCTCCGATCAAGGCATCTGCCGCTTGATCCATATCCGCATCAGGCATGATAATCATGTGGTTTTTGGCTCCGCCAAAGCACTGCACCCGTTTGCCGTTTGAACATCCACGGCCATAGATATACTCGGCAATCGGAGTGGAGCCGACAAAGCCGATCGACTGTATCACATCATGATCAAGGATCGCATCCACTGCTTCCTTATCGCCGTTAACAACCTGAAGGACGCCTTTTGGAAGCCCGGCTTCTTCCATCAATTCGGCCAGCATTAAAGGAACTGAAGGGTCGCGCTCGGAGGGTTTGAGGATGAAGGCATTGCCACAGACGATAGCAGGGGCAAACATCCACATCGGGATCATAGCAGGAAAGTTGAACGGTGTAATGCCGGCGCAGACGCCCAGCGCTTGCCGCATCGAATACATGTCAATACCGGGGCCGGCGCTGTCGGTAAAATCGCCTTTCAGCATTTGCGGCGCACCGATGCAATATTCGACAACCTCCAAGCCGCGCTGTACATCGCCTTGGGCGTCGGGCAGGGTTTTGCCGTGCTCACGGCTCAGCGCCTCGGCCAGCGCGTCCATATCGCGGTTCAGCAGGTCAATAAATTTCATCATCACCCGTGCACGGCGCTGTGGATTGACAGCACCCCATGCGACCTGTGCGGCGGCCGCAATTTCGACCGCTTGCGCCATTTCGTCTGCAGAGGCCAGAGGCACCTTGGCCTGAACCTCTCCGGTGGCGGGATTGTAGACGTTGCTAAACCGACCAGAAGCCCCCGCGACATGGGCGCCATTGATGTAATGTGTAAGCTCTTGCATTTTGTTTCTTCATTCCTCGTTCTTCACCAAGGTATGGCCAAGGGCTGGCCGGCTTTTTGGCAGGGTTCGCGCCCGATTTATCATAAGGCCGCAATTGTGATCCCGATCGCTGATAAAAGGCGTTTGATGTTGTGTATCATTTTTTTTCCTGCCGCCAACCAGTAAATTTATCGGACAAAAAGCAATTTTTTATTCCAAATCGTAAAGACGATCATAACGTAAGGTTATGATTCGTTTGGCAATTTGTAAATAAACGATCTTGAATGTGATATTCGAGGATTATCAAAACGCTAAATTTGCGCGAAACACGTATCTTGACACGACACTTGCAGTTGTATGATGCTCAAACTGTGGCAGTTGTGATGGAGGTTTTGCAATGCAAGTTCATCAAATACTGAAGACCAAGAAAGATATGGCTGTTGTTACAGTGCCTGTAGGACAGATGATCAGGGCGGCGGCGAAAATTTTAGCGGCGCGGCGTATCGGAACGGTCGTGGTCTCGGATGACGGAAACACCATAGCGGGCATTTTATCGGAACGCGATATCGTGCGGGCGTTGGCCCGGAAGGGGCCAGAATGTCTGGCCGAACCGGTTGAGGAGTATATGACCACTGCTGTGCAGATATGTGCGCTGTCGGACAGTGCCGATGCTATTCTGGGACGCATGACTGAAGGCCGGTTTCGACATATGCCCGTTATCGAAAACAAGATGTTGGTCGGCCTGATTACGATTGGCGATGTGGTCAAAGCCAAGCTTAATGAACTGGCAATGGAAAATCAGGCCTTGGAAGGGATGATTAAGGGGCATTGAAGCCCTTGCAATTTCCTTCGTAATATTATTGCGTGCGGCGAGCCGCAGTTTAGGAAGATATCGCTATGCGCATTGGATTATACCCGGGAACCTTCGACCCGATTACTTTGGGCCATCTTGATATTATCAACCGGGCGGCTCTGCTTGTGGATCGTCTGGTCATTGGCGTTGCTATCAATCGCGACAAAGGCCCGCTGTTTTCGCTTGAAGACCGTGTTGCGATGATCGAGGCTGAATGCGCCGCACTCGGTGCTGCGACTGGCACCGAGATTGTGGCGCATCCCTTTGAGAGTCTGTTGATCGATTGTGCGCATGATGTAGGCGCACAGGTGATCGTGCGCGGTTTGCGCGCTGTGGCAGATTTTGAATATGAGTTTCAGATGGTTGGCATGAATCGGGCGATGGACAGCTCGGTAGAGACGGTGTTTTTGATGGCTGAGGCCAAGCACCAAGCGATTGCGTCGAAACTGGTCAAGGAAATTGCAAGACTGGGCGGGGACGTGTCGAAATTCGTCACACCCCCTGTTAAGGCCCACCTGCTGAAGCGGTTCGGCAAATAGACCCATGTGCGTGGCAAGAGGGGCTCGCAGAGCGCAGCAACAGCCAACTTAGCGCGGCGCTAAGCGCCGAGGCTTGCCATATAAACGCTGGTGTCGGCCATTCGGTTTGAAAAACCCCACTCGTTGTCATACCAAATCAACACCCGACACAGATTCCCATCCATCACTTTGGTTTGATCTGTGGCCAAAATGCTGCTTCTTGGGTCGTGGTTGAAGTCAATGGAAACCAGTTTTTCATCTGTGATACCGAGAACGCCGTTTAAGGGGCCGGCTGCAGCGGCGGTAACCATTTGATTGATTTCTGCCGCGCTGGTATCGCGAAGGGTCTCAAAGGTCAGGTCAACGCAAGAGACATTCGGTGTCGGGACACGAATTGCAACGCCGTCCAACTTGCCGGCCAGTTCCGGCAGAACTAGCCCAACAGCCTTTGCCGCACCGGTTGACGTTGGGATCATGCTCAGGGCGGCGGAGCGTGACCGATAGAGATCACTATGCATGGTGTCGAGGGCAGGTTGATCGCCAGTATAGCTGTGAACCGTTGTCATAAATCCGCGTTTTATCCCAATGTTTTGATGTAAAACTTGCGCGACCGGTGACAGGCAATTCGTCGTACATGAGGCGTTCGAGATTACCCGGTCTTCTGCGCTGATCTCGGTGTGGTTGACACCGTAAACAATGGTTTTATCCGCGCCTTTTGATGGGGCCGAAACCAGAACGCGGGTCGCACCGTTGTCAAGGTGAATGGCGGCTTTCTCACGATCGGTGAACACACCGGTACATTCAAGCGCGACATCCACATCCTGCCACGGCAGGTCAGCCGGGTTGCGCAGGGCCGTCACCCGGATATCCCCGCGTCCGGCGTTCAGACTGGTTTCACTATGGTTTATCTTTACCGGAAAGCGGCCGTGCACGCTGTCGTATTGCAGCAAATGAGCGTTGGTTGCGACAGATCCCAGATCATTGATGGCAATGACTTCGATATCGCTACGGTCTGACTCTATGATCGCCCGTAAAATATTTCGCCCAATACGCCCAAACCCATTTATTGCAACTTTGACCGGCATGCTCACCCCTTTGACAAATTTATGATAGCGCTAACACCATGATTTCGACTTAAAGTCAAGATCACGCAACGGATCCTAGGCAGTGCTGGCTTTAATGATGTATCCTTACCACGGCTAATTTGCGCATTAGCGCCAAATCGCTATTTCTTCCATGGCTAAGACGAATTTTTGGGCAAGAAATAAAGCGTTCTCGCTGTTGCTGAATCCAAAATCTAGCATGAGAAAAGCCAGTACGGACAGTCCCAAACCCGCTGAAATTGTATTAGTCATTATCTCACCACCTGAAATAGTAATTGGATTTAATAACACAATCTTAACTATTTCAGAGCGAAAAATCAATGTAAAAGTCGACCCATGGCTCCGGCAACGTCGGCCATGCGGCAGGAAAACCCCCATTCATTGTCATACCATGCCAGCACCCGCACGGTACGCCCCCCGACCACTTTGGTCTGGTCGGGGGCAAAAATCGACGAGTGAGGGGTGTGGTTAAAGTCTATCGAAACTTTGGGCGCCGGGTCATAACTCATGACCGCGCCCATGTGACCGTTGGCGGCCTCTTGAACAATTGCGTTCACATCGGCGACAGTGACCGATTTACCGGCTTCGAAGGTCAGATCAATAGCCGAGACATTTGGCGTGGGGACGCGGATAGCAGTGCCGTCCAACTTGCCGTCAAGTTCCGGCAGCACCAGACCCAAAGCTTTCGCCGCACCGGTAGACGTGGGTATCATTGCCATTGCGGCTGCCCGGGCACGATAGAGATCGTCATGACGACGGTCTAACGTGGGTTGATCGCCGGTATAGCTGTGGATCGTGGTCATAATCCCACGTTCAATCCCAATGGCATCGTTCAAAACCTTAGCCAGAGGCGCCAGACAGTTCGTGGTGCAGGATCCGTTTGAGACCATATGATCCTGCGCTGTCAAACTGCGGTGGTTGACGCCGTACACAATCGTCTTATCGACCTGTTTCGCCGGCGCTGAGATCAGAACTGATTTTGCGCCGCGATCTAGATGTACTTTGGCGCGGGCGCCGTCGTTGAATTTACCGGTACATTCAAGAACCACATCACAGCCATCCCAATCAAGGCTCGTGGGGTCATAGCTTGAGAAAACCTGCATTGGACCACGACCTAAATCAAGGGTGTCTTTTGTGACCTGTACTGTGCCGCCAAACCGACCGTGAATACTGTCATAGCGCAACAAATGTGCATTGGTCTCTATGGGCCCGGTGGCATTTATCTTGACCACCTGCACATCATTGCGGGCACTTTCGGCAATATGTGCCAGAGTGCAACGGCCAATTCGGCCAAATCCATTGATACCGAGTGTGACTGTCATGCTGCCGCTCCTGCTACGCTGATATGCGTGCTTGTATACGACTAGCCTTGCTGGATTAAAAGGAAAAAATACTTACTTTACAATATGTTAGCGGTAACAAAGGAAATGAGTTCGTGGTTGCGCTAACAATGTGGGGCGACCTTTGATTTTGCATGTAAATTGTCCGTGCCGCACGGTGTACAACCGCGCGGCATAGATTTTTGAGGCTCAAAAAGGGCCGGTTACAGCAGAGATTTAACTGCCGCCACGGTCGCGTCAGCGGTGATTCCCATCTGCTGGTAAATAACCTCTGCGGGGGCCGATACGCCAAATCCGCTCATACCAATAAAGCTGGCTTTGTTTTCACGACCGCGTTCGCCCAACAACCACTGGTCCCACCCCTGACGCACGCCTGCCTCAATCGCGACCCGCACCGGGCCGCCTGGCAGAACGCGCCTGCGATAGGCGGCGTCTTGTGCGGCAAATAGTTCCATACATGGCATCGAGACAACCCGCGTGCCAATGCCTTCGGCTTGCAAGGTGTCGCGGGCCGCCAAGGCGATTGAAACCTCCGAGCCTGTGGCGATTAGAATGGCTTGGCGCCGGCCAACGGCATCAGCCAGTACATAGGCCCCCTGTGCTGATAGGTTTTTGGTTTTATGATCGGTCCGCACGGTCGGGAGCCCTTGGCGCGATAGCGCCAGCACCGTTGGGGTGGTTTTAGAGGTCAATGCAACCTCCCAACTTTCGGCGGTCTCGACCGTATCTGCGGGACGAAATACATAAGTATTGGGGGTTCCACGGCTGATTGCCAGATGCTCGACCGGCTGGTGCGTGGGGCCGTCTTCGCCCAATCCAATAGAGTCATGGGTCATCACAAAGACCGTTGGCACCTGCATCAGCGCTGCCAATCGCATCGCTGGGCGGGCATAATCGGTAAAGCACATAAAAGTCCCGCCATAGGGCCGTACTCCGCCATGCAATGCCATGCCGTTCATCGCGGCCGCCATGCCGTGCTCGCGAATGCCCCAATAGACATAGCGTCCACCGCGGTTGTCTGTATCAAACACCCCTAGATCGCCGGTCTTGGTATTATTCGATCCGGTCAGGTCGGCCGATCCGCCGACGGTCTCAGCCATCAGTGGATTGATCACATTTAATACCATCTCGCTGGATTTTCTGGTCGCGACCTTTGGCGCGTCTGCCGCCACCTGTTTTTTCAGTGCCTTGATCGCCGCCCCGAGCTTTTTGGGCGCATCACCGGCATAGATACGGGCAAATTCTGCTTGTTTTGTACCAGAAAGCCCTGCCAAACGTGCTTCCCACTCCAGCCGAGCCGCAGTGCCCTTACGGCCGATATCCGCCCATTGGGCTTTGATTTCGGCCGGAATTTCAAACGCCGCTGAAGTCCAGCCATAGGCGGCCTTGGTGTCGGCAACCAGTGTCGCATCGGTCAGGGCGCCATGTCCTTTTGACGTGTCCTGCGCAGAGGAGCCCAGCGCAATATGTGTTTTGCACGCAATCATCGACGGCGACGCGCTCTTTTTGGCATTTTTGATTGCAGCATCAATCGCCATCGGATCATGGCCGTCTATTTCTTGCACATCCCAGCCGCTTGCCTTGAAGCGGGCCACCTGATCCGTGCGGTCGGACAGATCGACAGACCCGTCGATCGTGATGTTGTTATTGTCCCAAAACACGATGAGCTTTGACAGCGCTTGACGTCCGGCAAGCCCGATTGCCTCTTGGCTGATGCCTTCCATCAAACACCCGTCGCCTGCAATGACATAAGTATGGTGATCGACGATCTTGGCACCATAGCGGGCGCGTTGGATCTCTTCGGCCATGGCAAAGCCGACCGAATTGGCGATGCCCTGACCCAACGGGCCTGTGGTGACTTCGACACCTGTGGCGTGGCCGTATTCCGGGTGGCCTGCGGTGATGGCGCCCCATTGGCGGAAATTTCGGATCTGATCGATCGTCATATCGGCATATCCGGTCAGATGCAGTAGGCTGTAGATCAACATCGAGCCGTGGCCGGCCGACAGGATAAAGCGATCCCGATCCTGCCAGTACGGGGCAGTGGCATCAAATTTGAGATGATTTTCAAACAGCACTGTCGCGACATCGGCCATGCCCATCGGCATGCCTGAGTGACCAGAATTTGCTGCGCGCACAGCATCGAGCGTCAAAGCGCGGATGGCGGCAGCTTTTTGCCAATGGGCGGGGTGCCGGGTCCGAAGGTCTTGAATGTCCAAAATACGGGTATCCCTTAGATGAATGAGTGATCAGAAGCTCAATACCAGCCTCAAAGCGAAGATCAAGCCACGCTTGACGTCGTTTGCGGGTCATAGAGAGATTTATTTTGTTTAAAGTAATCTATAATCTTGTCATGCGCCCTGCGAATCGTCATGGCGTGGCTGATTTCGACTTAGACAAAAATGGGGATGGATATCCGATGCCGCAAATAGATGTGACTGAACGGCGGATCACTACGGCGCTGGACCGGATACGAAAAAGTATTGAACGCGAGCCAGTTCCACAAATGGCCAACGCTGTGGCACATGAACTTGAGAGTAAAGTCAGCCAATTGCAATCAAACTTGCAGGAGGCAAATGCGGAACTGGCAGAAGAACAGTCAACCAATGCGCAGCTTGAACAGCGGGTCCGTCGTCTGCGCGAGCGCCAGCAGGGGTTTCTGACCAAGCTTGAAGCCGACATCGGTAAACAGCAATCCGCAATGCGCAAGCTCGATGAAGATCTGCAAAAACTGCGCCTCGCCAACGAACAATTGCGTCAGAGCAATCACGCGCTGCGCACCGCCAATGAAACTGGGGTCGCGGATGCGGAATTGATCAACAAAGCGATGATGGAAGAGATTGTGTCACTGCATGCGGCCCGAAGTGCCGATCAGGCCGAGGCGCAGGTGGTCATCACATCGCTCAATGTATTGCTGCAGAAAACCGCCTCGAATGGTGCTGGATTTGAGGAGAGCCTGTAATGCCGGAAATCCAAGTCAACATTGGTGGACGCAGCTTTGATGTCGCCTGTGCGCCGGGTGAAGAGGCCCACTTGCAGAAGGCCGCAAAAATGCTCGACACTGAGACCGAGATTTTAACCAAACATATCGGCCGTTTGCCCGAAGCCCGGATGCTGCTGATGGCCGGGTTGATGTTGGCCGATCGCACTTCGGGATTAGAAGAGAGGGCAAAGACGGCAGAGACCGCGTTGGAAGAGACCCAAGCAAAGCTGCACGATCTGCGGCGACGGCGCGGCACAGGCAGCGCCAGCGCCGAACCGGTGTCTGAGGGCGCAGCAATGGCTTTTGCCGATATCGCCGATGAGGCTGAAGCACTGGCGGATATGATTGAGCGTCGACGACGCGCCGAGCGTTAGGGTGGCACTGGTGAGGTTTTAGGATCGGTCAAGATTTGTAAACAGTGGCATCTGAACGGTAACATGGCGGTCATTCGCTGCGTTTATACCTGGGTCGACTGCGGAGGCGCGATTTAACGTACTGTTGTTTCTGCTGAAATTTTACCAATCTTTGAAGGATTTGATCACCTCGCTGATGTCAATCTAGCCAAATAGGGGATCAAGCGATGTTTGGTATTGCGATTAAGGATCCAAATTGTTTGCCTGCGGGCTAGAAAGTTCGCACACTCGGGACAATCCCCAAACTTCCAAACAGGAGTGCACAGAATGATTGCCTACGTCACCGTTGGGGCTGACGACATCGATTGCGCAGAACGTTTTTATTCTGCGTTCCTGCCAGCCCTTGGTTACGGGTTAGAAAGGTTTCAAGGGGATCTTAGCTATGTTCTGCCCGTACAACCGGGCCAGTCCCCGGTCCTGCCAGATTTCTACGTTAAATCACCCTTTGATGGATGTCGGGCCTTGCCTGGAAACGGTACTATGACCGCATTTCAGACGCGCAGTCAAAAGCAGGTTCGTGACCTTCACTCTGCCGCGCTTGCCGCTGGAGGTTTTGACGAGGGCCAGCCCGGTTTTCGTAACGCGTATGGCCCCCATTTTTATGTTGGCTATCTTCGCGACCCTCATGGTAACAAGATCGCATTGTTCTCCAGCGATGCAAACGAACCCGGACGCGACGGATAACACCGGTTTCGCGGGCCACAAAAGCCGCTGGTTTGCACGCCAGATCTAGTGACCGTGGAGTAGAGTTTCGTCTACTAAATGAGGCGGCATTATGATGTTTTATGATACCAAGAACCCGACCCCCAAAAAGCAGTTGAAGAAGGTATTCTCTTTGCCGTGATCGCAGCCATTCGTCCCATTGCAGAAGGTGCGATAGATACAAGCTGTCCCGTCAATCTGATCGTCATGCAGCCGCAGCTCTGTGGTTCGTGTGGTCGCATCGACGTCTAAGATAGAGTTTGCGCAGTGCAGCAATACGACGCTGAGCTGATAGTCATCGTCGCAAATGCCGTCAAACAGCTGGCTCAGTTTTTTAGCAAGAAGACAGCGATGCGCAAAACGATGATAATGCACGTCTCACGCAGGCGCAGCGCGGTCACAAGCGCGGTCGTAACCTATGTAAACACCCAAATTATCAACGCATCTTCGACAAAGGATGCTGTGCTTACAATCGTCTCAATAGGCGCTGCTCACCGCGCGGCGGCCCAGAGCGTTTTTTGGGATTTCCAATGAAGTTGAGATGGTTGCCATTAACAGGCCTTTGAGGTGCGCACAGATGGTGCTGCTTATCTCGAAACATTACTTTGTTGATTGATAAAGAGGTCTGTCTGTAGCGTTCATCATTCGCTGTGTGAATTGACCGTTATGGATTGTGATATTCGGCTGGCCCAACGAGCTATATCAAATCGTACGTCAAATAAGTGAAACCCGCCCGCGTTTGCAACTGGAGCTATGGGTCAATAAAACGGTAAAGATCGTCTGGTCAGTTTTAACCAACAACCAACTTTAAGCACTGCAAACTGTCTTAATGGAAACCACAATGCGTCAGTAAGGATCTCGAAGCTATCGTGCAAAAGCCTGCGGGCAAAATCAAAATATGTTGCTGAATGCACCTGAATCAAAAGGTTGTTAAGCTGTCAGAAATTGATTTGTGGACCCCATCAGGGTCCGTGGTCGAAACCGCACAAAAACAAATTGTCGCGACGATCCTTATAGGGCAGAACCCTCGGCTGTTGGAGGCTGGGGGTTGTTTTTGGGATTACTATCTATCTTGTTGAGTTCTTCAATTTTGCCTGACTTCAATAAAATCTCTAAATCGAAAAAGAGTGCGTCGGCCAAAGCTAAGGAGTAGACTTGCTCATCACCTTTGTAAAAAGCGAAAGATCTTAGATGCTTTTGCACTTTTTCAGGGTTAGATATTGTCTGCTTTGTCCAGTCGTACAACGGGTAATCTTCCGTTCCGTTTTGTTCAGCTTCTGCGCAGTAATCAGAAAAACCATCAAAGGTACAGACGAGCCTGGTGCCGTGTTTTTGCGCGATGGCATTGATTTCAATAACCTCAGCGCTTTGTGATGTGGTACGAAGAGCCTCGGAGAGCTCTTTGCTTACTCTAATTCTAATTTGATAAAGCCACGGCATTGGGATGGTGTCATTCCTACATGTTAATGTGATATTTTTCTTATTTTTTCTTACTTTCTTTTACTTAATGGGTATCGTCGGGCACGCCTTTGCGCCGGAAAAACGGTATCATAAAGACGAGGCACGCAATGAGAAAAAAAACGCTGCCAAACATAGCCCAAAAACTGCCAACGCTGGCTATGCAAAAACCAATCGCCGAAATGAGAAACAAAACCCAACCAAGTAAATTGATGTAATGGTCAGTCATATGGATATGCATATTCTGAAGGCCTCTCTGCATAGATTTTTCATTATATGAGTTATCAAAAGCTACAAAATACTCAATACATATCTAAGATTGGAAAAATTCTGGGACAGCGTCGCAGGCGTGGGATACCCTAATTTGGGGTGGTGTGGCCACACTGAATACCCCTTAAGATTGTAAAAGGGCGGTGGGCTGTGACCTGTTATTCGCAGCAGATTTTGTCATATCCAGTATCTGTAGTCTTGGGATTTAGGTTCTGCAATTTTTATGCTCTAGACAAGTGGGTCATGCACGGAGCCAACATTTTCCTTAATCGCTTGGTCGGTTATTGAGGAGGAGCTTTGCAAAGGCAGTCTGACCCAATCAACTCCTCAAGCTGTGTCTCGCAGCCCTGACGTCTTAATTTCCGGTACAAACTCCGGCTGCAGTAAATAAATGGTTTTTCGAGACTTGTTTTTCAGTCAAACACATTATTTTCATTGGTATGAAACACCTGTCCCCTGATCAAATTAGCGACGTTATACAGATGGCGCTTTCAGACCACATATCATTCGAGCACATCCAGCAGCAGTACGGTTTACGTGAAAAAGAGGTAAAAACCTTGATGCGAAACAATCTTCGTAGGGGCAGTTATCAAGCATGGCGGAAAAGGGTCAGGGATTTTGGCAGCAGAAGAGCGTTTTACAAATAGTAGCCTCTTTTTGAATAAAATCACGATAATATTCAGAAAATCAAAGGGGTAAAGCAGTGTCTTTCATTTGCAGTAGCCGGTCCACGACCTGTAAGTTTGGGATTGGCAAAGCGGTAAACTTGGTAATGTGCGAAGTTTTGAGGGTGTATGCTGAGAGTGTACGTCACTTGAATGAGCAGCTATGAGTCTATCGATCAAACACGCTCCGCTGTCAGATAATCCAGAGGCGTTGAATCTGGGGCCCTACATGTGTGTCGCAGATGCAAACCTAAGGGTGATATCGATATTTGACGACCTCAAGTATGATCGCGCAGACGTGGATATGATGTCTCCGGCGATGCGCAATCATGCAATTGCACGGCTGGATCCACTGGGTTTTAAACAGGTCTCAGGAACTGTTCTTAAGCATCATGCTTCGGGGGTTTGCTGTTTTATTCCTAAGGTTTATGCCTTGGGCGCATCACCGTTTGATATCACGCGTTATACTCCTCGGGGGGAGCACGACTTTTACATTCTGACCCCAACGCAAACCGCCTGTCAGTACGTGGATTTCTATTCCCATGCAGAAGCCGTAGAGCGGGTCAAGGCGCTGATCATCCGTCAACCGATCAATCTGTACAAATTATTGGACTATCTTGAACGTAAGTCGAAGCATCAAGAGTTTGCCAATGCTATTGGCCACCTGCGATTTGTTCAGCGTGAGGCCGTTACGTCAGAGCCACTCAAACGCCGGCGGGCGTTGGGCCGCATGATTTAGCAACAGTTTCATTACTTTTGTCAGTAAAGTGCCATGATGGTGACGCAAACTGTCGAATAGAAGACATCAGAATCACGGCGGATAGTCACCCCGTTATGGTAGTAGTTTAATCAAAATACGGCCTCAGATGCGTAACATACATATAATAGGCATCCAGTCAGAAAGGTCACTGGAAACGCCATTGCCAAGCATCTTAACCACATAATGCGTCACAAAGGGCAAGATCAGAAAGCTTTGGAAACCACAGAGGAGGCTTACTCCAAGGCAGTAAAAAAGCCTCTGGACTTCAAACAAGAACAGACCAGATACATCCATTGTCGGCAACACCCCTGCTACGTAATTAGAATTCGTTCTTTAGGGCTTTACGAGTACCTGAGAAAACTTTGGGGGTTACTCATACCGTGCACAGATCAAGTTAGAGAAGTTTCTTTAAGGAATTCGCAATTTTCGGCTGCTTCAGTTTCACTTGTTTAAGGATCGACGAAATCTGATCTATGGTAAGCGTAATTTCATTACTGGCCTTTTTTCTAGTACTATTACGGATTTTAGTACCCAACTCTAGCAACGCTGCATCTGATGTGAAATCACACTCTTTTTCTTTGATGAAAAACCAAGTTGGATAGCGGTTTAGATAAGTGTTTTCTGTCTTTATGGTCACATTTAAGTCACAACCGATTTTAGTAACCATATCGTTAACGGCCCATTTAACCAAAGGCCAATCATCATGATAGTCGTCACCGGCAAACATACCTCCCACTTTGAGTTTTTTGAACCAATTGGAAAATGTTTTACCGCCTTCTTCACCCGTATGCGCGTACCCATCAAAGTATATAAAATCGAAGTAAGCATCATCAAACAGATCTATAGCTTCATCAAAAGACATGCGTAAAAGACAATAATTTTTTTCTAAACCGATTGTTTTAAGTGCTCCTATGTACTCTTTAGTGTTGTGATGATCTTCGTATAGATCAACGCCATAAAACTTTCTAAATCGGCCACTACCCATCATCCTCTGCGAATAATGACCTCCAGCCACCCCTAGTTCAATGCCGATACAATCACTTGTATCGAGTTCGTTTATTATTTCGTGTCTTAAGTATTGTTTGAAGAACTTTATTTTAACTTTAGGGGTCGATTGTTGAGCTATATTTTTTATTTCCAACTTATTCATTTATCACTCCTAATCTTTGAATACGAGGATCTAAATATTTTGCAGTATGAGAAAACCTCTATTCAAAGGCTTTAATACGATGAGAGTGTTCATGCACCTTTATGTCTCTGTTTAATAATTTAAATTTAGTGACCTGCCATGTGAATTATTAATGTTAAAAATGTTGTTAAAATGTTACTTAATTGATTTAAAATAAGTTTCATGTCATCTATTTTTAAAATATTTCAAGCACAATTAAGAATTACCACTTAGGAAATTTAAAATTATTCTCTCATTAATCTTTCGCTTCTCCCTTAAAAATCTCAATAGGTTATAATATATATTGCTGATGTTATTCTTTTAAAAATGGAACCATTGAAGTCCAAACACCGTCTTTCAATAGGCGATGATATATTGCTGCGAGAACGTGAATGGAAATAAGCCAGTAACTCAATACTACCGAAAATTCATGTAGTGCAATTGCGAAAGCAAAAAAATAGCTGCTGTCTACGTCTAACCAGAACAGAAAACCTATTATCAATCCTGTGCAAGCGATTGCTGCAAGGCTAAAGTACATTCCAACATGAACAATCTTGGCAGCTAATTTTTGTGACCTGTCTGTTTTCTGCGGTAAAGACGAACTTTGGGTTTTCCGCATGTACACGAAGCGAATTGCAAGCAGTAGGAAAAATATCATTGCAAACGAAACTTCAAACTTAAGCAGATTAATATCTGCCAATTGACCGGTATCGTCTACTTGTTTGATAACGCCGTAGAGGAACAGAGCTACAAACCCCCAGTGAAATAGTTTTGCTGTAAAGCTGTAACTTTGTTTTGAGTTGGCTTCCTCAGACTCTGACATTGTTCTTTTCCAAATTTATGAATTTTATCTAGATTTTTTAAGCAGTGTTTTGACGGTTAGACAACAGCAATCAAAATGTATTGCAATGTTAATACATAAATCAAATTTTTTTACCCTCAC
>Ga0209251_1002021_pt1 | contig 14688 bp, 15 predicted proteins | sample SaaInlV_100m_DNA_6_FD_184665 | JGI IMG/M metagenome (GOLD analysis project Ga0209251, IMG submission 184665) | Marine microbial communities from expanding oxygen minimum zones in the Saanich Inlet - Saanich Inlet SI073_LV_10m_DNA (SPAdes) (version 2) | ecosystem: Environmental > Aquatic > Marine... | reverse complement strand
CCACAGGCTCTGATGGATCTTGGGAATCAGTTTTGCACCTCATCAGCACCAATTTGCAAGGATTGCCCTCTTAACACAGGATGCATATCTGCAAAATCAGACAATCCAGAAAAATTACCAAATAGACCAATAAAAAAGCTAAAGCCAACACGTCAAGGGCAGATATTTATACTAAGACGCAAACAGGGTGATATCAGCGAGTTTCTTGTATACCGACGAGATGATAAAGGATTGCTTGGTGGGTTATTAGCCTTTCCTAGCCAAGGCTGGGATGATAAATTACAGAAATTTGATATAAATTGGCGACCAGTCAAGGCTGGATGGATTACATTAAAGCCCGCTATAAAACATATATTCACTCATTTTAGGGCTGAATTACAGGTGTTTTTAGCAGAATATGAAACAGTTGATTTTTCAAGCTGGGATGCGCTTGGTAATGCAGAAGAAGATATAATTAAACAACAGAAGTTTGAATGGATAGCTGAGAATGATTTGCATTTGCCAAAATTAATGCAAAAATCGTTACATCTCGCACGCCAGCATCTCTAATTCATAATAGAGTTAGGATACTATTGTGGCTCTGCGTGTGGCTCTGCGTGTGATTAAATTGCCTAATTACGCCCCTAATCCATATGTGGGATCAAATATGGTTAATGATTAAAATGTCTGATGCCAGTAAATGCCATCGTGATACCAGCTTCATCAGCAGCTTTAATAACGGCATCATCTCGCATAGAGCCACCAGGTTGAATAACGGCTGTTGCGCCAGCTTCAACTGCGGATAGAAGCCCATCAGGAAATGGAAAAAACGCGTCAGATGCTACTGCAGAACCAACCGTTCTTGGCTGCTGCCAGCCATGTTCTTGTGCCATATCTCGTGCCTTTTGAGCTGCGATTCTGCTAGAATCAAGACGGCTCATCTGACCAGCACCTATCGCCGCAGTAATTTGGTCTTTAACATAGATAATTGCGTTAGATTTAACGTGTTTTGCAATTTTCCAGGCAAACAGCATATCTGCCACTTCTTTTGGGGATGGTTGCCTTTTCGTAGTGATAGTTAAATCAGCTTCTGTTATAATTGCGGTATCTCGTGATTGCACAAGATATCCCCCGAGAATTGTCCGGACTTGTGAAAATGAAACTGTTGGATCTGGCAGGCTACCTGTTAACAGCAGACGAATATTTGGTTTTTGTGATAATATCTCACATGCCTTGCTTGTCGCATCTGGGGCGATTACCACCTCACTAAAGATGGATGTAATGGAGCGAGCTGTGTCTTCATCGATAGTGGTATTTGAGGCAACAATGCCGCCAAAAGCGCTTACCGTATCGCACAAATATGCCTCTTGCCATGCATCTTGAAGCCTGGCTGCTGTTGCTACCCCACAAGGGTTTGCATGTTTGATAATGGCAATCGTTGGTCCAGAGAATTCACATACAAGTCTCAGAGCAGCATCCGTGTCGTTTACATTATTATAAGATAACGGTTTTCCTTGTATTTGTTTGGCAGTCAGAACAGAAGGAGTTGATAAATCCGTGGCATATATTGCAGCTGTTTGATGCGGGTTCTCGCCATATCTTAGTGTTTGAATAGCAGGAGCTTGAATATATAAATCTGGCTCAGATTTTGAATATTTGCCTGTATCAAGATGAGATGACATCCACAGTGCTATTGCATGGTCATAGGCAGATGTGCGCGCAAATGCTTGTTGCGCAAGAGAGCGACGAAAACCAATACTAGTCCCAGAATGCTCAGACAACACATCAATCAAAGATGAATATTGCTCTGGAGAGGTGATTACTGTCACAAAATCATGGTTTTTAGCAGATGCACGTATCATCGCAGGACCACCAATATCAATATTTTCAATTGCCGTCTGATTATCTGCACCCTTAGCAACAACCTGCTCAAAGGGATATAAATTCACAACAAGCAAATCAATAGGCTCTATTTGGTGCTCGGCAATAGCACTCATATGTTCCTGTTTATCTCGTTTTGCTAACAAACCACCATGAATAGCTGGGTGAAGTGTTTTCACACGTCCATCCATTATTTCTGGAAATCCAGTAACATCTGATACATCAGTAACATCAAACCCAGCCTCTCGTAGGCTCTTCGCTGTGCCTCCCGTTGATAGGAGTGTAACGCCTGCAGTACGAAGAGCGTTAGCAAGAATTATAAGTCCTGTTTTATCAGAAACAGATATCAAGGCACGGCGAATTGGCAGAATAGATTCAGACATGATTTTTCTAACTTTGAATATTTTTAGATTTTTTTATGTTATGGCAAAGCAGCTAGTCAGGTGCAATTGATTTGTCATCTAAAAAGCAGAATGATCATAAAAAAATACCTAATCATCATGATATTTGCATAATACAAAAGAAAACCTATTGTCTTTTGAACGACCAATTTATAGATTTCTCAGAAAGCTGGCGAATATCTTCTGCATAAATTCGTAAAGTAATTTGCTGACAGCTTAATCTCTGACTGCCTTCAAAATAGACCGAAGGCTCAAGAACTGGATTAGCGCCTCTACATTTAAACACCCACCCTGCTTTTTGCGAACTGATTTTGATTACAATGGAACCATTATTAACCATGGCAGAGCTGACTCTTGGATGTAAATGAAAGCGGATGATACAGGTCTTGGGAATTTTTCCTGGGCTACCTTTATATCTAAGGGTGTCTGAGCCGCGAATATTACCGCCGCCAGTGGTAAGATAAATTTGTCGTTCATGAGAGATTCCATGTGAACTCAGATAGCCATCATGAACCAAACGAGTAAGCATACCACCTGTTGCTGGTCCAATATCTAAGGCGCTAACGATATCATGGTTGTCATGCGCATCAATGCAGTTGTTTAAATTATCTAATGTTAATGCGGTATGTGCCGCGGTTTTGCAAAAAGCTGCATTTACGCCCTTTTCGTTTGATAATTGACCTGCATTAACAATGAAGGGCGTGCTTCCTAGATGCACTTCAAAACTGGCAATGCTAGCTGCATTAAATGGAATTGGTTTTACTGGCGCCGCACAATCCATAATAAGTGTAGTTCTGCCTGATGATAAACGAACAAAACCTGTTTGTTTAGCATGGCGAGTTACTTTTCCTGCAGGACCGCATCTCTTTACAACATCTTCTATTCGAGATGCATTGGTTATGCCAGCACCATGAAAATGAGCAAAATTACCTGCCCCAGAGCGCCACATTTTTGCGATTGCACCCATCTTAGTAAGTGTATTATCAAGAGATAAAACATCCGTGATACCAGCTTGTGCAATGGCAACACGACACTCAAATATCTGTGTCATAACTTGAAAATGGGTTTCTGGCTGGCGAGAAATATGACCCCCATCCTGATTTAAAACTTCATTTACTTTGCGTTCAAAAATTTGAATTAAAGGGCGCATTTCTGATGGTTTTGCATTAAAGGCAGATTGCGTGATTAGCAATCCTCGCAGTGAGGATATCTGGTCATCAATTGTAGATTGATTCTGCCAATCAAGCGCTAAACACTGAGATTCTACTGCCAACTGTGATAATAATTTTAGTTGAAAATTTTCAGAGGCAGAGCTTGCATACCATTTATACACAAAAATAAGATTGCTTAGCCTATCTCCTAAAAATTTTGGGTGCCAGCGATTTGCATCCCAGCTAGTATTTTCTGAAAGCCAATATGTGATTTCGTCCCGTGCAAATTTTCTTGCCGTATCTCCTCCAAAGTCTCTTATATCTCGAAGCCAATCAAAGGTAAAATACGCAGGCACATTTCTGTCGCTAGGAAGCCCAGAATGCAGAATATCTTGACCGTTTTTGGCTATACCGCGCCAAGGGTCAGATGGCGGAATAAATCGATTAATATCAACAGGAAAAGAAGGCTTTAATTGCCATCTGAATAGCCCAGAGCGTCTATATAATTGTTTAAAATAGCTTGCAGATTGTTCTGTTTTCTCTAAATGCAGGCTCACAATAGATCTTCCAGTTTTGTTATATTTATTTTATTGCATTTACACTGTTTATTCTCAATATCACAGATATAAATACCAATATTGGTATGATAATAGAGCTAAAATATAATTTTTTGCTAGCCGTTATTTTACTTTAAATCTAGCAATAAAAAAACCATCATTACCGTCTATATCCACTTTATTAGAAATTAACTGGTTTGGTAATATTCGAAGATAGTCTGTAGTGTTGGTTATGTGATTAGCCGTTTTTTGTGGCGTGGGCGTAAAAAAAGCGCCAGCTTCCTTTTCAGAAATAGGGTCAATTAAAAGTCTTGAGTTGGAATCTGATAATAGGGCTTCGATGACATCTTCTCCTTCTTGCTTTTGCAAAGAGCAGGTAGCATAAATTAAGATTCCACCTGCTTTGATCCATTTTGCCGCTGTCAATGCGAGCTCTATTTGCAGAGACTGCAGCTCTGATATCTGTTTAGAGGTTTTGCCAAACAAAACATCTGGTCTTCGGCGCAGAGTACCTGTCGCAGAGCATGGCGCATCCAACAGCACACCATCTACTAGCCGCAAAGGCTCAAACAATCGCCCGTCTGCACAAATGATTTCTGCATCAAGACACAGCCTGCTCAAATTTTCATCCAAACGGGTTATTCGTGATGCGCTTTGGTCTATGGCTGTTACATTTGCCCCAGCTGAAATAAGTTGCGCTGTTTTACCGCCAGGAGCTGCACATAAATCTATAATATCTTTTCCAGAGACATCTCCCATCAAGCGCGCAGGCATCGCTGCTGCGCAATCTTGCACCCACCATTCCCCAGTTTCATAGCCAGGTAATTCTGCAACATCAGAGACAGGAGTACATCTAAGACTATTTGCGGAGAGTGGTTTTGCAGATAATTTTTTGCACCAGTGAGATATCATTTGAGAAGATGTATGCTTTAAGGTGATATCAAGAGGGGCTTGTTTTTGGGCAAGGGACATAATTTGCTCAACGGCTACTTTCCCCCAATTTAACACCCAATCATCTCTGAAGTCATAAGGTAAATTATCAATCGGGTTAGTTGTATCAAATATTGTTTTTCCAGTTTGCGAGATTTTTCTCAGCACCGCATTTACTAAGCCTGTATAGGCATCACCCGTTACCTGCCTTGCCAGTGAAACACTGGTATGGATAGCTGCATGTGGTTCGGTTTTCAGAACCAGTAACTGAGTTGCACCAAGTAATAAAATGGTTCGTAATTTTGGTTTAGGGGGTTTTTTTAGAAAAGAATTGATACAGATATTTAGCTGACCATAATGGCGAATTGAACTCATTACCAAAAGACGTGCAAACCCCCTATCCCTCGTTGACAGTTCACCCCATGGGCTGTCATTGGTAAATAACTCATGCGCAAGTGCTTCATTATTTAAAATCGCATGAAGAATATCAAGGCTGATTTTACGTGATGTTGTGTCTGTTTTTTGTATCATATTGAATAGTTTGGAAGAAGTTTTTCAAAAAAGAGGGTCATTTACCTAGCGAATAAAAATAATTGAGTTGGCGTAAAAATGTAAAAAGATAATGAATAAATGATTTACTAACCTTGTAAATCAGTAGCATGCTATCCAGTTTTTAGGGAGTAAAAACTACAACTAACTTTTAAAGGGTAATAAATTGACCTCTAAGCGCGCCAAAAACCAAACTAATGTTGAACCAAATTCTAAATTAGATATAGACGCCTCGATTTCGCTATCCAAGCCTGTAAGCAGCTTATCAGAGGAATCATTAGATAATTCAGGGGAGAAAGAAAATCTAGCAAATGATATGTCAGATGTGGCAGTGGAAATAAGCTCAGACCCGAATCTGGTTACTGAAACGGGCGGGCCAAAGGGACCAGAGCCTACAAGATATGGTGACTGGGAGCAAAAAGGCAGATGCACCGATTTTTAAAAAGGGCGTTACAGAACCATAAATATATGGGTTTTGTGTGCCAATCAGTTGGAAACAGAATGTTTAGTTATGAGGCTTAAAACTAACTTTATTGTGTCTGCTGCACTGCGCAATGCAGATAATCATGCTATTTCTGCCTATGTTCATAAAAAAGGAGACCCAGATGCAGGTGCCATTTTTCTGGAGCTAGAGACAAGCAGAGAGAATGTGCATCTTTTTCATAGAAGATTTGATTTTGATGACAATGAAATTTGGGAATGTTTGAATAATGGCGCTCCACAACCTGCGCATATAATCACAGAGCAAATTACAAGGGAAATTAATAGAGATCCAGATTGTTGGGTGATTTCTGTTCAAGATAAACAAGCTAGAAATATTTTTACGCTGAATTTAGAATAGAGAATAAAGCTAAATTTAACTAGTATAGCGCTATTTGAAAAATACGGTTTCTGCGTTATCTTTTTATAGCGGTTTAGTCTTTTTATTAAGCGAATTGCCCGACAGCTCATTTTGGAAAAAAGTAATAAACAATGTCAAACCAAACTTCATTTAGCGTGTATCGTCTATCTACTCTGTCATCAGATGATTATTCAGATTTGCTTAAAAGAACAGAAGATGATCTGAGCTTTTTTCTTGATCGCGTTCCTGAAATAATAGAGGCAGTGCGATTAGAAGGAGATACTGCAATTGCAAGATTTGGAGCCCAATTTGATAAAGCAAACGCGCTAACAGCAAAAACGATTATGGCGACAAAACAAGATTTTAACGCTGCCTTTGATAAGCTTGATACAAAATTTATTGATACACTTGAATATGCTGCTGATAATATTCGCCGTTTTCACGAATATCAAAAACCTGACCCTAACTGGCGAGTTGAAATTAGACCTGGCGTTCATGTAGGAGAAAAAACAGTACCAATTAGCCCTGTTGCTCTTTATTCTCCGCGTGGAAAAGGATCTTTTCCTTCTGTAACCTTGATGACATCAATACCAGCAATCGTAGCCGGTGTTGCAGAACCCGTTATATTAACACCGCCAGGACCAGACGGCATGGTTGACCCCGCAACGCTGGTAGCTGCAAGGCTTGCGGGTGTTGAATTAGTGGCTAAAGCAGGGGGAGCACAAGCAGTGGCTGCCGCCGCATTTGGCACTGAATCTATCCCCAAATGTTTAAAAATTGAAGGTCCTGGAAGCCCATGGTTTATTGCTGCAAAACAGCTCCTTGCATCTAAAATTAGTTCTCGTTTGCCAGCAGGTCCAAGCGAGGCAATGATTTTGGTTGATGATACAATTGACCCAGCTCTGGCAGCACTTGATATTTTGATAGAATGTGAACATGGCGAAGATTCATCTGGCTTTATCGTAACTTGGTCGGAAAAATTGGCAGAACAAATACGTGAAAAAATACCCTTTTATCTCTCCCAGATTTCAGAGGAGAGGGCTAGATATGCTACCGCCGTATTATCTAGTCGACAAGGAGGGATTGTAATAGCCGAAAACAAAACACAAGCCATTCAATTTGTGAATGACTATGCGCCTGAACATCTCCAGATCTTATCAGAGGAGGCTGAGAGCTATGTTCCATCAATTATAAATGCATCCGAGATCATGCTTGGTGTTTATAGTGCAGGTTCTCTTGCCAATTACTTGCTTGGACCAAATTGTGTATTACCAACTTCAGGAGCGGCGGCAATTCATTCCCCTTTAGGGGTAATGGATTTTATGAAAACAATATCGATTGGCAAGGTGACTGAAAGCGGGTTTAAAGAAGTTGCGCCAAAAACGGAGATTTTTGCACGATATGAAGGATTTGACGCGCATGCGAATGCTGTTTCTAAAACACGTCTTAAAATATTGAAAAAATAATAATGCTTCTTACTCTCACCTTAAGCTTCTGAGCCTAGTTTTGCTTAACTCTTTTTATCCATATGAATACGCCAGATAAACGGCTTGTGTGATATTTATATAAGCGTATTCTTATGTAATTATACGTTTATTTAAAGAGTGTTCAATGCGGTATCTGGTTATTATTTTTTTACTATACGTCCTGGTAAAGCCCTTATTTGCGCAAGCCATTTTGGAAGGGCCTGTTACAAAAATAAGAGATGGGGACACAATAGAAGTAGGGCAAATTCCTATCCGGATTCAAGGCCTGACTTGTGATGAATTAAATACCCCAAAAGGACAGGAAGCGCGCATAATATTGCATCATTTATTATCAGGGAAGCAAGCTATATGCAGGTTAAATGGACAGGTTTCATATGATAGGTTAATTGGTCGATGTGCGATAGCAGAATTAGGAGATATAGGAAAATATCTAATTAAGGATGGTTATTGTGGCAGGTGCAAGAGATATGCTGAAGATGGATTTTATGCAGAAACGCAAAAAAAATCAGGGGATTATAATGGTATTATGCCATCATATTGCGGCTAAGAGTAATCATGATAAGTGCGTATATAAGGATTAGAGTGCGACAATAAAATCAATTTCTACAGATGCACCAACAGCTAAACCAGTAACCCCAATACAGGTTCTAGCAGGCAGTTTGCCAGGGGTAAAATAACGCTCATATATTGCATTCATCTTATCAAAATCTTGAAAATTTACTAAATATACTCTGGCAAAAATCACCTTATCAAAATTTGTATTTGCGTGTTTTAATACATCGTCTAAATTTTCCATTACTTGAGTAGTTTGCGCTTCTATATCGCCTGATACCAAAACAGACTTGTCATCTTTTAAGGTTGGCATTTGACCAGTTACAAATAAAAACTCACCAGCTCTAACCGCATGGCTGAAGGGTCCTACTCTTTGTGGAGCGTCTGAAAAAATAAAATGTTCTATATTCATGATAGGTATCCTTTAAAAAAAGGGGGAAAATAGTTAAGATGAATTATGTTCTTTAAATGTATAAAAACTGTAGCTTTTGTAGCATATCAGTTAGCATAAGATTTTTTAAGTTAAATAGAGCTAATCAGACATAAGGTTAGGTTGCTAGAAAAATAATGTTTGAATATTTACTTATGAACAACCACTATTTGAATAGTAGTGTAACAAGAATAAACCAAAAATTATCTAGGAAAATGTCATGTCGCAAATGGACTTTATGCATTTGATGCAATTTCAAAGACAAGTTGATGCAGATGAAATTATTTATCAGCCAGACCCAGAGGATAATAATGGTTATTTTCTAGAGCATGGGACTGTGTATTTAATTGATGATGAGACATTGATTTCAAAAGCATCTAAAAATGCTGCTTGTACATTAACAGGTCCAGTAATTTTAAACGCACCTAACCTAATTCTTAATGTTCAACTAGGATGTTGGGCGATAGCTGCCGAAAAGTGTAAAATATATATATTCGAGAAAGATCTGTTTATTAGTCGATTTAAAACAGAAGATAGGTTTTTAACAGCTGTTAGTGATTATACAATTCAGCGAATTGAAAAGGCGAAAATAAATTTAGGATTTGGAGGTTCTTGATGAGTGATAAACCCTCAACACTAATTTTAGAACGCGCAGAGTGGGTCTTCAAAGAAGGAGACCCAGGAGATAGTCTGTTCTTAATTAAATCTGGTATGATTCAAATTGTGAAAGAGATAAATGGTAATAATGTGACACTTGCAACATTGTCAGATAATGAGGTTTTTGGGGAAATGGCACTTTTCTCGGATCTGCCACGCTCTGCAGGCGCGCAAGCCCTTGTCACAGTGACATTAACACATATTCCAAAAAGTTTCATACGTGGAAAATTCGATAGTTCAGATGCATTGTTTCAACTTGGAGTTACATCCCTGTTTCAATTCTTACGCTAGCTGAATTTTATCAAATTGTTTGGCTAATCTTACATTGTCACATTCAGATAAAATATGAGCTGAATCATTTATGATTGCATCATCTGATTTAAAAATGTCGTGATGATATAAAAATATCTGAGTTTCTGGAATTTGCTTTGCGATAATTTTGATATCCCCAAGGCTTAAATGTCCCCATCCTTTTTTAGTAATTATTTCCTCATCATTATAAGAGCTGTCGATAATAAGATGGTCACTATCCTTGGCGAAATTCACGACATCTTGAAGGGTATTTTGGTCACTATTTTCAATATCTGAAATATAGCATAATTTATTAATGCCAGACTGGCAGATGCGATACCCACAATTCTGACCTGGATGAGGGAAAAGGGAGCTCTTAATAGAAATTTCTGAGCTTAGATTTAGTGTTTCTCCTGGAACAAAGCTATGAAAGCTAATGGTATTAGAAAACATGTCGCGTGTTATTGGAAATAAGGGCGGCGAAATTAGCTTATCAATTGTTTCAATTCCAAGATTATTATCAAGATTGGGAAGAAAAATTCTAATTTGCTTCTTATTTGAAAATAAGGGTGCAAAAAAGGGTAATCCGATTAAATGATCAAAATGATAATGTCCAATTAGGATATCAATTGGTCTTGTGTCATCATCATTAATTTCTTGTCCAAATAACGAAATCCCAGAGCCAGCGTCTAATATTATATGTCTGTCTGATAATCTCAATTCAACACAAGATGTGGCAAGACCAAGGCTAGCTGATGTCAGTGAGCCTGCGGGTAATCCCCCTCTAGTTCCCCAAAAAATTAGACTGTCATGTGTCGGTTTCACGTTCACACCTTTATCGAATGGTAAATCTGTTATGGCTAGAATAAATGTGGCATATAATCGGGGTGAATTAAATAGAATGATAAGAACTATTAATAATTTAAACTTTCTTTCAAAAAGTATGAATAAGGATTAATGATGTGTTGTGTTATTTTTATTTCTAAAACAGATTTTTTTTATCAGCGCATGGCGCGATATTTATCGCTACACTTTCTTATTACCAACATTTCATGTATATCCTTCTATCATTTGTTTATCTAAGCTTACTAGAAACATAATTTTTAATATCTGTGGTGAGTTGGTCAGAGAAATAAATCTACATAAGGGTGAATTCGCAATTAATTGAATTCTATGTTCTGCATGAAAAATATCAATAAATTTGATGATGGGATAAATCGTCAATTATGTGTAGCGCCGATGATGGACTGGACCAACCGCCACTGTCGGTACTTTCACAGATTATTGGCACCATCAGCGCTATTATTCACAGAAATGGTTACAGCGGATGCAATATGTTATGCTGATCCGAATCGATTTCTGAATCATGATATTTCAGAGCATCCGCTTGCCCTTCAGCTTGGAGGGAGTGACCCAGAAAAACTTTATAAAGCAATAAAACGTGCAGAAGAATATGGTTTCGATGAATATAATCTAAATGTGGGCTGTCCATCAGATAGGGTTCAATCTGGCAGGTTTGGGGCGTGTCTTATGGCAGAGCCAGAGATTGTTCAGGCTTGCGTGTCAGCAATGCAGGAGGCAACAGAAAAGCCTGTATCTGTTAAATGTAGAATTGGTGTTGATGATATGGATATTGATACTGGCTTGGATGAATTTATTAAAAAAATACATATGTCAGGCATTTCACTATTCTATATTCACGCTCGTAAAGCTTGGCTTAACGGTCTAAGTCCGAAGGAAAACAGAAATATTCCGCCTTTAAATTATCAACGTGTTTCTAGATTAGCTGTTGAAAATCCAGCCCTTACTATCATTCTAAATGGGGGACTGACTGAAAAGTTTGACATTATTCAAAAACAGAGTGAATTTGATGGCGTGATGCTTGGCAGGGCTGCGTATAAAACGCCCTATATTTTAGCAGAACTTACTGCGCATACCCACGACGCGCTTTCGACAGACAGGTTTACGATTGCTGATAAGATGGCAGATTATGCAGATATTGTTATTCAAAATGGCGGAATGTTGCATCAAGTCACCCGCCATATGTTAGGATTATTTGCAGGTGAGAGGGGCGCTAAATACTGGCGCCGACAATTAGGTGAGGCAGCAAGGCTGCAGCCGAAGAACCCAGATCTTCTGCGTGAAACTGCAGAATTTTGTTGTTTACAAATTAATAGAGAGGTTGCCTGATGGCAGAAAATTCACACTCAAACACGGCTGATACACAGACTAAATCAAGCAGGCCATTATTGGAATTTGCGCCCTTATTTCTATTTTTTGCGACTAATTATTTTGCAGGGATATTTTGGGGAACAGCTGTGCTTATTATTGCTACTGTGATTTCTCTTGGAATCATCTGGCAGCTAGATAGAAGAATACCTATGTTAGCTGCATTTGGGTGTGTGGCAGTTGCCTTTTTCGGCGGATTAACACTCTTTTTTGAAGATGATTTTTTTATCAAAATTAAACCAACCGTGATTAGCGGGTTACTGGCGGTTATTCTATCTGTTGCTCAGATTTTTGGAAAACAGCCAATGCGTTCTTTGCTTGGTAAACAAATATCGCTGACAGCAACTGGCTGGAATTATCTTGGAATTGTCTGGATTACCATGTTTACTGTTACCGCAATTGCTAATGAAATTGCGTGGCGAACATTATCTACAGATTCATGGGTTACATTTAAAGCCTTTGGTTTAACAGGTATATCCTTGTTGTTTGCAATAATGTCAGTGCCGATTATGACAAAATATTCAGATGATAATCAGGCAGACTCATAGCTTCATCAGCTGTTAGAATATATCTGAATTTAATAATGTCGTGAAAATCATACAAATAGACGCGTTTAGCAGAATTTTATGCTAATTTCCGCGCATCCTCATCCCATAATATTTTTTCTAAATAGCATATTTACGTTTTGTAAAAATGACTAAATAGAATCAATTATAAAAAACAAACAATAGATAATGTAACGATATAGTTTTTTATTCATTTGGAGGCATATATGACAGAAGAAGTAGAGATTATTTTATCTGAATTAGATGATGAAGAACTTGTCCAACAGATGCATGATGATTTGTATGATGGTCTTCAAGAAGAGATAGTAGAGAGCGTAGAAATATTATTAAGTCGGCAATGGACACCGTATGATGTTTTAACCAAGGCTTTAGTTGAGGGTATGACGATAGTAGGCATAGATTTTCGGGATGGCATTTTATTTGTTCCGGAGGTTTTAATGGCGGCGAATGCGATGAAGTCTGGCATGGTTGTATTGCGACCATTATTGGCAGAGACAGGCGCACCAAAGGTTGGTAAGGCTGTTATAGGGACGGTAAAAGGTGATATTCATGATATTGGCAAGAATCTTGTATCGATGATGTGGGAGGGTGCTGGCTTTGAGGTAATTGATATTGGAATTAACAATCCAGTTGAGAATTATCTTGCGGCGATTGAAGAACATAAGCCTGATATTCTTGGTATGTCTGCACTTCTTACAACAACGATGCCTTATATGAAAATTGTGGTAGATACGTTGGTGGAGAAGGGTATAAGAGATGATTATATTGTGTTGGTTGGCGGTGCGCCTTTAAATGAGGCATTTTCACAATCTGTTGGCGCTGATGCCTATTGCCGAGATGCAGCAGTTGCGGTAGAAACAGCCAAATTACTGATAGCTCAAAAACAGCAAAAAGCGCAAATAGCCTAATATAAGATCTGCAGGTTAAACGTTTTTCTGCAGTTTTTTTATGTAAAGATTGAAGAAATAAATGTCACAAATTTTGGTAATTTATTGGCGCGATATCCCTGCGCAAATTGTAGCAGAAACGGGTAGAGGAAGAAACCGAACCCAAGCGAAGCGAGAGTTACATAGACGTTTTGCCCTTGCTATTGATGAAGCTGCTATGCGCGCTGGGGCAGATAAAAGCGATGATTATCTTGAAGATTGGAGAAGGGGAACACCCATTTCTTGTTCAGATGAGCTTGAAAATGAAGCAGAAAAATTGGCAAACCAAATAGAAAATGAATTTGGGTCTGAAAAACTTCGAGATTTAATTGCTAATGGCGGATTTGAAATATTGAAATAATCGCTAGAGGACATCGTTAAAAAAATCAGCAGCTCAAATGATACCTGCTGTTATTATCTAAAAAATGACCTTTCTATTTTATAAATGTCGAAAATAAGCTGAACATCGGCGTTAGCTGGCCACATTATGCGTTAAAATATCCTACACAACAGAGATATAAATTTATTAGGATACAATGTTATGTCGCTAACCATTGATATGTTAAGGTCTGCTGCATCAGACTGGTCTATAGAAGTAACGCCAGCTGGCGCAGGCAAGGTTGCTAGCTTTATAGATGTTTTGCAACCAGGAACTTGTGTAAATGTGACGTTTTTGCCTGGCTCAGATCCAGCTGATACATTGGCAGTTGCTTGTCGATTGCATGATGAGGGAATGGTTCCTATCCCTCACATTGCTGCGCGGTCTATTGAAAATGCCAAGCAATTGGAAAATATCGCACAAGACCTTGCCACAAAAGCACATATATCTGAGGTGCTTGTTATTGGTGGCGGCGTTGATAAGCCTGTTGGTGATTTTGATAGCAGCATACAAATTCTGAATACAGGTATCTTACAGGCTAATGGGATTAGAAAAATTGGCGTAGCAGGTCATCCAGAGGGCTCGCCAGATATATCGCAGGATGCAGCAAGGCTGGCACTAGATGAGAAAAATGAATTGGCTATAAAAGATAATTTGGATATGTATATAGAAACCCAATTTTGTTTTGACGCAGAAATCGTACTTGCCTGGGAGAGGCGTATACGTAAAGACGGCAACCAACTTCCCATTCGCATCGGCATTCCAGGTCCAGCAACTATTAAAACATTATTTCGATTTGCTCAAATATCAGGTATAGGTCCATCCATGCAGTTTATTGCCAAACAGGCACGCAATGTTACAAAATTATTGACTGTTCAATCT
>Ga0209251_1002016_pt1 | contig 14705 bp, 13 predicted proteins | sample SaaInlV_100m_DNA_6_FD_184665 | JGI IMG/M metagenome (GOLD analysis project Ga0209251, IMG submission 184665) | Marine microbial communities from expanding oxygen minimum zones in the Saanich Inlet - Saanich Inlet SI073_LV_10m_DNA (SPAdes) (version 2) | ecosystem: Environmental > Aquatic > Marine... | reverse complement strand
TCATAAGGAATTACTGCAAAAGTAATTGAATGCTTGCATCGTACACCTTATAAAGATCTGTGGCCTCGGGAGAACCGCCAACGGTGAATGGTAGCGTGACCACTGGAATGCCTGTTTTGTCTGAGACCCAATCGCCAGCTGATTTCGGATCAAAAGGAGTTCTTATGATTGCAATAGCTGAGCTGCCTTCGATAAGTGTAACGATCTTTGACAAGTGTCTTGCTGACGGTGGTATACCCGCTTTATCTTCCAATGACGTTAGAGTTTCGATTTCAAGGAAGTTTAATAAGTAGCTGAATGATTTGTGATGCACGACTACGCGCTTGCCAGCAAGCGACTTGCCGGCAGTTTTCCATCGAGCCATAGCGCTGCGCCAGTTGGATTCAAAACTGTCAAGATTTTTTACATAAATTTGTCGGTTCTCTGGGTCGATTAGCGATAGGCGTGACGCAACCATTGAGGCGGTTTTTGAAATAATCTCTGGATCTAAATGGATGTGGGGATTGCCACCCGGATGGATGTCACCCATGCTTCGATCAAGGACCTCTGGGATCTCAATGTTATCCACGTAATCACTGACCAACAAGTGACCTATCTGACCTGCCTGAATAGATTTGTTGCCATTACGTAGTAAAAGAGGTAACCATCCCACTTCGAGATCAGCACCTGAGCAGATCAGTAGGTCAGCTTTTTTGATTTTACTCATCAAGCTCGGCTTTACTCTTATGAAATGGGGATTTTGTAGTCCGTGAGTCGCGGACACGGTTCTGATTTGGTCGCCACCTATTTCCTTCGCTATGAATTCCCATTCGGGCTCGCAGGCAAACACAAAAGGCTTTGCGTGAGCCGTGCCCAGCGAAAATACGATCCCACACATTATTGCAAGGATATTTTTGATCACGATAAATTCCTTAAGGTTAGTTCTAGGCCTTTAAAAAGACCCCTGAAATGGCTGAGAAGAATTGTCTTGGTTCGGGAAAACCAGCAACCATTTCAAGGTCTGTAGTTTTAAAGTTACTTAAATTACCATTTATATAATGGTTTTAATTATCAGTAGTTATGTGCTCCGTGGGCTCCAAAGCTCATGATGTACTGAAGAATAACTTGCTGATCATTATTGCCTTGTGACCGTTCTTCTTCTCCAACTTGGAGTCGAATTCGGCTGTACTCGCTATTGGTCCAATCAAGCATGACGGTTCGTTGTGAAGGATTAAACCCTTGTCCGTCAACCGCTGTGCCATCGAGATCGCCAGTCAGATCAACGTTTTTCATTTTCGCGTACCGAACACCAATTCGTGCTTGGGGCATCCACTTATACACGGCTGCGACGTAATACCCGCTAGTATCCGCGTCATAGGCTGATGCTGCGAATGCCTCACCGGTTACAGTGGATGCGTAGGTTCCCACTTCACTTCGTGAAAAGTGCTCTGCTGTAAGAGTCAACTCTTGGCTACTCTCGTTGCCGGTAGGTGCGTAGGTATATCGAATGTCATAGGCTGTTAGGTCTGTGTCACCGATAAAGGTGATTGCTCCCTCCTCAGTGGCCCGTCCGCCCGTTTCGCCATCAACTTTATAAGCGCCGAACCTCCATGTACCATTTACGCCAGCATCGCCACCGACTCGCCAGAAGAATGAGTGTGCGCCAATACCTTGACCGTCAGGAGTGCCGAATGGAAAGTCGCTTCCTCGAAATAGACCTACACCAATTTCATTATAAAGTTCTGTGTCTAAAACTTTACTGATTTCGATGCCATCATCGTTAAAGCTGCCGTTCAGATAAACCTGATAGGGCAGTGGACGATCGACAAAGTCATCAGTGTGAGCATGTTGTTCGTTGAGATAGCCCAATGACCAAAGCGCTTTACCAAAAGTCATCTGAAGGTCACCGGCTACTTCAGCACCTGGCAGAGTTTTGACATAAGCCTCCTCAACCTCTGTGACAATTGCTCCGCCCTCTTCAACTAGTGCGTAGGTTAGGCTACCGTAGAATTTATCATCGATACTTGCTGAAAAGTTAATCTCTGTATGGTCTAAACCTAAACCGCCGGTTCCTCTTTCACCTTCTTCTCCGACAGCAAAACCTGTCATTTCTGGGGCTGTGCGCTCAGAGAACTCTTTTGCTTGTCCGTTAAGGATAATACCAATCGATGGATTAAACGAATTATTTCTTACGGAACGTCCACCCTGAGTTTCAACGGCTGCCGCAGACTGAGACACGGCATTAGTTTCAACGGCTGCTTCTAGTTTTTTTTCTAAATCAGAAATTCTTTGCTCGTAAAGGTCTCGTAATTCATTGAGTTCTTGACGGATTTGACTAACATCCTCTTGTGCTTGAGCTGGGACTAGTAATACTAGGCCTAGCGCGGCAACGAGGCACCTTAGTAAATTTTTTAACATCTTTTTATCTCCAAAATTTTTAATTCAGTGAATACAAAGGTTCACTCTCAGCGATTCATAAATAGCTGAATGCCGGCATATTTTTTGAGTTAGATGTTTTGTGGGGGAGCTCTCGCGAGAAAAGGTGAGTGCGGTACGAATACCGAATTATCCTTAGTTGAACAGATTAAGGTGTTACGGAATGTCGGACTACTCAGTATTGGATGAGGGTCCGATGAACCTATTGCATCTGTATTTGCGGAGGTGATACAAACCGAGCAAAACTGTGACTCGTCTTCTTCATGTATGTCTAGGTCGACACTATGCGCGACAATAGAGGTTTGTGCGAGCGCGTATGTGGCGATTAACAGAAGGATTCTTAACAGGTTCATTGCCGAGAAGATACCTCAAGTAGCGCCGCATTGTCAATAAAAATGATACTTTATATCATTTTTATTGGTTGCTAGTAATTTTCAAGATGATGACGATAAAAAAAGCGAATGCCTTGACCCATTATCAGGGTGACCAGAGTTTGTTCGCGAACCTAATCGGCTTGCTCGTTACAAACAAATTCTTGCGGTAGGGGTGAGCAGGTGTTAGACTTCGGCACCGAGTTTCTGTTGCTCTTGCTAAAAGCGCGATTTAAAGATCGAAATATTTTAAATCAGCGCTCCCACTAAAACAGTTAGTGGGTTTGTCCAGGACCTGATTTGGCTTACAGGTTTTGAGTGTTTGAATAAGAGTGAACCGAGTTCCCACATGGTGTGGGGTTGATCGGATAGTAACTCTATTTGAATAAAGCGGGAAAAGAGGAATAAACATGGCTTTAAGGAATGACCAGTGGATAAAACCCACTGGGAGTGAGACCTGTATTGCGTTCAGAAATCGCTACAACAGGTCAAAGCAGACGGATTTTATGCTGCAAAACATTAAGAATTCTTTCGACTCTCGGCTGCTTAGCTGGTGTCGTAAACATTTTAACGAGGCCAATCCTGGTCTGTTTTTATCCACCTATAAGAGCTGGATAAAACTTAGCTTTCAAAATAATTAAATACATTTAGTTTCGCAAGCTCAAAAAAATGGGTGCTTTAAAGCGAACAACGCAAACAAAGGAAAAAATATGAATAAATTTGAAGAAATGGGACTACCGAAGGAAATAATTGCAACACTGTCTGAAATGAAGTTCAGTGAGCCGACTCCGATTCAAGAAGAGGCAATTCCACATGCAATGAAAGGTAAAGATATCCTTGGATCTGCTCAAACAGGTACTGGGAAGACCGCGGCATTTGGCATTCCGCTAATCGCGAGGCTTATGAGTAATCCAAAGGGTTCTGCTCTTGTTATGACTCCCACAAGGGAACTCGCAACCCAAGTATTGACTCAGCTTCGTCTCATGCTAGGTAAATCTAGAGACATAAAAACAGCGTTATTGATTGGGGGAGACTCAATGTCGAAACAGATTCGACAAATTCGGGACCGACCCCGAATAATCGTTGGAACTCCTGGGAGAATTAATGATCATCTCGACCGGGGAATATTGAAATTAAAGCACGCAGATTTCTTAGTTTTGGATGAAACTGACCGCATGTTAGATGCGGGCTTCACAGTTCAAATTGAAAAAGTTATGACATTCTTGGCTCCGCAGCGGCAAACTCTACTATTTTCGGCTACAGTGGCGCCAAATATCGCCCGTATTGCTGAGAAATATTTAAATGACCCTGTGCGAGTGTCGGTGAGTAAATCATCAACTCCGGCACCCAATATTAAGCAAGACACGATCAAGGTCAGTGACGGTGAGAAATATACATCTTTGCTAACTTCTTTAGATGAGCGTGACGGATCCATCATTGTGTTTGTAAAAACCAAGCGCGGTACTGAAAAAATGGCTAAGCGTCTCCAAAAAGAAGGTCACAGTGCCGAGGCAATACATGGCGATTTAAAGCAAAGTAAGAGGGATCGTGTGATCGCTTCTTTTCGAAAAATGAAATATCGTATATTGGTCGCGACTGATGTCGCGGCGCGAGGTCTTGATATCCCACATATTGAGCACGTCATTAATTATGATTTACCTCAATGCGCTGAAGATTACGTTCATCGAATTGGTCGTACAGCCCGTGCTGGCGCGACAGGATCGGCGTTAAGTTTCATAACCCCTGCGGATCGTGGAAAGTGGGGAGCTATAGACCGCTTGCTCAATCCCAATTCAAAAAAAGAAAGTCGGTCACGAAAGCCGTCTTCGAGAAAGCCATCAAGAAAAAGACCTTCTAATGCTGCTCCAAAGGGCGACGTAGTTCAGTTACGCCGTGATAAGAAAAAGAAGTGGTCAACATCTAAATCAAAGAAAGCTGCCTAACTGTAAGGGGTGCAGAAAAAGCTGCCTACTGTGACGTCTTCTATTAGAATTATGAATATTAGGCGTAACCAGTAAATCAGTATAGTGGGCAACATGAGCTTCGATATGATGACGTTAGCAACGTATTTTGGTCGACAGAGGCAGTATTTTTTTGGCCTGGTCTTGTTGATTTTCTGTGGCGCCTGCTATGGACACCAAACAAAGCTATCGAGTAGCGCACTTACTTTGGATTCTGGCGAAGTCGTTGGAGAGATTGAGCTCAACTTAGATGACCTGCAAGTAGCGCTCAGCCAAACCTTTCTGGATACCGGATCCTCACCTTTAACCCAGGCTATCGATTCACATTCCGACGCTATTTTAGATTACGTAGCGAGCAAAAATGTGTTGTATTGTGGTTCTAAACCACAAGTGCCGATCAGAGTAGGAGAGTTTCGTTTTGAGGATGATCATTTATTAGTTAAATTGAGCTGGCAGTGTGATCCAAGTGTGACTCCCACAGCTTATGTAGTCAGTTTATTTCATGAAATAGATACGCAATCGCGGCATGTAGTAAACATTTCTGGGGATCAAACTTTTGTCAAACTTCTCACGGTTAAAGATCGAAAGGTGTCTTTTGCTGTTGAAGATGGGAATTGGATCGATCTTGTCATAAAATTTATCATCTCAGGAATCGAGCATATCGCGATCGGTTTCGACCATATTGCATTTTTGATAGTGGTCATTGTTCTAGGTCGAAATTTTTGGCCGTTATTCAAGGTGGTCACTGCATTCACGGTAGCGCACTCAATCACGCTTACCCTAGCGGTATTGAATATTATTAACATCCCGTCAGAGATTATTGAGCCTTTAATTGCCCTGAGTATTGTGTATGTCGCAGTTGAAAACTTTTTTGTTCAGGATATTTCTCGTCGTTATTGGGTAACTTTTTTGTTTGGCTTAATTCATGGGTTTGGCTTTGCATCCGTATTAAGAGACTTCGGGCTGCCACAAAATGACTTAGTGACCGCCCTGGCATCTTTTAACATTGGCGTGGAAATTGGACAGCTTCTTATCGTGCTCAGTGCATGTTTATTTTGGCGCTTGATGATGTCAATGCGTTTTATGGAAAGTGCGAGCTCAGGCGTTGTGAGACAGCGAATTCTATCTTTATGGATATCCGGGCTTGTGGGTTTATTGGGTCTGGGATGGTTCGTGGAACGGGTATTTAGTTGAATGGTGTAAATCAGGTGACTAACGATTAGTAACTTTTAGGGAGATTATTTATGTATCGTCAAATTATGTTTTTTATTTTCTGTTTTATGCCAGCTTTCGTGCTTGCCGGGCATCATGAGTCCAAAGGACACGGTAGCGATATGCACATCATGGATGCTTGGATTAAAGAGCCGCTATCAGGGATGGATACCACCGCAGCTTATCTTTTAATTCATAATCACAGTGAGGACAGCGATCGCTTGATGGGCGTAGTAACTGACCTCTCGGAAGTCGCTGAAATTCATGAAATGACCCTTGTTGATGGGGTTATGAAAATGAGACGCGTTGACGCTGGAGTTTCGATTGCTCCTGATGAGAGAGCGAGTCTCGAGCCCGGGGGGCTTCACATCATGTTGTTTAACGTGAATCGCGAGATTCATGCGGGTGAAGCGTACGTCATTAGTTTAAATTTCAAACGCAGTGGTCAGGTCGACATTCCTTTTATCGTCAAAAAAGGGGTTAAACCTAAATCTGAACAACATGATCATCACCACGACCACGACCACTAAAGCCCGAATAAAGTGAGAAGGGTTCCTGACCAAGTTATTCACTAAGCAGTCCGCTCGATATGATCTCGGCTGATGGTCTCGCATTAAGGCGTGGTGACAAGGTTCTTTTTGAAAACGCTCGTTTTACTTTTTATGCTCGACATAAAATCGGGATAACTGGCAGTAACGGCTCTGGCAAGAGCAGTTTGTTTGCCTTACTGTTAGGAGAGATGCAAGTTGACTCAGGGAATTTAGGCATTCAGCCTGGATTGGTTATTTCACATGTCGCGCAAGAGCTCCCAGCTGGATCTCAGAGCGCAATTGAATTTGTCATTGATGGTGATGTGGAGCTTCGTGATGTGCAAAATAGACTGAATATTGCACAGAGGCAGGAGGATTCAGATCAAATCGGAACACTTCACGAAAGATTGGGTGCCATCGATGGTTACAGTGCTGAAGCACGTGCGAATCAACTTTTATATGGCTTAGGCTTTGCCGCTGAAGAGGTGATTCAACCAGTCGACTACTTTTCTGGTGGTTGGCGAATGCGCCTAAATTTAGCCAAAGCCTTGATGTGCCGATCAGATCTTCTATTGCTCGATGAGCCCACCAACCACCTTGATCTCGATGCCGTCATTTGGCTGGAATCGTGGCTAAAGCGTTTCCCTGGAACGTTGTTGCTGATATCCCATGATCGCTCTTTCTTGGATAGCGTGGTGCAATCAATTTGCTTTATCGATAGTGGCTCTCTTAAGACTTATAAGGGGAACTATTCCTCGTTTGAGGTGCAGCGAGCGTCGCACCTTGCGCAGGAAAAAGCGACCTTCGTAAAGCAACAGCGCGAAATTGACCATATGAGGCGCTTTGTCGATCGCTTTAAAGCCAAAGCTACAAAGGCTCGTCAGGCACAGAGCCGTATGAAACAACTAGCAAAGTTAGAATTGATTGCGCCAGCTCATGCTCACACTCCTTTTAATTTTGAATTTAGAAAACCAGTTTCTCGTCCAGATCCTGCGCTAGTTGCGGTGGATGTTTCTATTGGTTACGAAGAGACCGTCATTCTTGAGAATCTTCGCTTTGAGTTGAGATCTGGCGCGCGGATTGGATTACTTGGAAAAAATGGTGCTGGAAAATCCACGTTTATTCGGTTTCTTGCAGGCCAAATTAAAGCGACGCAGGGGGAAGTCTCAAAAAGTAAAGATCTAGCTATTGGTTATTTCGAGCAAAATTCACTTGATCAATTGCGGGAAGATGAAAGTCCTTTGCAGCATATGAGTCGTATTGACCCATATGCTAAAGAACAACAGCTTAGAAGCTATCTTGGAAGCTTCGGATTCAATGGCGATGATGTATTTCGCGAAGTAGGTTTCTTTTCAGGTGGAGAAAGGTCCCGTTTAGCGTTAGCTATTATTATTTGGCAAAAACCGAATGTCCTTCTGTTGGATGAGCCTACGAATCACTTGGACATGGAAATGCGATACGCATTAACGCTTGCATTACAAAGTTTCGATGGCGCAATGGTGCTTGTCTCTCACGACCGAACGCTTCTTACCTCTGTTTGTGATCAACTTTACTTAATTCACGATAAAGGCTTGACGGAGTTTCACAGTGACTTAGAGGACTACTCAGCACAGCTTTTATCAAAAACAAGCAGCGCTGAGTCTGTTGGGTCGAGGTCGGTTAGCTCTCGCAAAGAAAGGCGTCGAGAGGAAGCAGGGGAGCGTAACCGAGTAGCTACTATAAAAAAGCCACTGATTAAAAAAATTAAAGTTCTTGAGACACAGTTAACTCGGTTACAGGCCGAGACTGCAAGGCTTGAAAATATTTTAGCTCAAAGTGATCTATACGATGAGGAGCAAAAGAGTAACCTGCTCGAATACCTGCACGAACAGGCTAGTGTCGCTAGGGAGATGAGTCAGGTAGAGGAAGATTGGCTTGCCGCTTCAACGCAGCTTGAGAATTTAAAGGTATAAAAGCTTGATCGAGAATGCTAGATTTAGATTGAAGCGTTTCTAATTATGGTAATGCTGTTCCAATGTTTATTTAGTCCTCAACAAGAGAAGGTTCGTGCTAAAGTTCTGTTGGACTTGGTGGGGATTAACTTATGAATAGCTATGAAGCTTTAAGCCGTCTCGTAAAAGGTAACGAGAGATTTGTCAGGGGTGATATTGGGAACCTATCTAGCTCCGCGATGAACAGACCGGTAATGGTAGATGGGCAGAGTCCATTTGCTGTCATCTTAGGTTGTTCGGACTCGCGTGTGCCGGTAGAAATAGTGTTCGATCAAGGCCTTGGGGACTTGTTTATTGTGCGGGTGGCTGGGAATATTGTTGCGCCGTCACAGATTGGCAGTGTTGAGTTCGCAGTAGAGCAGTTCGGCGCACCTCTCGTTGTTGTATTGGGACATTCGCATTGTGGGGCAATTGATGCAACACTAAATTTTGATGAGAATGGTAAAACGTTATCTCCTAACTTGAGCTTTATCGTTGAACGAATTCGTCCCGGAATCTCAGAAGTTATGAAAATGCGGGATTGTAGCGACGCAGAGCGAACGGCTAGGGCGGTTCGCGCGAACGTTCAGGCGTCTGTTGAGCATTTAAAGCACGGGTCGCAAGCCATGGAGCAGTTCATATCAGATGGAAAGCTACTGATTGTCGGAGCGGAATATTCATTGCAAACGGGTCAAGTTGAGTTTCATCATGGGGTTGATGAATAATCAAATCCAAGCCGTTTAAAACGAGATGCATTTTTTGTAGTTTTTTTGCTTGCAGGATGCTGCGAGTTTCTTGGCTTTTTCAACATCCACCGTACTCATTGATATCGCCAAGCCTTCTTTGAATTTTTCTGCAGTTTGATGACCTATATTCGCCGCGACTGCAAACCACAAGTAGGCGTACACATTATTTTTTGGTAAGCCTAATCCAAGCTGATAAATGAGACCGAGATTTTGAAATGCGGCAGGGTGGCCTTCACTCGCCGCAGCAATGATAAGTTCTAAACCATGCTGCGTATCTTTAGGAACAGTGTCTCCCTTAAGGTAGAGCGTTCCAAGTGTATTTTTAGCATCTATGTTTCCTAATTTGGATGATGCTTCGTACCATCTAAGCGCGTCACTTTTATTTTGAGGAATTCCGGTGCCATCCCAAAGCATTTTAGCTACGTGAATCTGAGCGTCTGAACGGTCTTTTCGCGCCGCTTGCATAAATAATTCGTACGCCATGGGCGGATTAGCAGGAGTTCCCGTTCCATATTGAAGCATTGTGGCCTTGGCAATTAGTGCATCAACATTGCCATTTTCTGCTGCGATGCTAAACCACTGATAGGCTGCTTTTTGATTTGTCTGCGTCCCTAAGCCTTTTTGCATCATGTTAGCAACCCTCAATTGGGCGGATACGTCACCGTTTTGAGCGGCTTGCTCAAACCAATGAAATGCTAGTTTTATATTTTTCTCTCCGTGCAAGCCATCCCTATAAACGATTGCCAAATGTAATTGTGAATTGGCATCGCCGGATCGGGCTTTTTTCTTCAATAAGTTAAGTGTCGACTCCTCTGAACTTATTTGTGTAGTGCTGTCGGCCCCCGCAAAGTGAGGTGGGTTGGCTGTAAGCGCCAGCACGAATACACTAGTAACTAGACATCGGTAAAGAACTTTCATCAGATCAAATTGAAAAGGCCGTATAGAGTGAGAGGCTAGCTACTATAATAGCAGTTTGAGAGTGAATAGCAGTTCGGAAATGCTGGATGAGCTTGGTATAAGGAGATAATTATATGATGTCTAAATTTGAATCAGGTAGAGCAATTACGTTTGATTTCGAGAGTAAAGAAATCAATGATGTCTCCCTGACGAATATTCCACAGAAAATAAAAGAAAACCTATTTTGTTGGGGACACTTGTCGCCAAACGAAGGCGGATACGAGGTTCTGGAAAGCGTCGGCATAGATAAAGATATCATTGAGAGGATCATGGGTAGCCAGGATCATGGTGTTCTTAGATTTGGCAGGTCTGCGTTGCATTGCACCCTCATGGAGGCCGTGGTTCATGACGACGACTTGGAGTTAAGTCCAATTCATTTAATTATTGGTGCTAATTTTATGTTCACTATGTCCGCTGGTCGCTCCCAAGTTATCTCAAGCGTTTGTGAGTCCTATGAGGAGGATTTTTATCAGTATGCTCAATCAGGAGGTTTCTTACTGTTTGAATTGGTGGACTCCTTGATTTTCGATTATCGTCAGTGTCTTGGTGCGTTGGCAAGTAACGTTGAGTCTATGCAAAGCCGACTTATTCGTAATGACAAAGATGATGATATTTTCCATGATTTCTCGACACTTTCGGCTGCCTTGTTAGGGTTTAGAAATGCTGTCGCTGCGGCGAGAGAATCAGTTGACGGCCTATCCACTCGTCGCTCTCAGTTTCTTTCTGAATCCGCGCAACCGTTTTTAAGTCGCCAAGTCATGCCGCTCGACCGTTTGTCCGGTGATATCACGACAGAGAGAGCTATTTTGTCCGAAACGCTGAATCTATACATGGGTATGACAAGTTATAAAACCAATTTAGTGATCAATCGTTTGATGATCATCAGCATGGTTTTCCTGCCATTAAATTTCATGGCAGCAGTGTATGGAATGAATTTTAAATATATTCCAGAATTCAGTTGGCGCTATGGATATCTGGGGTTTTGGTGTTTTGCGCTCAGCTTAGTAGCAGCAATCGTGATCTTTTTTCGTAAGAAAAAATGGATATAGTTCGATTGCTAATTCAATTTCTATAGCGACTAAGCAATGAAGACACTATAATTATCAAAGGTTATGAACGTGATTAAAGATATCTGTCCATTTGAGTAAAGTTACCAAGTCGTTATCCCAAAGAAGTCTGAGTTCTATTTGGCATCCTTGCAGTCAAATGGCTCGACTGCAATCTTGTCCACCACTAGCTATTCAATCGGGCCATGATGGTTGGCTCTATGATGATACGGGTCGTCGTTACTTTGATTCCGTGAGCTCATGGTGGGTCAATATTCTTGGCCATACAAATAAGCGGATCACAGATGCGATTGTTGAGCAGGCAAATCGGCTTTCACATGTGATGTTGGGCGGATGTACCCATGAACCGGCGGTTGAATTATCCGAGCGATTAGCAGCAAGGACGTCGAATAACCTGGGGCATGTATTTTTTGCTTCGGATGGCTCCAGTGCTGTAGAAATTGCTTTAAAACAATGCTTCCACTCAAAAGCTGCTCAGGGAGAGGGCTCGAGAAACCGGTTTGCATGTTTAAAGAATAGTTATCACGGAGAGACCATTGGCGCTTTATCTGTAACGGACGTTCCTTTATTCCAAAACTCATATCGTGCACTCTTAAACGATACTTATATCGTGGAGGCGCCTGATAGCCGCAAGGAAAACGAAGATGTAGCACTCGAGGCTCTACGCACATTACTTGAGAGTCACGGCAATGAAATCGCGGCCTTAACGATTGAGCCGCGGGTTCAATGTGGCGGTGGAATGACTATGCACTCGCCTGAATATCTGCGCCGTGTAAGACAAATTACTCGCGACCACGGCGTGTACCTAATTGCCGATGAAATCGCTGTTGGGTGCGGGAGGACGGGAACGTTTTTTGCCTGGGAACAAGTGAGTAAAACTGATTGGCCGGATATTATTCTCCTGTCAAAAGGGATAACTGGTGGGAATTTGCCACTATCAATTGTGCTTAGTTCGGATGAGATTTTTGATTCGTTTCTGAGTGATGATTTTACGAAAGGATTTCTTCATTCGCATTCTTATACTGGAAATCCAATCGCTTGCGCAGCGGCTAACGTGGTGCTCGATCATTTTGATGAGGGTCTCACTAGTGACATTGCTGAGCAGGCGAAGCATCTAGCGAACGCCTTTAGTCGTTTTCATGACGATCCTCGCGTATTAAACATGAGGCAGTGTGGGATGATTCTCGCCTTTGAGATTAAGAATCCGAGTGATCACTTTGCGGAGCGATTTCATATGCGAGGCCGAGAGCATGAGATTCTTACGAGACCGATCGGTAATACGGTCTACCTCATTCCACCCTATGTTTTATCGGAAGAGTTAGCTGAGTTCCTAGCGGATGCTATCGCTTTTTGTATTGATGATGTGTCGGATTGAGTTTGCTTAGAAAATTAGAAGAAAAACTGAGCGGGCTCAAAACTGCAGGGCTCTTGAGAAGAAAGCGTATTGCCCAGTCACCCACGCAAACGCGTCAAAGTATAAACAATCATGACAATTCAATTTCCACCGAAAAAACTCTTTTTTGTTCCAACGATTATTTAAGCCTAGCAAGTCACCCTGAAGTAATCGCTGCTTTGAAAGACGGAATCGATAAATGGGGTGGTGGTTCTGGTGCGTCCCACCTTATTAGTGGGCATATGGCTCCCCACGAAGAGCTCGAGAATATGATCAGTCAATTGTTCTCTGGACTCATATCTGACAATCGATGTATAACCTTTTCGACTGGATACATGGCAAATCTTGCTGTCATAACAGTATTGGCGCAGGGCGACTGTGAGATTTTTTCTGATGAGCTTAACCATGCCTCATTAATTGATGGAATAAGGCTTTGTAAAAAAACAGTCAAAATTTTTAAACACGCTAATTATGATCACTTAGCCATGATGCTCGATGAGAGTACTGCAGAACTGCGCTTAATCGTCACCGACGGAGTGTTCAGTATGGACGGAGATAAAGCCGATCTAGACACGCTTTATGAGTTATCAGAAAAGTATAATGCTTGGGTTATCGTCGATGACGCCCACGGTTATGGTGTTTTAGGCTCCAATGGCCTCGGTAGCCTAGAAGTTACGAATCAAACGAGTGAGCGTGTTGTTCTGATCGGGACGCTAGGAAAGTCTGCCGGACTTTCTGGAGCTTTTGTGGTGGCGCATCAAACGATCGTTAATTTTATTTTTCAAACGGCGAGGGCTTATATTTATACGACTGCGGCTCTTCCAGCCATTTCTTTTGCTTTACTTAAATCACTTGATCTAATTCACGGAGACCTCGGTCGAGATCGAAGAGCTCAGTTGAAGTTGTTAAAAAACCATCTTGAGCATGGGCTATTGGGCCTAAAAAATAAATACCCAAAATTTGAGGTATTGATTGTAGAGTCGTCCTCTCCAATCCAGGCAGTCGTTGTGGGTGAAGCTGAGCGTGCAACTCGATTGTCTTCCCGTTTAGAGGAATTAGGATTTCGTGTCCCAGGGATTCGGCCGCCAACTGTACCCAAAGGGACCTCCCGTATTAGGCTTACACTTTCGGCGAATCACACCATTAACGACGTTGATCTTTTGATAGAAGCACTTGGATCATGCTTTAGGGAAGAGGTATGAGTAAACAATTCTTTGTGACTGGAACCGATACCGAAATTGGCAAAACTACCGTGACCTCTAGTCTAGTCTCGGCGGTTGCTAAGATGGGGCATACTTGCGTTGGCTTGAAGCCGATTGCTGCAGGGCAGGATTTCGTTGATGGCGCTTGGGTCAATGATGATGTCTTGCGCTTGAGTCGGGTATGTGAACCCGCTATTGGCATACATGAAATCTGCACTTATCAATTTAGAACACCGTGTGCACCTCACATTGCAGCAGATTTAGAGTCTCAAGTGATTGAGAAGGACGTTGTTTTAAAGCATATTCGCTCGTCTGTACGTCTAGCTGAATATTCCTTTGTGGAGGGTGTTGGAGGTTTTGATATTCCTCTAAATCCAGATTGGACGACCGCTGATCTAGCGGCTGACTTACAATTCCCAGTCATATTGGTTGTGGGTATGCGACTCGGTTGCATTAACCATGCGCTTTTGTCTGTCGAGTCCATCGAGCGTCGTGGTTTACAACTCGCTGGGTGGGTGGGTAATTTTGTTGATCCAAACTTCTCATTTGCAAAGGAGAACCTTTCAACCTTATCTGACCGAATTAAATCTCCCATAATCGGAACGGTTCCTTACATGGAAGAGCCGTTACAGGACGTTGATGTCAGTGATTTTCAACTAAAACAATTGCTAGATTGTTGAAGTTTTTTTCTACCGGTTGGAACAATGAAAAATATTGGCGCCCCGGAGACGAATCGAACGTCCGACCTACCCCTTAGGAGGGGGTTGCTCTATCCCCTGAGCTACCGGGGCGCTGTAACTAGTCCCACTTAACCAATATTTTATTAATAATGGAAATCGTATTTTAACAGCTCGAATCCACCTGAACCTAGTGTGAGTGCA
>Ga0209251_1002015_pt1 | contig 14715 bp, 18 predicted proteins | sample SaaInlV_100m_DNA_6_FD_184665 | JGI IMG/M metagenome (GOLD analysis project Ga0209251, IMG submission 184665) | Marine microbial communities from expanding oxygen minimum zones in the Saanich Inlet - Saanich Inlet SI073_LV_10m_DNA (SPAdes) (version 2) | ecosystem: Environmental > Aquatic > Marine... | reverse complement strand
GATTTGGCCGGTGTTTGGCGGGCAGATGTGATCACATTGTTTCCTGATCTTTTCCCGGGTGTTCTGGGAGCCTCCCTCACCGGCAAGGGTCTAAAAGACGACAAATGGCAATTGCACACCCATGATCTGCGTCCCTATGGCGAGGGCAAACATCGCAATGTTGATGACACGCCAGCCGGCGGCGGAGCGGGTATGGTCATGCGCGCCGATGTATTGGGTCGCGCCTTGTCAGATGTATTGCTGCGCCGCCCGCCCTGCCCGATTATCTACATGTCACCCCGCGGCCGCCCCTTAACACAGGCGCGCGCGCAGGCGCTGGCCGATGGTCCCGGCGCTGTGGTGCTATGTGGCCGGTTTGAGGGCATTGATCAAAGGGTGATTGATCACTTCAATATCGAAGAAATCAGCATTGGGGACTATGTGCTCTCCGGTGGCGAATTGGCAGCGCAGGTGATGCTGGACGCCGCTGTCCGCCTCATTCCGGGCGTGCTGGGCAACCAGGCCAGTACCGAGCAAGAGAGCTTTTCCAACGGCCTATTGGAACACCCGCAATACACCCGCCCACCGGTTTGGGAAGGACGTGAAATCCCGCCTGTGTTGCTATCGGGTGATCATGGCAAGGTGGCAAAATGGCAGGCAGAGCAATCTGAGGCCCTCACCCAAGAGCGCCGTCCAGATCTTTGGGAAAACTATCGCAAATAAGCCGCTCCGAGGCCCTATAGCTCCAATCTATCCTCTTGCTTTGCCCGCAGTCTCGAAATATACGGCGCAGGTCTGGTCCAGAAATGGATTCGGGCGGCTGTGCTTTTGCGTTTTCGATTATACGCGCACCCTTTCTTCGGGGCCTGCGGATCTATAAGCCCATGGGTACAGAGGCAAGCAACGACGACCTGATCTCTAGCGGGCACTTTGGTGGACCCGGAAGAAGACTGAGAGCTCTGAGGTGGTATCAAACTTCGTGGAACAACCACGAGCAACCAAAGGAGCGTCAGATGAATCTGATTGCACAGTTAGAGGCGGAACAAATTGCCGCCCTCGGGAAAGACATTCCCGATTTCAAAGCCGGTGACACCGTGCGCGTTGGTTATAAAGTGACCGAGGGCACCAGAAGCCGGGTTCAGAATTACGAAGGCGTATGTATTGCACGCAACAATGGCGTTGGCATCGCAGGGTCCTTCACTGTTCGTAAAATTTCGTTTGGTGAAGGCGTGGAACGTGTGTTCCCTCTGCATTCCACCAACATCGACAACATCACCGTTGTCCGCCGTGGTCGCGTACGTCGTGCCAAGCTGTATTACCTCCGGGATCGTCGTGGTAAATCCGCGCGGATCACAGAGCAAACCAACTATAAACCCAAGTCGTAAGGAGCGGGACCATGAAAAAAGATACCCATCCAGACTATCATTTCATCAATGTCAAAATGACCAATGGCGACATCGTACAAATGCGCTCAACCTATGGTGCAGATGGCGATCAACTGTCCTTGGACATCGACCCCTCCGTGCATCCGGCATGGACCGGCGGCGGCGCGCGTTTGATGGACACTGGCGGCCGTGTGTCAAAGTTCAAAAAGAAATACGAAGGTTTGGGCTTCTAAGCCATTCCCCGTCACAGATTCAAAAGGCCGGCTTCTTGGAGCCGGTCTTTTTTGTTGGCTTTGGGCCATTTGGCGAAAAATAGACCTCGGCAGACCCCGTCGCAATCCACTTTCCTTGCCCAAATCGAGCGTCTATATCCGGGGCAAAACACATCATATTAAAGAGGCATGAGATGGCGCATATTATCGTCGTGGGCAATGAAAAGGGCGGTTCTGGCAAATCGACCACAACCATGCATTTGGCCACTGCTTTGGCGCGTATGGGTCACCGAGTGGGTGGTTTGGATTTGGACTTACGCCAAAAAACATTCGGCCAATATGTCTCCAACCGCCTCCGCTTTGCAGCCCAAAGCGACATCACACTGCAATCGCCCAACTACATCGAATTGCCTGACATTGCAGAAGGCGATCTGAACCCGGGTGAAAACCTGATGGACCGCCGCCTGTTAGCCGCTGTTGAACTGCTGGAGCCGCAGTCTGATTTCATCGTGATTGATTGCCCGGGCAGCCACACGCGCCTGTCTCAAATGGCCCATGCTATGGCCAATACCCTCATCACACCGCTGAATGACAGCTTTATCGACTTTGACCTTCTGGCCAAAATCGAGAGCGACGGGATCACGGTGAAGGGCCCATCTGTCTATTCGGAAATGGTATGGAGCGCACGACAATTGCGCGCTCAGGCCGGGCTGACGCCCTTGGATTGGATCGTGGTGCGCAACAGACTTGGCACGCAAAACATGATCAACAAACAAAAAATGGCAGATGCCATCGCGATCCTCGCCAAGCGCATCGGTTTTCGCATCGCGCCCGGATTTGGTGAAAGGGTGATCTTTCGCGAATTGTTTCCCCGCGGCCTCACCCTACTTGATCTCAAGGATATCGGGATCAATCAATTGAGCATGTCCAATATCGCCGCGCGGCAGGAACTGCGGGAATTGGTCAAATCTTTGAATCTGCCCAATGTGTCGGTTGCGTTTTAGAGCAATTCCGCAGCGCTCGGCGGATCACAGCCTTCACGCCCACAGTTGATGGCTGCCGCTTTGGCGGCCCGGCTCAAGAGATCGTGCAACCCGGCCTGCGTCAACTCTGACAAGGCCGTCTGCGTCAGCAGGCCTGCGTCATTGAGGCCGCTCAGAACCGTTCCCATGAAGGTATCGCCAGCGCCAACCGTATCGATCAATCTCTCCACAGGGTAGGCCGGCACGATCACCTTGTAACCCTTGCAGTACCCAATGGCCCCCTCGGCTCCTTTGGTGATGATGGTCAGCTTGGCTGTGGCCTTGGCCAGCAACGCCGCGCAGGCCGCGTCAAATGACAGCTCAGGATAAATCCACTCTAGGTCTTCATCGCTGAGTTTGATCACATCCGCGTGCCACATCAAATGCCATAGGCGCGCAAGGTAAGAGTCGCGATCTGCAATCAGCATAGGGCGCACATTGGGATCCAAAGTTGTGACGATACCCGCCTTATGTTTGGCCACAAAAAATTCAGTCCAGGCCTCCGCATCGGCCCCGGCGATAATGGACAGGGAGGTGAGATGAAACGCCTTGCCCGCTTTTGGGAAATGGGCTGTGAGGGAAGGTAAATCCACCTGCCGTTCAGCGGTATCTCCCCGGTAGAATTGATAGCTAGGTTGGCCTTTGACCAGCGTCACCACCGCCAGAGACGAAGGCTTTTCCGACCGCGGGCTCAGCAGCGTCACCCCATCGGCCACCATTTTATCCGCGAGAAAATGCCCCAGGTTATCCTGAGCGATGGGGGTGATGAAGCCCACCTCTTGCCCCTGTCGCGCTGTCGCGCGAGCGGTATTGTAACCGGACCCCCCGCGGGCACCTGCAAATGAAACCGCAGCATCGTCACGCGCAATCTCGATGAGATCAATTAAATTGTCTCCCCCAACAACCAGCATAGGGCCCCCTTTGGAACACGTTCGCGCCACCCTAGCGATACACTGGGGTCAGGCGAAAATATATTTTTGACTTTTACTAGTGTTTTTTTGCCTTTGCGCAATGGGCGATTGCGCGCCGCGCCTGCCGGTGCCTCAATGCTTGAACTCTCGGCCGGATTGGATCACTGTTTCACCTGCGCCTTATGCGCAGAATTGACCATTGCGAGACCAGTTATGAGTGAGCGTACGACACAAATTGTCATCATCGGCGGCGGCCCTTCCGGTCTGCTATTGTCGCAATTGCTGCATAGACGCGGCATTCAATCGATTGTGTTAGAGCGCAAGTCGAAAGACTATGTGCTTGGCCGTATTCGCGCGGGCGTTCTGGAACGCGGGCTGCTGGGGCTGATGCAAGAGGCCGGGATTGGCGATCGGATGGCCAAGGAGGGCTTCGCCCATGACGGCACGTTGATCTCCTACGGCGACGAGATGTTTCGCATCGATTTCAAAGAGCTGACCGGACATTCCGTCATGGTCTACGGGCAAACTGAAGTCACCCGCGATCTTTATGATGCGCGCGAAGCTATGGGTGGCCAGATAGAGTATCATGTGGAAGAGGTTGAAATTCACGATCTCGAAAGCTGCTTGGCCACCGTAACCTATCGCCAAGGTGGCCAAACCCATAAGATCCGCTGTGATTTCGTGGCCGGCTGTGACGGGTATCACGGAGTGAGCCGCAACACCATTCCCAGTGACATCCGAAAAGAATACGAGAAAGTCTACCCTTTCGGCTGGCTTGGGATCTTGTCGCGCACGCCGCCAGTCAGCCATGAGCTGATCTACGCAAATTCTGAACGCGGATTTGCACTTTGCTCTATGCGCAATGAGAACCTCAGCCGCTATTACATCCAATGCGACCTGTCCGACCGGCCAGAGGATTGGAGCGATGAGGCCTTTTGGGCCGAATTGAAACGTCGGCTGCCACCGGAGGTGGCGGAAAAAATGGTTACGGGCCCATCAATTGAAAAAAGCATCGCGCCGCTGCGGTCATTTGTGAGCGAGCCCATGCGCTGGGGCCGCTTGTTTCTCTGCGGCGATGCGGCCCATATCGTGCCGCCCACCGGTGCAAAGGGCCTCAATACAGCCGCCTCTGATGTGCATTATCTTTACAATGGGTTGCGGCAGTTTTACGAGACAGGCGATGCGGCCGGCATTGATGGTTATTCCGAACAGGCCCTCGTCCGGGTTTGGAAGGCCGAACGCTTCAGCTGGTGGTTCTCATCGCTCATGCATCATTATCCCGGCCAAAGCGACTTCGATTTTAAAATGCAAATGGCAGAATTGGCCTTCTTGCGCAGCAATCGCGCGGCGCAGCAAGCTATGGCGGAAAACTATGTTGGCCTGCCCTATTGATCGGGCCGGCTGACTGAAGTTAATCACAGCTCACAGATATTTTTAGACCGACAGGGAGTTTCAATGACCGATTTTGCCAAGACCAGACAAATGTTTGATATTCCAGAGGGTATGATCTATCTCAACGGCAATTCCCTCGGCCCTATGCCAAAGGCGGCTCCCAAAGCCATCAACAGCTTTTTAATGGATGAGTGGCGCAGTGAATTGGTCCGGGGCTGGAACACGAAAAACTGGTTCATGCAGAGCAATACCCTCGGTGACAGGTTGGGGCGGTTGATCGGTGCCCCTGCGGGCAGTACCGTGGTTGGGGACACGCTTTCGATAAAGGTTTTCCAAGCAGTCGCCGCCGCGCTCGCCTTGGCGCCTGAGCGTCGCGTGATCCTATCCGACAGTGGCAACTTCCCCACAGATCTTTACATGGTAGAAGGGCTCATCGGATTGCGAGATGCGGGCTACGCGCTGCGCACCCCCGCGCCAGAGGATGTTTTGGATCACATCACAGAAGAGGTCGCCACCGTCATGGTCACAGAGGTTGACTACCGCAGTGGCCGCAAACACGACATGCCAGCCATCATTAAAAAGGCACATAGCGTAGGCGCGACCGTGGTTTGGGACTTGGCCCATTCCATCGGTGCCATTCCTGTTGATGTCTACGGAACAGATGCCGACTTCGCGGTCGGATGCAGCTATAAATTCCTTAATGCTGGCCCCGGCGGACCTGCTTTCATCTATGTCGCACCCCGCTTGATTGATCAGGTTGAGCCCGTGCTCTCGGGCTGGTTTGCGCATGAAGCTCCATTTGCTTTTGATCTCAACTTCCGTCCAATGCCTGGAAAAATTGATCGTATGCGAATTGGCACCCCGTCGATTGCGGCATTCTCCTTGCTTGAGGCCGCATTGGATATTTGGGATGGGGTCGATATGTTAGATGTGCGCCTCCGGTCAATTGAGCTTTCCGAAGCCCTAATTTCCGGTGTTGAGGCCAAATGCCCCGGCTTAACCCTCGCCAGCCCACGCAATCCCGAACAGCGCGGCAGCCATGTGGCCTTTGAGTTTGACCATGGCTATGCCTGTATGCAGGCTCTGATTGCGCAAGGGGTCATCGGAGATTTTAGAGCACCGAATATAATGCGCTTTGGCATCACACCCTTGTTCACCAGCCTGGAGGATATCACCCGGGCAGTTGATATTCTGGCCAATATCTTGACTGCGAAAACTTGGCAGAACCCAGAGTTTCAAAATAGAGCTTTGGTGACGTAAAACGGTCCGGTGCAGCGCATGCGCGCTTGCGGCCCATCAGATCCTCAACGGTTGATGTGAAGCGCGAAAACCTCTTTGCATGAACATGAAAGAGGTTTTCGCTCTTGGAATAGCAAGCCATGCGGTGTTCGGCTTGGGTTTGGTGGCAGAACTAAATGACCGCAGCAATGGTCTCGCTATCCCGGTAACAAGAGAAGGTTTACCGGATAATTTTTTGCGTGCAGGTTAAATTCCCGATATTCGGGACAGGAGCTTGAGCGGGAGAATTAAGGCTAAAAATGGGGTTGAGTTCATGTCAGCAGGCACTTCCTATAGGTGAATAATTAACGCTATAAATTTCATCATTTTTGCATTTATATGTGATGAAAAAATAATCATATGATTTTTTTGATTCGCAATTTTTACATCGTGATCACAATCGCTCCGCAACTGGCAATCTCCAATTTGAAGCCGTTATATCTGATATTTTTTCATATAAATGAAATATTAAGCCTGCTTTGTATGGTACTTAAAACTTTGTCAGATATTCTGTTATGTTGAGGAACTCCCTGAAAATGTGTATGATTATTTTATTAGCGAAGCAGGGTAGTGCAAATGACGAGTGCCGCGACAACCGTCGGATCTTCGGTTTATTTGAAGATTAAATCCGACATTATCACCGGCGCGTTAAAGCCGGGGAAAAAACTGAAATTAGACACCTTAAAAGTGCAATACTTGGCCAGTGTCTCAACCTTAAGGGAAACACTTAACCGGCTGGCCAGTGATGGTTTTGTCGAAGCGCCGGAGCAACGCGGATTTTTGGTCCGCACAATGTCTAACGAAGATCTGATTGAGCTGTCCAATCTCCGTGTATTGCTGGAATGCGCCGCGCTAAAGGCCTCTTTAGCCTTTGGTGATGAAGAATGGGAGGGCAACCTGGTATCTGCCCACCACAAACTGGCCATGATTGGTAAGAAAATTATAGCTGGTGAGGGCGTTCCTCCGGAACGTCAACTGCACTACGATTGGGAATTTCATTTTGCCTTGGTGCGCGCCTGCAACTCTCGGCATATGATCTCAGTCTTTCAGAATATATATGAAAAATATATTGGATACCAATTGGTGCTGCGCAATTATCGCTGGGCAAAGGCGCTCGAAGAACAGCAAATGATTTTTGAAGCCGCACTCGCGCGCGACTCCGAGGCGGCGACGGAATTGTTAAAATCCCATTTGCGCAAAAGCCTTTCTTTCTCTCTTGCGGCCAGTTAACGCCTTTCGCCATTGTTTTTTCGACTGCGCTCCCTATGTTGCAATGCGAAGACATTGGAGAACAAAATGCCCTATACCCCTCCCAAAGTTTGGACATGGGACGCCGAAAATGGCGGCAAATTTAGCAACATCAACCGACCAATTTCAGGGCCAACCTTCGACAAAGAGCTGCCCCTCGGCCAGCATCCTTTGCAGCTATATTCTCAAGGCACGCCCAATGGCGTGAAAGTCACCGCAATGCTCGAAGAGCTGCTCGCGCTTGGGCATGAAGGGGCGGAATATGATGCCTGGCTGATCCCGATCGGTGAAGGGGCGCAGTTTGGCAGTGGCTTTGTTGGCCTCAACCCCAATTCCAAGATTCCAGCCATGCTGGATCAAGAAACCGGGCTTCGTATCTTCGAAAGCGGGTCAATTTTGATTTATCTGGCAGAAAAATTTGGAGAGTTTCTGCCCCAGGATATCGCCCAGCGTACAGAAACATTGAACTGGCTGTTTTGGCTGCATGGATCCGCCCCGTATTTGGGCGGCGGCTTTGGTCATTTCTACGCCTATGCTCCAGAGAAATTTGAATATTCCATCAATCGCTTCTCAATGGAGGTGAAGCGCCAGCTCGACGTGCTCGACCGCAATCTGGCAGAGCGGCAATTTTTGGCGGGAGACAGCTATTCCATCGCAGATATTGCGACCGCGCCATGGTACGGTGCCTTGGTCAAAGGTCTGCTTTATGATGCCGCAGAGTTTCTTGACGTCACCAGCTACAAAAACGTGACGCGCTGGGCCAATGAGATCTATGCCCGTCCCGCCTTTCAGCGCGGCCGCATGGTCAACCGCACCCATGGGCCGGCTGCTGAACGTCTGGCGGAGCGTCACAGCGCAAGCGATTTTGACGCCCTGCAGAAAGCATAAACGCCGCGACCCTGCCAATCTGCGCGCAATGGTGCTTTCAAACTTGCCAATCTGAGCGCCTTGCCGGCATGATGCGCACAGCTTCATTGGAGGGGTCTCATGTTCAAAACAGCATTGGTCACAGGCGGCAATGGCAATCTTGGCCGTTTGGTGGCGCAACATCTGGAAGCCATCGGCACAAGGGTGGTCAGCTTTGACCTGCCCGGCAGCGAAGGCGCCCATTGTGCGCCACGCCATGCGGTCGTCCTGGGAGACATGCGCGACCAGAGCCTCTTGGAGAACACGCTCGGCACCCATAAGCCCGACGTGGTGATCCACCTGGCGTCCATGCTTTCGGGCAGCTCTGAAGCCAATCCCGAATTGGCTTGGGAAGTGAACGCCTCCAGTTCCATTCGCTTGATGCGCCTATGTTTGGACCGAAATATCGGACCTTTTTTCTTCGCCAGCACCGCTGCAACCTACGGTCCTGACCTGGCCAGCCCCGTGGCCTTGAACACGCCCCAATGGCCTGAAAACATCTACGGGGCAACAAAAGTCGCGGTTGAGCGCATGGGGGTTTACCTCAAATTAAAGCATGGATTTGATTTTCGCTGCCTGAGGTTCCCTATGGTTCTGTCCCCCTCAGCCCCAGCCGGTGCGATGACCGCCTATCCCAGCCATGCCATCGCCGCTGCAGCCAGAGGCGGCAACTTCGTTATGCCCGTTGCCCCGAATACGGGCATGTCAACGCTTTATCTCAATGATGTGACCCGCAGCATCGTTGAGATTTGCTCTGCCGAGCGGGCTGCATTGACCCAACATGCCTATAATCTGCACAGCTATATGTTCACGGCCCAAGATCTGGTTGAGGCAATCCAAAGCCGTTTTCCAGAGTTTACCTGCACCTTCACCCCTGGCAGCCCAACCGATGACCTGATCCAGCGCTGGCCAGATGTCTTTGATGACAGCGCCGCGCGGGCAGATTGGGGCTGGGCGCCGCATTATGATTTTGACGCCACCATAGAAGCGCTGGTGCAATTTGCAAAAGCTCAAAGGTAAGGGGCCTGATATGAACTCCTATGACACCCTGCTCATCTCCAGCCCTGCGGAGCATGTCGTGCAAATCACTTTGAACCGCCCTGATTTTGCCAATGCGTTCAACACGCAAATGGCGTTGGATCTGGTGGATATTTTCGAAACTCTGTCCATGGACCCCAGCGAAACCCGCGCGATCATTCTCACCGGATCTGGCACCCGCGCCTTTTGCGCAGGTGGGGATTTGAAAGAACGCCATGGGATGAGCAACGCCGCATGGTCCAAGCAGCATCTGATCTATGAGCGCATGGCGCGTGCGGTGATGACCTGCCCTATTCCCGTGATTGGCGCCATAAATGGTGCGGCCTATGGGGGCGGATGCGAATTGGCCGCAGCGGTCGATTTTGCCTATGTGGCCCAGGGCGCGCGGTTTGCACAGACGGAAGTCAAAATCGGGATTATTCCTGGCGCGGGCGGCACGCAGACACTCGCGCGCGCCATAGGCGAGCGACGGGCCAAGGAATTGATCCTCACCGGTGCGGTCTTCACAGCGGAGCAGGCGCTAGACTGGGGTCTCGCCAATGCCATCTATCCGATGGAAGACTTGCTGCCCGCCGCGCTCAAGACCGCAAAAACCATAGCGGCCAATGCGCCAATTGCCGTGCGCCAAGCCAAATTGGCGATTGGGCGCGGGAGGGGTTTGGGGCTGGCGGATGGTTTGGCTATGGAAATCGAGGCCTATCATCGCACGATTCCCACCGACGACCGCCGCGAAGGGGTGGCGGCCTTCAATGAGAAGCGCCCACCCGTGTTTCGCGGCCAGTGATCCAAAGCGGCGCGCGGCTCAGGTATCCAAAGCCGTGCGCGTGGCCAAGATGCGCATCAAAGCGGCATCGCGTTCTTGCTCCAGTTGCGCGATAGATTTTCCCTTGGCCTCTGCCTCAACCCCTGCGATCAACGCCGCCCGCAGCTCTGGGGTCAGTTGCGGCGTGCCAAGCGTGCGCCAACGCCCCTCCTGACTGTCGCCGAGATGCTCAAGATAATGGGCCATGCCCCCAGCGCCGCCGCCCAGATGGTAGGTCATATGCGCGCCCATAACGGCCCAGCGCAGCCCGGGCCCGTTCACCAAAGCAAGATCCACCGCCTCCACATCCGCGATGCCCTCGGCTACGATATGCACCGCTTCGCGCCAGAGCGCAGAGGCCAGCCGATTGGCCAAATGACCCACCGCCTCACGCTTCATGCGCACGGGCACCCGGCCAATGCGGCGGTAAAGATCTTCGGCGCGGGCCAAACTCGTCTCCGCAGGGCAAAACAGCTCAACCAAAGGCACGAGATGAGGCGGGTTGTAGGGGTGGGCGTTCAGAAGACGCTCCGGCCGGTCCATCTGCGCGCTCAGCTGTGACCAAGGCAGACCAGAGGCGCTGGAAGCGATCAGGGCATCAGCCTCGGCCTGCAGCTCAAAGCGGCGGTAAAGATCATGCTTCACATCCAGGCGCTCAGGTGCATTCTCTTGCACGAATATCGCGCGTGACAACACCTCGATGAGCTCAGAATGAACTGTCAAGCGCCCCGGGCTTTCCGCGCCTACCCCCAATTGCCTCAGTTGCCCTAAGGGCGCCTTGACCCGCTCTTCAAGCGTATCGCGTGCCACGGGGTCAGGATCCCAAGCCTGCACATGGATCCCGTGATGCATGAACAATGCTGCCCAGCTGACGCCAATCAACCCAGCTCCAAGAATCGCGACTGGGCGCTCTGTATCCAGCATCTGGAGGGGCTACCTAGGCGCCATGCGGATCGCGCCATCCAAGCGGATGACTTCGCCGTTCAACATTTGATTGTCGATGATATGTCCAACCAGACTGGCATATTCCGCCCCCTGACCCAAGCGCCGCGGGAAAGGCACCTGCGCGCCCAGCGCGTCTTGAACCTCTTGCGGCATGCCGTCCATCATGGGTGTGGCAAAGATACCCGGCGCAATGGCGCAGACACGAATGCCCTTGTCGGCCAAGTCCCGCGCCATTGGCAAGGTCATCCCGACAATGCCACCCTTAGATGCGGAATAGGCAACCTGACCAATTTGCCCATCATAGGCCGCCACCGAGGCTGTATTGACAATAACGCCCCGCGCCCCATCGGGCCCGCATGGATCGGCCGCCGCCATCAAACAGGCGGCTTGAGATGCGCAATTGAAACTGCCAATCAGATTCACTTGGATCGTTTTCGCAAATATCGCAGGATCATGCGCCGCGCCACGTGATACGGTTTTAATGGCCGGGGCAATGCCCGCACAGTTGATCATGATGCGCGGCGTTCCGAGCTCCGCGACCACTGCGGCAAACCCTGCGGCGACGCTCACAGGATCGGCCACGTCAACATGTTGAAACAACCCGCCAACCTCCTGGGCCACGGCCTCACCTGCCTGCGTGTTCAGATCAAAAACCACCACCCGTGCGCCCATGTCCGAAAGCTTTCGCACGGTGGCCGCGCCTAACCCAGAGGCCCCACCGGACACAACAGCGACAGCAGAATTTTCAAATATCATAAGCATTCCCCAAATCTTGCCGTAGGATTACGGCCAACCATTGCACCATGGTATTGCAACCACCGGTGAGGTCAAACCGCATAATGCGTTTTGACAGGTCAGCACGGCGCCTGTAAGGCAACGATCCAGTCAGATACCTCTGGCCAGCCATAAGGAATGCCCCTTGAGCCGTACAAACGCCCCCCGCTATCAAGCTGAAAATGGCTACCTCACACAGACCACTCGAAAATCTTACATCAAGCGCGCTGTGGAAGCTGGGCTTTTGCCCCCTCACGCACGGCGCATGGAGAAGATCACCTCGCTACAGGCATCCCATGATCCGCGGGTAGCGATCCAATTTTGGCAGCTTTTCTCTGTTTTGGGGCCCGAGCCCATTGTCGGGATTGTTGGTGAATTTTATCGACGGGTCTTTGACGACGAGCCGTGGTTCACATCGGTTTTCGCGCGGGTCGGCAACCTTAATCACCATATTTCAACTCAGGCCAGCATGTGGCTCGATGTTATGGGGGGCGGACCCTATTATCACGGGGCGGAATTCAGGCTGAATTTCCATCACACCCACAATGCCCATAGTCTGATGAATGAAAAAGGCGCGCGTCGGTGGGTGGCGCTCATGATTGATGCGCTTGAGGCCTCCGCACCCTTGATCGGCGAAGACCCTCGGGTGCGGGTGAGCCTGAACACCTTTCTCGCGCATTTCTTCGCCAAATATGCGCAAGATTTTCACTTCGAAAACCGTGAAACATTCGGGCCGATCAACCCGCCGGTCCTACAATAATGACTGACGCCCACGACCGGCCGCGTTTAAAGACGATCAAAATCCAGCGAATCCGCGACGATATCAACCCGATCTTGCAAAGTATTGGGAAAGAGGCGGGCATAGCGTTCGGTCATTGAAATATTATAGTGCCCCAGCAATTGCTGAACCTCATAAATACTGGCGCCATTATTGATCAATAGGCTGGCATAGGTGTGGCGCAGGTCATGCATCCGAACAGAACTTAACCCGGCGCTGTCGCGCGCCTTAAAAAACGCAATATGCAAGCTGGTGTAGGGTTGGCCCGTGCGGGGGTTGACGAAAACCCAGCTGTCGCGGGTAACCGGCAGCCCCAGCGCCTCTGAGCGCAGTCTCACCTGCTCCAGAACGGCCAGGGCTTTCTTGCTCAACACCACCGTGCGGCTGCGGCCGCTTTTACTGACAGCGACGAAAAGCTCACCCTTTTGCACATCAATGGACGTCCATTTGGCCAGGCGCAGCTCGCTCTTTCGCGCCCCGGTGAGCAAGAGCAATTTGACAAATAAATGCAAGAACGGATGCGTACTGCGCTTACAGGCGCTCAGCAGAGTTTTAATCTCCGAGTGGGTCAAAAACCGCTGCATATAATCGCCTGTTGGCAATTTCTTGATGATCACAGCTTTGAAAGGATTTGTGTCGAGATAGCCCCATTGCACGGCAATGTTCAAAATTCTGTTCAACATGCTCGAATGCTTGTTCACCGTCGCAGGTTTGTAGCCCGCCTCCAATTGCGCCGTCATCCATAGGTCGAGATCTTGGCTGGTAATACCCGCCAGGGTCTTCCGCCCAAAGATGGGCCTGATGTGTTTGTCGAACACATAAAGCTCCAAGTGGCTCCGACGCTTGGTCGCCTTGGAAAACGGGTAGTATTTATGGTCAAAGAAATCTTCGAAGCAGGAAAATTCTTGGAGATTGCTAGACGAATTTAAATCGGTTGTTTTAAAGATGTTTGAAAAAATAGACATACTGAGGCCCTCCTCGAGCGCCTTTATACTGACAAACAACACTATTTGGAACTGATTCGTCTAAAAAGCAGTACCAATGACCAACTTTAGCATGAAAGCATTCTCCTTACTTCTACTGCTCTGGTGATGACCGCTGGTGTTGCCGCTGCAGAAGTGACCTTCTCCGGCACAGCAAACTTTGGTTACAACGACACAGATCACACAAATGGCGCATCTGTTGGTGCTGCTTTTTCCGACATGGATCTGAACATCGCATTTTCAAAAGAGCTGAACAACGGCTACACAGCCGCCGCTTCTGTTGAGCTCGACTATGCTGATGCGAACCAAGGCAACGATATTTCTGCTTCTGATGCTCTGATCTCTTTGACAAATGCTGATTCCGGCATCCACTATGGTGACACGAAACACGGCGCTCAAAACGCATGGTCTGCTGTTGGCTCCATGGACAATGACACCTTCCGTGCGGCAGACGGCGAAATGGTGACCCGCGCTGACATGACCTTTGGCGGCGCAAAAATCGGCATTTCTTTGGGTGACGATACAAATCTTGCTAACCCCACTAATGCAACCCCTGCTGTTCCAGGTAATGAAAAAGATTACATTTCACTCGGCATCACAGGCACTGCAGGCGCATTCTCCTATGCACTGGCCCATCAAAATGCAAACACCGCTTGGCTGGACAATGATGACAACTCAGCAGCGTCCCAACAAGCAACAACCGGTGTTCGTGTGAGCACAACTTGGGGTGGCGCAACCGTTGCATTGGGTCATGCCAAAAACGACAATGGTGGTTCAACCGGCGTTGAGGTTAGCTACCCAATGGGCGCATTCACCACAACAGCATCTTATGTTGCTGAAGGCGCAACTGGCGCTAAAGCAAACTGGGATGTGAAAGTTGCCTATGCCGAGGGCGCAGTGGGTGTGACTGTGGCTACAGACGAAAGCGACGATTGGAATGTTGACGTGTCCTACGACATGGGCAACGGCATGAACCTCTTCGTCGGTGCTGATGACGGTGGCAAAGACACATATGCTGGTGTGAGCTATGATCTCGGCGGCGGTGCATCGCTCTTGGCATCC